>ERZ825324.104-NODE-104-length-111626-cov-16.897653_pt1 | contig 111626 bp, 112 predicted proteins | sample MGYA00519859_ERZ825324 | MGnify/ENA primary metagenome ERZ825324 (study PRJEB31778, sample SAMEA3449198) | human gut metagenome | biome: human gut; feature: human-associated habitat; material: faeces | place: United Kingdom | collected 2010/2012 ...
AAAAATAAGATATAAATATTAAATTATTTACATCTTAAAGTATACTTGTAATTTATAATTCCTTTGTTATTATTTATTCAACATTTTTAAGTGATTCTATCATATTTATTTTTTTTAGATTATAATGTGTAACTATATTTACGATAATAGTAAAAAATATAGTCATCAAAGCAGATATAACATAACTTAATATATCAACGTGCCTAATAAACATTATATAATCTGGCTCACAAGTAGATATAATGAAATGACTTAAATATGACCCAAACAATAAACCTATAGCAATTCCAATAATAGTTAATAAAACATTTTCCCTCGTAATATATCTATCTACCTCATTATGATAAAACCCTAATACTTTTAAAGTTGCAATTTCCCTTTTTCTTTCACTAATATTGATATTCGATAAATTATATAAAACGACAAAGTCTAGTAATGCTGCAGCGATAATTAAAATTGCTACAATAGAATCAATAGAGCCTAGCATACTATTGATATTTTCTTTTATATCTTCATTATTTACAATAGAAGTTATTTCATTTTTACTAATATACTTTTCATCAAATTGATTGCTATCATGTTCATTTAAATTATCAAAATCTATTAGAAAAGAATTTATTTTATAATTTTTAAATGTATTTTCATAAGTATTTTTATTGATATATAAATACTGGTTAATATAGTTTTTTATAATATGTTCTACAATAAGTTCATATTTATTATTTTCATCATCAAATAGTATAAGTTTATCTCCTAGATCTATATTTAAAAGAGTTGCAGTCTTTTCGCTAATAATTACCGAATTGTCGCTAGGAATTAAATTTGTATTATCCTTATCTTTTACACTATCTAATGTTATTACATCTCTTAATTCTTCATTATTATTTGCAACAATCATTGTCACTTCCTCAGTATTACCTTTATATCCAACTGTGATATTATCAATGTTAGTTTCTACTATTTTACGAATAGATTTTTCGTTTTTTATTTCTTGTTTTACCACATCATAATTCGTATTTTCTTTTAACATCACAATTTTTTCATAATTAAAAATATGTTCAAACTGATAATTTGTAACATCTTTTAAGGAATCTTTCAACCCAAATCCTGCTAATATTAAAGCAGTACATCCGGCAATTCCAAATAGTGTTGTAATTACTCGGCTTTTATATCTAAATATGTTTCTAACGGTTATTTTATTAGAAAAATTTAATCTTTTCCAAATAAACGGAATATACTCTAAAAGTATTTTCTTACCACTCTTTGGAGATTTAGGTCGCATTAAATTAGCAGGTACATTTTTTAGATTCTTTATGCATATAAATATTGCTGTACCACAAATACAAAAAACACATATTAAAAGACCAATAAAATTAAAAAGATTATTTGATTCATATATAAATTTTGGTATAAAAAATAATTTTTTATAAATATTCCAAATAACATAAGGGATTAAAACAGACCCTATCAATATCCCTAAAATACCACCAGTAATGGTCGCCAATAGTGAAAATACAATATATTTAGATGTTATATGAAAATTATTAAAGCCTAATGACTTTAAAGTTCCATTTTCAGTTCGATCTTCTTCAATCATTCTCATCATAGAAATAAGACTAACTAAAATGGCTACACAAAAGAATATAATCGGAAATACATTACCTAATTTGTTTAGATTATCACTAGCAATCACAAGGTCTTTATAAGAATCATTATCATTTCTATCAAATATGTACCATTTTGGCTTAATAAAATTACTCTCATCTAACTGTATTCCATATTGATTTGCTTCTAATATTTTTTCACCATAAAGTTCGCTATACCTAACATCTTGTCTTTCTTCTTTCATATTCTCTACAGAATCAATTACTTTACTAATAGTATCCAAATACTCATCACTATTTGTTACCATTTTTTTTGCTTGTTTTACTGTAATATAGATATTGGTAAATGCTTCTTCTTTGACTACTTCTTCATTTGCATAAGCATAATAATTAACTTTGCCATTTCCAAGGGTAGTTGTAGGTCTTTCAGTTGAAAAATATATTGGACTAATAACTGTACCAACAATTTTCTTTTTCTCATTCATAATTGTAATGGTATCATTTATTTTTAAATTGTTTTCTTCTAAAAGCAATTTATCAACAACAATTTCACTATTGTTACTAGGAAGTTTTCCATCACTCAAATAAACTTTGTTAATATTATTATTAAGTCCTATAATTCTTAAAACAAACTCCTTATTATCAAGTTCTAAATAGGTATCTTTGGTGTAAGTTCCTATTACTTCTTTTACATCATTTATTTTTTTTAATTCTTCTATATCATTATTAGTTAATCCTAAATTAGAAATAATTTCGATATCATAAACATTATTTTCGTCATAATAATTGTCTAATGTTTTTAACATATCAGGTCCACAAGACTGAATCCCCGTAAAAAAACCTACTCCTAAAAAAGCCATACAAAACAAGGAAAGAAACCTTTTATTATTATCTTTTATTTTCTTAAAAATATGTTTTAATAGTTTATTTTTCATCTTACCACTCAACATCCTCCACTCTTTTAGGATTTTTGTTTATGATAATTTCATCTACGCCACCATTTTTAAACTTAATTATTTTATCAGCAATCAAAGAAATAGCAGCATTATGTGTTATAATGATTACTGTCATTTTTTCCTTTCGGCAAGTATCTTCTAATAGTTTTAAAATTTGTTTTCCAGTTTTATAATCTAAAGCACCTGTTGGCTCATCACATAAAAGTAATTTAGGATTTTTAGCGATTGCTCGCGCTATAGCGACTCTTTGTTGTTCTCCCCCAGATAATTGAGCAGGAAAATTGTCCTTTCTTTTTCCTAATCCCACCTTATTTAAAATAGTGATAGGATCTAAATAATCTTTGCATAATTGAACTGCAAGTTCCACATTTTCTAATACTGTCATATTTTGAATAAGATTATAAAATTGAAAGACAAAACCTATATCATTTCTTCTATATTTAATGAGTTCTTTTTCTTTTAACTTATCTATTCTAACTCCATCAACTATAACTTTACCACCAGTTAATGTATCCATTCCTCCTAAAATATTAAGACAAGTTGTTTTCCCTGCACCACTTGGACCTAATATACAAACTAATTCTCCTTTTTCAATTTCAAATGAAGTATCCTTTAATGCTTTTATTTCTACTTCTCCCATTTGATAAATTTTATCTACTTTTTTAAATTCTATATAAGCCATAATTACATCTCCAATCTATTTAACAAATTACTATTTGTTGTTTAGATTATTATATCATACATCATTGTTTTATAATTCATTTAATAATAATTTTGTTAATACTTTATAAAATACATATCAACAATCTTTGAATATTTTGCACCATATTTTTTGATTTAAAATAATTATAAATTTTTATCATAACTATTATCTGATAACATTTCATAGAATTTATTAGCTGCATCATCAGAATCTATTGATAATCTTCTTAAGGCATTAGACAATTTATCATAATTATTATATTTTCCATATATAAAATAATTTTCTAGTACCTTTAGTCTAAACTTCTTTTTATTTTTAAAATAATTTTGATTTATTTTATTTTTATAAATAATAATAGCTGTTTCATTAATAATATCTTCTAAAGATATTTTACTGGTTTTCTTATTGGCCTTTCCTTTTTTATAATCATAATTATATAACGCATGATTTACTATTGAATTTAGAATGTAATTATTTGATTTTTCTAATTTATCTATAATCATTTTATTATCAAAAGCATTTTCAAAGCCAACATTAGAGATGTTATTTCTTTTATCAATATCTAAAAATAAATCATTAAGTTTTTCTATTGCATTATTAACTTCAACTTTTGATAGTTTTAATTCATTTTTAGAATTAAATAACTTATCTTTTATTTCATTAGTTAAGATTCTTATTTCCTTACCAATTTCATTTTTAGGTAATGAACCATACTTAATATATTTTTTATTTGTGTCTCTTACCTGTGTTAACAAATAACCTAATCTAATAATATCTTCTTCCAAATATAAATCAGAAATATTCTTTAAAGTAAAATTTTTATCTTTAGGATTAAAGTAACTTTGTAAGTGTTCTAAATCTTGATTTATTTTTATTAAAGCAGGTTTATATAATTTACTTCTTTCAATAGATAATGAAACTTGTCTTTTTATAAAATTATTTTCATTCTCATTTAATTTTAATCTATGTCTATGACCTAGTTTATTATTTTTAAGTTTATAACATTTATTTTTTTCAATCCATGCTATATGAAAATGATAATTATTTTCTCTATCACAATGAAGAGATACAATCCACTCTAAATTTTTTTTTGGATCTTGATAGCCACAATATTTCAAAAATTTAGGCATTATTTTAGTTGCAACTTCTTTTTGTAAATCCTCAATAGCAATATTTTCATCAACATAATCTTGATATAAAGATAATACTGCAAGATTAACATTACTGTTTTCTAAATAGTTTCCCCAACTATTTTTCATATCTTCTACCATATCATCTTTAATAAATGTTCCATCTTTTAGCATAGCCATTTCTTCTCTACACATTTTGTTTCTTTCCATAACATCTTCTGATTTTTTGCTACCCATGTAATAATCAAACATTGATGTTTTTGATTTTTTTTCATCTCTACTATAATCATAAAAACCTAGAATATATTTTCTTATTTCTTTTCTATATTGATCCTTATTTTTACATTGAATATAGTACCACTCATCATTTTTATTTTTTTTATAAATTCTTAAATTATTAGATGGATTATTAACAGCATAATATGGATGATCGATAAAAACAACTTTAGAATCCATTATTATTTAAGTGATATAAGTTTATCAATCTTATTTAATATTTCTATTTGTTTATTTTTCATTTCTATATCTTCATCTAATTTAATTAAACCTAACTCTAGAAGTTCAACTAAAAAATCATTTACAAAACTATAATTAGTTTTTTTAAATTTTATAGAAATTATCTCATCAAGTTCAATTGGTAAACTAATACTTCTTCTTTTGAAATTTTTTGTCTTTCCCATTATATACTAATCCATAATTTTATTCAAGTAAAAATTATTATTTTCATAAAATCTAACTAAACCAACTTCAGTTTTTACATCTTGATCAACTGGAAATTGCATATTAGCATAAAACTGTTCTAATAATTTTTTTTGAATATTCTCTCTATAAAGTATTCTATTTAATTTATTATTTATATCTAATAATAGACCTTCGATTGTATCTAACTTAGAAACTTCCTTTATACATTTTCTAATCGCATCTGATTTGCTTTTAATATTTTTTTGTTTCATATAATTATTTAATAATACTAAATCATCCTCATATAAATTAACACTAAATTTCATAATCTAAAATCCCCCTTTTAATAAAATAGTTAAAATTTTAAATTAAACAGGATATGGAAATGCACCACGAAATTTCAAAACTCTTATAAAATAAGACTTTTTCAATCTCTTTGTTGCACCAACAACCATTTTCGCACTTGCGAAAATAACCCTTTTATTAATTTTAGGGTTCAAAATTAAATAATAATTGTATTTTTTCTTTATTTTATATATATTTTTAAAGAACCCTTTTTGAACCTATTAACTATTTTCTTCATTTTTTCTATATTCTAACTCATTACCAATTTCTTCAGTAGATTCATCAATTTCAAGTAATTCTTTTTGATATTCCTCATTTAATCTTTTAATTTCTGCTATAACTAATTTTAATTTTTTTTCACGATTTAATCCATTGATAATCTTTTTTTCATCATAATTTCTTATACTTTGTTCACTATCATAATCATAAAAAACATAATTGAATTTTCCTATCTTATTATCATATATAAGAGAGATATTTTTAGCTGTATTCTTAAAATCTAAATTAGAAAATTTTATTTTTTCTATATTAGAATTATCAAAATAATAAATATCAAATTCCACTCCATAATGTTGTTTAATTAATTCTAATTTTTGTTTATATTTTAATTTTGCTTTATCTTTTTCAATAATTTTTTTCTTAATAATTTCTTCATTGATTTCTTTATTCATAGCTCTAAATCATTCTCCTTTTCCTTAATATTTTTATCAATTATAATCTTAAAATTATCATTAAAATAATTATAATTTCTGATTAAAGATTCTTTATTTTTTATTAATGCTTCATTTAAGTCTTTTACATCTATACTTGCAATTATTGAAGTAGAAAAGGAATTAACTTTTATCTTTGTTAATTCCTCTTTTACTATATCTTGATACATTTTACCAGACTTATCATTATCAAATGCTAATACTAAATTACCTTTAAAATTATTTTTTTCTAATACATTTATTAACCTTTTATAATTTGGAAGTCCATTAAGTGCAATAGTTTTTACATCTGGATCTATTGTTTCTAATGATAAAGAATCTATAATACTTTCTGTAACATATATGAGTGTTTTATTATTAGAATTATTTAATAATTTTTCATTCCATAAATAACTTGTACCTTTAGATTTTATCTTTTCATTGCCATTAACACTTCTTGCAAAATAACAATTTTTATTAATTGGAAACACTACCATATCTCTTTTATCATCATATCCAACATTATATTTTTTTAATAGTTCTGGATTTATTTTTCTATTGTTTAAATAATCTGTCTTTCCTATATTTTCTATACATCTTTTGAAATAATTAGTAAAATCTATAACACTATTTTCTGATTCCATAACATCATATTTTTTAAATACTATATTAGAAACATTTGGATAAAGTTTATCAATTATTTCTAATTTTTCTTTAAATGATTCTACTCCATAATCTATTCCAATTAAATCAAATATATCATACCTAACACCACAAGAAAAACATTTACATACATTATATTTTTTAGAATAACTCATACTTGGATGATTATCTTCATGACTGGGATTTAAACAAGTAAAAGGTTTATTGATATTTATATTATGCTTACTTACTAAATAATCTGATAAAAATAATTTGAATTTATCTATATCACTTCTATCATTTATAGACATTTTTCCTCCTCTTTGTTTTTATTTAAGTAATTATTACCTTCATAAATTGTTCTTTTTCCATAAGTAATTTTTATAATATCAGAAAAATAAAAATCAGCTGATCGCCCAAAATTTTCTTCAAATTCTTCTCTATCTTTAAGTTTAATTATATTATATTCTGATAAATAACTTGACGAATAATCTTTAAGATATGTAGCATCATATATAAATGTTTGTTCTTTATTATCTTTAAAAATAGTTAAATTTACTGTTTTACAATTATTATCATTTATACAATTAACAATATCTCTTATTTTATAAAAAATATGATTTTTATCTTGTTCTATTTCTTTTAATTTTTGCCTTTTAGATTCACTTTCAATCATATCATTTAATATATCCTCAGCATTATCTATGATGAAATCTCTAGACACTTCTTCTATAAACTCATTTTTATCAGTTAAATAGTCTAAAATTTCTTGTGGTTTCCTAGAACTATAATTTATAATTTGATCTTTCATACTACAAGAAGTTTCTCCATTCATAAATTCATTAATTACATCTTTGTCAGTCAATTCTAATAAATCAAAATTATTAATATCAAATGATTCTTTTTTGCCATCTTGAATTAGCTCATAAATTCTATTATTTATATCATTACTAATTAAATTATATAAATCTTGTTTATCTTCAAATTTATCACTTTTATAATTCCAATTTAAAATATGCCAACGAATTGAATAATCTAGATCATATACTTTATCATTTTCTTTATCATAGAATCCTGCATATTTAAAAGGAGAATTTAAGTCAAAAAATTCTCCTGAATAACTATCTAAACTATATAAAATGTCGATTTTACTATTATATGGTACTTTATTTATCATAACTTTTGATTTTTCACCATAATTAAATACTCCTATTGCATTATTACTTCTCAAATAATTGTTAAATTCTTCTTCCAATATTTTAACTCCTTTCTACTAATCAAATCTATCAACAATATCTTTCATAATTAAAATTTTAATATCTAAAGTATGTTTATCTATTTCATAATTTAAAGTTGCTTTTTTCTTTTCTAACTTTAAAATTTCTTTTTTTATAGAAGATAATGTATCTTCTATTTTTTTGTTTTTTTGCTCATATATTTCTATCTTACTTTGAAGCTCTTGCATATTACTAATTACTTTATCAAAGTTCATAATCCTCATTCCTTTCTAAATTATCAGGTTCAGTATGTAAATCATTTTCATATAATATTTCTTCGTGAATTAAGCGAAAAATAGAATCTTCAAATCTATAAGATAAATTGTCTAATAATTTTTTATCATAATTATAAAATATTTTATCATCACCTATATTTGTATCTACCCAGTCAAGTTCTTCTGCAACTAATAAATATTTAGCAATATCTCTAATTGATAATTCTTCCAACTTTTTAACTTTTAATTCATTATATATATTTTCAAAATCATTAAAGCTATTACTCATAATTCCAAATCTCCTTTGCTCATTTTCTTAGAATAATACTCTTGAATTTCTTCACGCCAATCTATCTCACAAATATATGCTTGTGTAGTTTGCCAATCAACAGTATCAAATACATTACTAGCAATTCGATTTATTAATTCATCATCAAAATTAGCTGCTTCAATGGTATGAACTATGCCATCTTTATCATACTCATAAAAATATTCATTAAATTCAAGTTCAGATTTTACTTCATCTTTAATAGAATTAGCAGTTGATATTCCACCCTCTTTAATCAATCTTTCTTTATTTTCATTTACATAATCAACAAATAAAGGATCTTTATCAAAATCACACTCTGCTATATAACAAACTTCATCTTTATTATTATTAAAATTATTATAATTTTTATAGCAATATCCATTTAAAGTTCCACCGGCTACATACATTAATTTAGTGTCAAATTTTGATTTTGGATCCATTACTCTAACAATTTTTCCTATATCAGCATTTTCAATTTCTTCAAACTCATTTTTATATAAATAACTCATATTTCTACATCAACTCCTTTTTGTTCAAACACTTTCTCTTGTAATTTAGCATTACTAGCAAAAGATGGTGTATAAAAAGTATCATATAATTCACCTGTTATAGTATTTTTATGATTTACAATAGCACTCGCACCTGTTAAAGATAACTGTATATATGTCATACAAGAACATAAAAGATCAACATCATCACCAACTAATAATATATCGTCTGAATTTACCCCACAATCTAAAAGAGTTAAATATGAAGAATAAAGTAATCTTCCACTTCCACAAGCTGGATCCGATACACTAATAAAACCTTGATCTTTTATTTTCTTTTTTGCATCATTCTTATCAATCGTAATTTCTGACATAAAATTACATACATTAAGTGGTGTGAAAAATTGCCCAAATTTTTCATTATTAAGTTTTAATTCTTCGTAAACTTCACCTAATATATCACTGCCCTTTTTATTACTATAATTATTAAATAAATGTGCTAATATACTCGCAAACTGTGTTACTCCTTGATTACCATAAGATTTAATAATTCTATTAAATTTATCTTCTCTTTCTTGACTAAAATTTGAAGCATTTGCAAGAGCATAAGCACAACAAATAACTACATCACTAAAAACTGAATGTGTATTTTTATTATTACTTAAATTATGAATTGTATCTAATATACATTTCTTATCATCAATTTCTTTCATAACTCAAGCTCCATTTCTGAACTATAAAGATTACTATTAATCCATTTAATTGTTTCTGTATTAAGTTCATCTTCTTTTAAGACATGAATTCCATCTTTGATAATTTTATTTGAATCAATTTTTAAAAATGATTGATCTGGTTCTTCCCAATAGGAAGAATAGTCATCAATTATATCACCAAAATCAAAACTAATAAATCCATTTTCTGTAGCTTCTTTTATAGAACTAAATTTATAATTTTTTACTAAATCTTGATAAATATATTTCCATACTTCTTCTGGCAAATCAACATCAACACTCTTTATATAACCATAAGTATTTATAACACCTTCATTTACATATTTTTCTATTTCTTTAATTGTTTTATCTTTATTAAAATTAATACCATAATTTTCGCAATTAAATCCATTACATAAATCAGATTTACAACAATTACCATTATAATTCCAAACATCATGTAGACTATCTAAGTTGTTTTTATCAAATATTGTCCCTACATTAAAAAAATAACATTTTTTTATCATATTAAAAATCAAACCCCAATTCTTGATTTTTTAGTTTTTCTTTTATATTTTCATAAAGGTTATATGATGTTTCTTCAAAGCCAAACCATGCTAACAAGTTTTTATTTTTATAATCTAAAATGAGTGGATCTTCCTTATCAAATTTATCACCAAATAATTCTTCTACTGAACAACCAGTTCCTTGAGTTAAATCTGATAACATATTGTTAATTTCTTCTTTATAATTATCAAAAAATTTATTTGTATCATCATAATATATTAATTCATTTATCATCCCAGATACACATCCATATTTTTGCAAATCTTCCATACTAGCTAATAAGTTTTCTGCAGAATCATAATTATTACTTTCATCTATATAATAATCAATAACATGATTAGTAAGTTTATTATCCCCTTTTAAATCTTCTAAAATATCTTTAGTCATTTTTCAACCTCTTTTTTTCATCAACAATATAAAAAAATACTGATGTATCAAGTACATCACAAATATTTAACATTTCATAAAAATCAGGTTCTAATATTTTACCATTTTCAATATCAGCAATAGTTTCTCTATCTACATGCGAAAGTTTTTGTAAACGTCCTCTAGACATTCCCCAAGATAATCTTTCTTCTTTAATCATTTTTCCAAAATTTTTGACCCATATCATTTTTCTACCCCCTTTTTTATAAATTTAAAAGGGAAACTTTTTTAGTTTCCCTCATAATTAGTAAAATCTATATAAGATATAGCATCTAATAATTTTCCATCTGGATCTTTTAATCCAAGATGTAAATGTGGACCTGTTGATGTTCCTGTTGTAGAAGTTCTACCAAGTAGATCTCCTTTTCTAACAAGTGATCCTTTTCTAAGTTGAAATGGTTGACTATTATATTGAAGATGCCAATACATAGCTGTAAATCCATTACTACAAGTAACCATCATATAATTACCTGTTGAATTACCAGATTGTTTAAATGGTAAATCATTTGCTTGTGTATTGGTTATATTAGACACAGTACCATCACAAATACTATAAAAGTTAGTACCAGTTGGAACTGCTAAATCCCATCCAGAATGGAAATTTGTACTTGCTTGTGCCTCTTCTGAAATATTGCCTAAATCAACTTGTCTATGTTCAAATGCAATAGATGTAACTGTGAAGTTAACTTTTAATGGAAAAGAAAAAGGTAAAGGATAATAAATTTCATCATAATCATCACTTTGAGTTATATCAACATCATTTACAATACACAAATTAATTACATCTATTGCTACTCCATCTGAATTTAAACCATTTTCTATTGTAAAACTTGGAATAGAAGTATCAGAATTTATTTTTTTACAAATGGTTTTAATTGGTATCATTTGTTTCTCTTCTAAGTTTAAATTATCTAAATATGCTTTTTCCCATACCTCATAACTTAATGTAGATGTATCTAACACATTATTTGTTCTTTGAAGATAAAATACTAATCTTTCTAATGATACATAACCCTTTGATATTAGATATTTATTTAATATTGATCTATATCTTTCAGCATATAATTGACTATTAATTACAACTGAGTTAGCCCTCATTTGATTAACTTGTTCATTAACATAAGATTCACCAACTTTATATCCACATACAGCTATGACAACAATTAATATAAGAGCAATTAGAAAACCAACTGCAAAAGTAATTAAAGATATTTTAATTTTTAATAATTTACCCATTAATCCTCATTAGGTGATTCATCTGTTTCACCCATATAATATAATTGTAAAGGTGTAGCAAAAACATTAATTCTAAGTCTATTTTTATTTGTTATATTAATTAAAAATTGACCTTGCCCACACTTACTTAAAAAACTTTTTTGAGTTTCTGTAAGTGGTGTATTAGCATATATTTTTTCTATTGCTTGAACATCATTATCTTTTAACATACCTGTAATCTGATACTGGCAATTTCCAAATAAACTTGACGCATGTCTTAAAACTCCAGCGCTACTTGTTAAATCTGATGGTTGTTGTGTTGCAACAACTATACCAGCATTATATTTTCTTAATCTTCTTGCCATCTGTCCAAAATATTTTAATAATGTAGGATTATCTTCATCTATAAAATAATGAAATTCATCAACTACAATTAACATATTTTGTTTTTTATTTTTCTTATCATTTTTCTTTTTATTATCAACAATCTCATTACTTAAATATGTAAGTAAATTAATCATTTGAGTGTTTATTAATCTACGAGAAGAATTGAATAATAATTCCTGTAAATTAAAAACGACTAGATTATTACTTAAATCAATAGTCGTTATACCATTATACAAGTTTCCATCTTGTCCTGTAACCATTCTTTTTAATAGAACTTCTATGTTAACTAAAATTCTTTCTAATTCTTTTGTTTTAGTATTTTTTTGCTGTTCTAAAAGAAAAGCATATAAATCACTAAAAATTGGATAATCTTTAGCTGTCATATTTTCAAATTCTTCAAGAGTAGTTTTTTTAGTAATACCTCTTGAATTATAAAATTTTTCTACTATATCAAGAAGAACTACAAGTTCTTTTTCTGATATATCTTCAAAAGCAGTTATAAAAAAATTTTCTAAAAATCCTAAATGTTTACCCAGAATAGAAGTTTCAGTATCATCATCCGTCGAAACATATCTAATCTGTAAAGGATTTATTAAACTTTTACTAGATAAATCTATGTACTCTCCACCACATCTATTAGTTAGTTTTTCAAGTTCATTTTCTATATCAAATAAAAATAATTTTGTTCCTCTAGCAAATTCATTTGTTATAAGTAATTTTAATAGAAAACTTTTACCACTACCTGTTGTACCAATTACACTCATATTATGACCTGTTCTATTTTTTGTCAACTTAAATTGATCGAAGAAAGTTGGTAATCCATAATTACAATCCTCACCTATTAACCAACCTGTAGAATCATTATGATAATTTTCTGTAAAAAAGAAAGCACTCGCTAGAGTAAGTGTAGGTAAAAACATTGCATAATCAGGTAGTCCCTTATCAGTTAACTCAAATCCTTGCCATGCAGACATTTGTCTTAGAGTCGGAACATCAACTTTTACTTGATATAGTTCAGCATTTGTTTTAATTTCCTTTAATATTTCTTCTCTTTGTTTTTTCGTCCCACTTATAGCTAAAATAATTGAAACTTCTTTTACTTTTTCATCATTTGACGATATTTGTTCAATAAGCATTTTATAATTATTCATTAATGATTGCATTTCTGTAACATCACTTAAATTTTTTGATGAATTATAGTCAGCTAAAACAGCCTTAAAACTACTATTTAAAACATTCAATAACTTAGATTGTTCAATAGTATCTTTAATAGTTACACTTGCTTTAACATTTGGTAAATTTATTATTCTATCTAAAAAGCCATGCTCAATAAAAAGTGGATAATTTTTAATACTTACCATTTGTATTTCTTGATTATCAACTTTTAAACATGAAGGAGTTTCTGAAATTTTTAATGGTGATAATAAATCCATAAAATCATAATAAATTATTTGATCTAAATTAGTATTAGAATAATATAAGTTTGCTAAAACTTTAATTAACCATTTTTTATTATCTATTAGTTCTATATCTAATTTTGGTATTATAGTATCACAAGTCCTTTCAAAATCTTCTTTTGCTTTTTCCAATGCTTCTTTATTCTTACAAATGATAACAAAATAATAAGAAGAAGCAGATGTCATATTTTCATTTTCTATCATTTCTATAAAATTACGATTATTAACTAAAATATCATTTCTAATTTTATTATTCCTATTTTCATCTATTAAATTTTCGTAATTTTCTTTATTAATATTAAGATTAATTTTTTCATCAAATTTATATGCTTTAATTGTAAATGGTAATCTATATAATTTTGACAATGAATAAAAAAATAACTTTTGTTCATTTTCATTCGTTAAAGAAAGATCAATAGGACTAACTTTATAAAATAATGCAACTTGATTAGTTTTCAATTTTATAAGTCCACTATCTGTAATTTCATTAACATTACTAAATATTTGAGAATTTTGAATTTTTTTCTTAATAATTTCTTTACTAAGATATTCATTTTTTCTTTTATTTTTTAAGCTTAAAACATTGTTTTCTTCTTTCTTTTTTCTTTTTTCTTCTAACCATTGTTTTCTTTCTTCCTTAGTTTTTATTTTCAATAATTAACCCCCTTTACTTGTAAAAATAATAATTCTTATGTTTAAACAAATATTTAACAAATAATATATAAAGTTTATACATTCGATTACATTTACTAAAATCCATAGGAACTAATGATAAAGCACCAAATGAAATAATCAAGATAGCCAAAGTATAAATTTTTAATAAAAATAATATTGTAAAAATTAAAATAAAAATTCCACCAATAATTAAATCTTCAAATTCTAAATTAAATAATCCCAGATTTCTTTTAATTGTTTTTAATGTTATATACATATTATCTATTCCTTTCTTTAAATTCTATCTGATTCATTTCCATAATCCATTATATTTGGTCTTGAATGATACCTACTACTATGTGGATTTCCAATATTTCTAACACTATCAAAAGCACCACCAAAACCATCTTTAATATTATTAATACCTTGTTTTGCTAAAGATACTCCACCTCTAACATAGTCAACATTATATCTATCATTAGAAAAATCCCATTTACTTGCAGCATCTTTAACTTTTCCTTCACCTTTTGATTCAAGCATTCTACCATAAGCTCGTGCAATTGGATTACTACTCTGCTGTAAATTAGCTCCTTTCATCATTTGACCTAATCCTTTACCAGCTTTTTCACTCATTCGTTTAGAAACTCCAGCTTTCATTTTAGGATTTACACTAGCAATACCATGATACATTCCCTTTGCAGTTTGCATACCACCTTTTGCGAGTTGAGATATCCCTTTACCAGCTTTAAAAGAACCTTTAGCAATACTTCCAAGTGCAGCGACACTACCAATTCCAGTTCCAACTGCAGAAGCAATTCCTCCACCTAGTCCTCTCATAGCCATCATCATATCTCTACCACTATTAGCAGAAACATTATCACCTATAAATCTATTTAAAGATGTACAGCCAGTCATCAACATCATAGCACAGCCCAAATATAATACCGATTGTGCAACTACTTTAGTAAAATAATTTAGTTTATTTATGTCTGCACTATTTTGAATAGCATTAAACATAATTGAAGTTAAACCAACCAAAAGCATTATTGCACCTGCCTGTAATACCAATGATGCAAGTTGTTGGTAGAGAGCTGAACGTTGTTCTTTTCTACCAACACTAGTTGCAATAACAATTGGTGATATAACCATTAAAAAAGCAAGTTCCAGTTGCCTTCGACCTAACATTAAAACAGAAAATCCCACTGCAAATAAAAATATTGCACCAATTACAATTCCAAATAAGAAATTATAATTGAAAGCATAATCTTCACTATCATTCCAAATACCCGGTTTATATATTTGACATCTAAAACCAAAAGCACCACTATCCGAAACAGCGCTAGCTGTTATAGTATCATTTCTAATTAACCCTTCAAAATCTTTCATAGTGTTCGCTGTATTTGCATTAGAATATCCATTTAATTTTTCTTTTAAACTTTTAACATTTTTGGCATCTACTGAATCTCCACCAGATACCTTATAACAAGATTCATTTATAGATAAATATGAAGTTTTCATTTTATCTCCTATTGTAGAATTATTTGAATTAAAATTATTATAAATAGCATTTGATAAATTTATTCCTAAATTAATTGTGGTATTAAATATAAGATATACAGAAAATATTAAGAAACCGCATTTTACTATTTCTTTAACTAATTCAAAAAGTGGTTGTTCATTACTATCTGCATCTAAAATACGAAATGTTAATTTCCATACAGAAAATAAAAATAAAAGTGCAAATGCTAATATAAAAAAGGCATTAAAAATTTTGGTAAATGGAGAATTATTAACATTTTTTAACATTTGTATAAAATTTAAACCATTGATACTATGTGCTACATCATATAGAACATCTATGGTTTTAAACAAGATGTTAACAATTCCCATTCCAAGACCTCTTAATATATCAAGTACACTATATTTAATATCACTCGCGATACTCAAAGTATAAATCATAATTTATCCTTATTTCAATGTATCAATAACAAAGTTGATAATTGATGGCACTAAAATTAAAAGTGCAACTCCACCCAAAGTATATAATATAGTTTTTTTTCTTCTTTGTTTTGTTTCATCATCACCAATAATAAATTGAATTACAAAAACTACTAATGCTATAAAGGAAATAATAATACCAAAAATCTGTATTTTTGTTGCTAAATTCTTAATTATAGTTCCAAGAGAATCTATTGTTATATTTCCACCTTCAATTTTATCAACTGCATATACTGATTTTACATTACCAATTATGCTAAATAAAAAAGTTAATGTAGCTATTAATTTTAGATTTATTTTATCTTTTAATTTTCTTAATTTTTTCTTCAATACATTTTCCCCCTTTTTCTATCAAATATTATCTAGTAACTTCTTTTGTATCTATTTCTTTACAATAATTTAAAATTAATCTTAAATTATCTTTAATTAATTCATCCGATTCTGTTTCATATTTTTCTTTTAAATCTTCTATTAAACCTTTATTATTTTTATCAAACAGATAAACTCCATCATATAAATTACATCCAGTATTATGATCAACTATTAGATAACATATTCCATCCTGTTCTCCATCTTTATTTGTTCTTACTTCTTGATCTTGCTCTTTTGTAAGCTTATCCAAAGTTTCTAAAGAATATTTTGTTGATGGAATATTTACATCACTTGTTCTTAAAACTACTGCTACAATATCTAAATTCACTTCTTCCACCTCTCTATCAAACTTAAACTTAAGTTTTTTTGCTTCTTCTTCATTAAGACTAATGTATTCTTTTTTTGTCATATTTGAATCAACTGATGAAAAAACAGATATTTTATCCATATCTGTTTTCATATATACATCAATTTTTCCATTTTCGTTATTACCATAAAATCGAAATTCAAAATTATACATATTATATAATTTTAATAATTCTTCTAAACTATATATTTTGTCAGTATCTATCATATTATTTTTCCATTTCAATTTCTTTTTCATCAGAAATTTCATTATCAATCTTATTAATATTTTCTATACTTTGGTATTTAGTAACAACAGGATTAAATGTATGAATTTTTTTACCATCTTCTAATTCAATTACTTTATCATTAAAAGTACCTTCTAAGACTACATGTGAACCCTTTTTGCTATAATTTTTAATATTTTCCGCATCCTTATTCCATAAAGAATAATTTAAAAAATCTGTTATTTTTTTCCCTTCTTTATCTTTATATTCTCTATCAACAGCTAATGTTATATTTGCTACTTTATTACCATTTTCAGTTTCTTTTATTTCCGGATCTCTAACTAATCTTCCCATAACACAAAATTTATTTATACTACTCATTTTTTTATTCCCCCTTTTTTATTTATAGTAATAACAATCTATATAAAAACCCCTGATTTATTCTTTTATTTATTTTATATTTTTTTTTCTTCTTCCCTACTACATTTTGAAGAAATTTTACAACAACTATATAAAAAAATTATTAATATAGTTATTAAAATTATACTTATTAATATTATCATAATAATTTCTCCATTCTTAATAAAAACTATTTTTTCTTCTTTTTACTTGAAATAACAATTAATGCTGAACCTACTAGAACAACAATACCAGCAATTATATTTGTATAACTATCTGATAATGTATTAGGCACTTCAATTTCTTTTATTTTATTTACTAATGTTTTTTGTATAATTTCACCATCACTGTTTACATCAAAATATACTTTTTCATCTGATAATATATATCCATCTATTGTTTCTATTTCTTGAAAATAATATGATCCATATTCTAACTCTACTTCAATATCACCATTTTTATCTGTGATACCACTATATATTAAATTATTATCTAAATCATAAATTCCTATCTTTACTCCCTGTAACGGATTACCATTTTCATCAACTTTATGAATTTTGATAGTTGATTTTATTTTTTCGTTAGTCATTTCTGCCTTAACTATTTCACCATTTTCTTTTATTTCAAAAGTAACTTCTTCATCACTTAATCTATAACCGGTAGCAGCATCAATTTCTACAATTACAAATTTTCCTACAAACAAATCAGAAATTTTTATATTTCCATTTTCATCTGTAATTCCTGTAAATACTAATTTTCTATTATTATCTTTATCAATATAATAAATTTCTACTTTAGTATTAGGTATTTCTTTTCCTGTTGTAAGATCTGTTTTCTTGAAATCTAAAGTTCCTTTTTTATATTGATTATCAAATTCAAATGTTTGAATTATTGTTTCTGTATATTGATCTTGATATTTTAATTCAAATAGATATTCTTTTTTATCTAACACTAAGTTTTCATTTGTTTTCTTTTCTGAAAGTATATATTTTCCTAGTGGTAAATTATCTAAACTTGCAATACCATTTTCATCTGTTTTAATAACTGCCACTACATCACCTTTTTTATAATATTGTTTACCACCTATTATAATATCTTCTGCAGCTTTAATTTCAAATTCTGTATTTGCAAGTGGCATTTTTTCATATTTATAATATCCATCTTTAATTACTAAAGTTTCCCCATTTTTCTTGATTTCTATTTTTCCTTTTACTTGTTTATTTTCAAATTGAACTTCAAAAATAACACCTAATTCATTATCATTATTAAAATCAGAATTTTCATCAATTACAAATTCTTTAGATTCTTTATTCCATAAATAACCATCAAGTTTTTGATCTATTTCTTCTAATTTATATCTACCAGCTTTTAACTCAAATGGTGAATAAAACATTCCGTTTTCATCAGTTTCATATTCACATATAGTTTTAGCATTTGGATAAGCTATAGTTTGACAAACATATTCATTTCTATCAATATCAAAAATTTTAAATTTTATTTTACTTCTTGCTATTACTTTTTTTGTTTCTGCATCTATTTTTACAACTTTTAATCTAGCTTTTATAGGAGCATTAGTAAAAGATAATTTTATAACTTCTGGTGAATTTTCATCAATAGTTACCTCAAAATCATCTACTTTTTCATGTCCTTTTGAAGTTGTAATTTGTTTTCCAGTATATGTACCATAAGGTAAATTCAATGTTGCATAACCATCTTTATCAGTTTTAATACTTGCTACTTCTTTACCCCTTTTATCATAAAATTTAAAAATAATATTTTCTTCTGGATTTAATTTTCCAGTTTCTCCATTTGCATAATATTTTCTAATTATAATTTGTTTTCTTATTACTTGTTCGTAAACTGTTACATTTGGATATAAATCATTTTCACTTATTTCAAAAGAATATTCAGTTTTATCAAGTTCGTAACCTTTAGATGCCAACAATTCACGAATTGTATATTTACCTAAGTATGGTAAATTACCACTTTGAACTGTACCATCTGCATTTGTAATTAAAGTTTCTATTTGATTTCCATTACTATCAAATATACCATATTTAGCACCTTCTAATGTTGCATCTCCACTTGCAGTAGAACTACCACTATCTCTGTCTAATTTATGAATTGTAACTTTACCACCTATAACTTTAATGTTTATTAATGAGGTAACTGGATCAAGATTACCAACTCTAAATACATTTTGAGATCCATCAGTATAGTAAAGAACAGGATCACTATCATACAAATTAGAATGTTTTGTAAAAGTTATTGATCCATTTCCAATAGAATTTGCTTTAATTGATAAAGTATTACCAGATTTACTAACACTTAGATTATTAGAACTACTAATATCATATTTAGATAAAACTCCATTATTATCATTCAAATTAAGTGTACCATCAATAGTCATTGTATTATTTCCTAAATCAAATGAAGGAGTTGTTTTATGATTAGCTACTAAACTTTCTAATTCAGCAATTTCATTTACAAAAAGACTATCATTTCTTGTCCCATTCAAGGTATTAGTAAAATATATATCTGCATTTGGTTCTACTGTTCTCCAAATTAAAACTTGTGATATAACATACCATTTTTTTTCAGAATGGTTATATCCATCTTGATTATAACCATATCCATAATATGCTAATAAAGAAGCCCTTTTCCATTGTTCTTTACTAAGACCAAGTATAGTTTCATAATCTTGTCTAGTAACATTATATACATAATTATTATTTATATCTGCAAAAGGTTGAAGGCAATAAACAAACTTATTATCTTCGCTTCTTCTAATAAAACGTGCTTGCTGATATTTACCAGTACCATCACTTCTTACTTTTTTAATATATATATTATCAATGTGTTCACTAGGCCAAATAGCTTGTCCAGTATATTTTTCAGCATGAACGTTATTATTTCCAACAAAAAAGACACCAACTAAAAAAAGTAGTGCCATTGTTGCATACGTTTTAAATCTCATATTTTCATCCTTTCTTTTAATCATTAAAAAAAGCCTATAAAGGCTATTCTAAATCCAACATTACTCCTAAACTTCTTCCGGAATAAGTGTTTACTCCATAACACCAATAACTTGTATAATCTTGATATGATTCACCAGTTTCTGGATTAATTTTAACTTTTATAGCTTCCTTACCACTTGCATCACAACTATCAAAATCAGAATGAGTAACTTTTTGCCACTTTAACATTGGACTATTATAGTAATCATATTCTGATATACCAAGTTGTTCCCACGCCGTAGGTTGTTTAGGAACTTCTTGAGCAGGAGCTGTGGTTGTTGTATCCTTTTTCTCTATATTATTTAAATTTGTTGTTGAAGAAATAGAAGTTGTTGAATTATTATTTGAAGTAGAATTATTATTTGAAGTAGTCGGATTACTATTTTCTTTTTTAGTTTCTTTTGATGTAGTTTTATCATCATTACTATCTTTTGATTCTACTTCCTTTGTTGATGTTTGATTCTCTTCTACATTTTTATTTGTTTCTTCAATTTGAACATCAACTTTATCACTTTCTTCTTTCTTTTTTTCTTCTTTTTCCATGACATTTGAATTTGCATTTTTATCATTTGCTTTTAAATTTTCTCTTGCATAAAGAATAATACCAATACTACATAAAAGTAGTACCATAACAGATAAGATTACAAGAAGTTTTCTTTTTTTATTTTTCATAAAGAACACCTCCATTAATGTTTGATTACATTATACCGTATTTTTAAAATCTTGTCAGCACTATTCTATGTTTAACATTGAAACTTCTTGAATTGGTGTTACATAAATTCCTAATTCTGAATGAATATCATTAATAGTATTGTATGTTAGATTTGCATATTTTGTTAATTTTTGATACCTTTGAACTGAATTATCCAAATAAACTAGAGTTCTTAAATATTCAGATCTATTCATTTCTAATTTTTCACAACGACCATCAATAGATTCAAGTAAATCTTCGGGTATATAAACTCTTATTTCTCTCATTTTAAACCTCCTTTTATTTCATAAAAAAACAACTAGTCGAATACACTAATTGCCTTAAATACGATACTGTCCATATTTCTTACTAAACTAAATCTTAAAGCTACCTTAATATAGCAACTTTTTTTAATAATGAGATAGGTTTTATATGATTTACATATTCTATCCATTATTTCCTTATCTGTTTCTCTCTCTTCTATTCCATAATGGAATATTGCTAATTCATCATCCGTCAAACTCGACTTCAAGAATTTGATTTTAGTATCAAATTCATTTACATAATCTAATAACTTTTCTCTTTTAATTGCAGCTTTATACACCGGATCAGATGTTCCACCTTTATGAGATTCAGGTGTGTCTTGCAATTTACGACTTAATGATCCATACAAATATTGTTGAGCTAGTTCTTTTTTATAATTATACTTATCAAACAGTTCAAAAATATCTTTACTTATTTCTTTGATGTCAAAATCATTAATGTACTTCTTTGCTAAAAGTGCTCTCATAAAATCCCCCCTATTAACGAAAAAAGAGAAACAACTAGTGTTATTCTAGTAATTTCTCTTGTTTATGTATATACTCCAAATATCTTGCTGACCACTAGAATTTCACTAATAATCAGGTTTACAAACTGCATAAACCAATAATTGTAGTATATAATACAACTTTTTCTGCAAATGTCAAGCAATATTGCATATAAAAATGCAAAAATGCAGTCAAAAGAGTTAAAAAAAAGAAAAAGTAATAAAAGATAGGAGTTTCCTTTTCGGAAATATTCCTATCTATAACAAGTGTAACACAGTCATTTACCTAAGGCAATACCCAAATTTATACCACAAATTAATGGAGTTTTAATATAAATTTTATATATATTTCTACTGGTAATTTAACTGGTAATTTATTTTACCAAAATACTAAAAATTTCCTTATTTTATATAGTTTTCTAATATTTTTTTACAAATTAAATTTATTTACTAAAATTTTGAATTTTTTTCTAAAAATATTTTTTTCAACATTTACTACTTTTTCACTATAACATTTATCAATAATTTCTTGATTTGTATTATTTTGAATTAAATCACATAAACTATTAAAATATTTTTGTGTACCATTTTTACTTTTAAATTCTTTTTTCAACAATTGTGGTATTGGTTTATGATTAAAAATTGCAAGTAAACAAACTATATGATTATTTGTATTTCTATCTGTATTAATTATTTGAACACAATATTTTATTTCATCTTTCTTGTAATCTTTTGAATTACATACTTTACCATTATCAAAATAAAATTTATTTGAATCTTGTTTTTTTTCTTTTTTAGTTATTTTATATAATTTTTTTAATTTTTTATTCATACTACTCATTCCTTTTTTTATACTTAACTTTGTAAGAAGTGAAACATACAAACCATCATTTACAAAAGCATTATCAAAATCTTCTAATGTAATTTTTACAGTATCACCTACATTATTTCTTCCTTTAATACTTTTTAATTTTTTATTTAATAATTTTAAAACATCATGTATATCAAGTTCAATAAATGAAATTACTTCTTCTTTGTCATAGTTTTTAAATTCTTCAATATTTATATCTAAATCTACAGAATAATAATATTGAAATTCTTTTATTATATAATTTTTATTAATTTTTTTATTACATGTTCTACGATCTAAAAACTTAAGTTCTTCATAATATATATTTAAGCCTGTTTCTTCTTTAATTTCTCTAACACCTTGTTTTAATGTTTCTCCAGAAATAAGATGTCCACCAGCCGTTATTTCTAATAAAGGTTTTTCGTGGATTTTATTATGATTTGGATTTTTTAATTGAAAGAAAACTTTATTTCTTTTTTTGTTATAGATTAAGCATCCAAATACTTTATGCCAATAACCATATTCATGTGCTTTATCTTTTTCACAATAACCTAGATAGTTTTCATTTTTATCGTAAATATCTATATATTCTTTAGATTTTCTTTCACCTTTCCTGAATTTATCTAAAAAATTATTTGCATCCTCTAACATATCACTAAATTTTTTTATCATATCTAAGTTATATTTTTCAGCAATATTATATGTAATCATAAACATCTTTAATAGTCTATCTTTAACAAATTCATAACTAGAATTAAATCCAGATCTATCCTTTTTAAATCTACATTGATTCATTTCCATTATTGCTTCTGTTGCTTGTCCCAATAAAATTGATAAACCACTTACTTCATTATAATTATATGAATCTAAATCTTTAATATCATACATATTTATATTTAATATTCTAGCTAAATTAATTAATTGAAGTAATACATCCGATAATTCATCACCTAAATTATCAATTTTTCTATTTTCTTCATTAACATTATTATCTGAAAATAATACATTATAAACATGACCTATTTGAACATATAATTCATTTAAATAATCTTTTGTATTCCAATCATTTTCTTTTGTAATATCAAAATCACTAACGAGTTTTAAAGCACTTTGATAATGAATATCTAAAAAACTAATTACATTTTCCATTACATCCACCAACCTTTAAAACTAATGGTTTTGCTCCATTTAGTGTTGAATTATATGTATTAGATACAATTTTATTAGTTGATATATATACCTTAACCCCTAACTTATAAGATAAATATGAAGCATCACTAATCTTTAAATCTATATTCCTTAATTCAAGACTTCCAAATTTATCAAAATTAAATTCTATACTTTCTGTATTGAACCCTAATTTTGTAAGAAGTATTAAACATTTTTCTTTTATTAATTCTTTTTTTAATTCCTGATGTGCTAATTTACAACGTTCTCTTTGTTCTTTGCTACAATGATTATAATTTAAACATTCTTCTGTTCCATAATATTGTGTAGATGGTCTTTTTAATTTAGTATTTAAACCACAAGTGTTAGTTTGAAAAACTTGTTGTTTATGTGAATAATCTTCATTAAAATAATTCCATGCAGATTCAGGCCATACACAATTAGCTTTTAAGCATAATTCTCTATTTACTTTTACTTCATTCCAACATTCTATCTTATCAATAAATGTTTCAATTAAAGCAAGTCCTGTTGTAACAGAAACATCTGTATATTTATTAACAAAATTTAAAATTTCTTCAATTCTTTTTGGATCTGAATTTTGAGGAAGAAAAGGTCTAAAATAATGTATAACATCAATATTATTTTCCTTTAATTTTTTAAAATTATTTTGTAATATTTCTTCTGAAATTCTAGGTTCAATATCTTTTCCTAAACCAGAGTAACTTATATAAAAAACTACATTTTGTCCTTTTTCCTTTATTTTGTTTACTTTTTTTATTACATTATCAGTTATATTACATTTTGTAATAATTATTAAATCGTTTTTTATATTTTGATTTTCAAGTTCTTGAAGTAAATCTAACAAATATTCAATATTCTTAGAATTAACAAATACATCAGTATTAGGAAGTAAACATAATGGTATATCTTTATCATAATACTTATATTCAAGTAGTTGATTAACAGCTTCTTTTGGAGATACAAGTTGTCTTGGAAAACAATTATTATCATTTGTTGCTTGTAATAAACAATATTTACATCCATTTGGACAACCTACTATTGAATTAATTGCTAACCAACTTGAGTGCATTTCTATTACAGACATCAAATCACCTCTTTAAATTAGTGCTTATTTTAACATAAATAATCCAAATTTAAGCTATTCAATTTTGCAACCGTACTTGCATTTTTGCAAAAAAAAGAACTTCATAATCTCTTATTGAATAGATTATGAAGTTTAAGTTTAATATTAACTTAGGATTCTAAAGTTTTCAAAATACTAATCATTACCACTATATATTAAATATATAATTATTTTAATTAAATTCTTTTAAAAATTCAATACTTAAGGGTGATAGATTATTTTCAATATAACTAAGTGTAATTACTTTAGTTATATCAATATCAAAATGTTCTAATTCATTATCTATCATATTAGTTGGTATTAGCGCGACTCCTAACCCTCTTTTTACATATTCAATAGCTGATAGATAGTTTGATGTTTCTATTGATAATTTTTTAGTCAAATTATTTTTATCTAGGAAATTATCAAAAATTTTTCTTTCTTTTTTTGTACTAACAGGTAATATCATAGGTACATCTTTTAAATCTGTTATATCATTAATACTAAAATTACCTTTATTGTAGACTAAACTATATTTTTCTTCATATAAATCGATTGACTTAACTCCACTACTCTTCTTATAGTTATCTGATTTTTCATCAATTACAAAATCTAACGTATAATGTGATAATTTTTCGACTAAATCTTTTGATGGTAAATTTATTGTTTTAAATGCTGCATCTGAATATTTGCCTTTAAATGATACTATTTTATCTATTAATACAGTTGATTCTATATCAGCTGATATTCCTATTGATATTTTGCCACTATTCAAATCTTTACTTTGTAAATATGTTTTTTCTGTTATAAATAATAAATTATATGCTTTTTCATAACCATCAAATAAAATTTGCCCATCTTCTGTTAATTCTATATAATTTTTAGCATTTTTATTAATTAATTTAGTTCCCATTAGTTGTTCTAGTGTCTTAATATGTCTTGATACATTTGTTGCATCAATTTTCAATTTAGAAGCTGCATCATTAAAATCTTTTGATTGTCCTACAATTACAAATGTCCTAATTAAATCAAGATTCATTGATTGAGTATTCAACATTAAAACCACCTCTTAAAATTGACTATATATTATAATAATTTATTATTTTTGTCAATATAAAAACTGCATTTTTGCATTTTTTGTACTTATTATTGCAATTATGCAGTTTGATATAAATTATTAAAAGATTAAATTAATCAATACAACATGACTAATAATACATTAGATATTATAGTTTTTCCATTAACCATTCATTAAGATTAATTAAAGAATCATGGATTTTAGGTAATAATATTGTCTCTATAATAATTAGAATAGATAATAATATAAACATAACATCAGAAGCAATTCCTCCACTCATCATACTTATTTGAAGGTTAGGATCAATTCCCATAATCCTAGCTAATTCAATTCCTAAATCTTGACCTATTATTATAGTTTCAAAATTTAACATAAATAAAAAACAAATTAAAACAGAATACAACATACTCATTATTAATTCTCTTAAACTCATAGTTCCTCCTCTTACAAATTACTACAAATATAGTATATCACTAATTATCGTTATTGTGGGGCATTTTACTAATATTTTCTCTTTATTTGAGAAAATTATAATTAGGTGATACTTATGAACTTTGAACATCTTATATTTATGAGAGATAACTTAGATTTAAATCAAAGAGAAATGGCAGAAAAATTAAATGTTTCTAAATCTACTTATGCTAGATGGGAGACAGGAGAAAAGATTATTCCTCTTAAACACTTAATTAATCTATGTAACATAACCAATAATACATTAGATTATGCTATTGGGCTTACCGATAAGAAAGAATATCTAAAAGAGAAAATTAAGATAAATATATCATTAATTGGAAATAACATAAAAAATTTAAGACTTAAAAGTAATTTATCGCAAGAAGAGTTTGCTAAATCAATAAATACAACGCAATCAGTTATATCAGCATATGAAAATGGTCATACCTTAATTCAAACTTCATTCTTGTATGACATATGTAATAGATATAAAATCTCTTCTGATAAAATTTTATATTAAAAGATTAAACTTTTTTGATGTGGACTTAGTTAAGTCCATTTTTTATTTAGTAATTATCGATTACTATACTATATTCGGTGAAATCACTTTTAATAAAATTTATTAAAATGAAAACAAATTCTGATTTACATACTATATATTCTGTTGATTATATTTATCACTTTCTTAAATTTATTATTTAATTTTTCTGACAAATTGTTACATTATCATTGAATTTTTATTTATTATTTTTCACTACATAAAAAGAGCAATTACGATCTGCTCTTTAAATAAGTTTCTACAACATTTGATATTCTAAAAAACTCTAATTCTAATTCATGAAAATTATTAAGCACATAATCTTGATTATTTTCTTTACTTTTCATTTCGTGATTATAGGATAATTCAGCAAGTTTGTCAAATCCAAAATATTTTGAATCGCTTTTTAATGCATGAACTGCTATTGCATAATTTGGCATATCATGTCTTAATTTAAACAATTTTAATTGTTCAAATTTATTTTGAGATTCTTTAAACCAATCAGATAACATATCATTATACGTCTCTAAATCACCCAAAAGTTCTATACCTTTTTTATAATTAACACCATTTTCTAGTAAATAATTCTCATCAATCAATTTATTTGATGTTTCATCAGTAATAATTTCAACTTCTTCTTTTTGATCTGCAATTGAATTATTAACTTGATTTTCTTCATTTTCACCTTTTAACAACATATCACTATTGTTAAATACAATATCTAATTTTTGTTTTATTTGTTCTTTATTAAATGGTTTTGATATATAATCAGTAAATCCTTCACTTATATATTTTTCTTTTGCTCCTGCTACTGCATCAGCTGTAAGAGCTATTACTGGAATTTTAAAATTCGTATTTTCTTTTAATTTTTTTATTGCTGTTTCTCCACTCATGTTAGGCATCATTATATCCATTAAAATTAAATCATATTCGTTTCCATCAACAACTTTATTCAAACATTCAAGTCCATCATAACATTCATCAATTTCAAAATCAAAATCCGAAATTGCTCGTTTTGCTACTTTAATATTTAACTTATTATCATCTACAATTAATATTTTTTTGTGTCCATAATCAATATTAATTGTATCACTTTCTTTAATTGTATTACTTTCTTTAATTGTATTACTATTTAATAATTTTGATGCTGTATCCATTATTTCTTTTTCAGTCATTGGCCTTTGAAATTTACTAACTTTTTGTGGAAGATTTATTACAAAAATTGAACCTTTTCCAAATTGACTACTTACATTAATTGTTCCACCCATCATTTCTGTTAACGCTTTTGTTATTGCAAGTCCAAGTCCTGTTCCTTCAGTTGTTGTATTTTTTTCAATGTCTAATCTTTCAAATTTTGTAAATAGTTTTGATATATACTCTTTCTTTATTCCCCTTCCTGTATCTTGACATGTAATTATCAAATTAGATAATCTTTTATTATAATCATTAACACATCTAACATTTAAGTTAATTTCGCCTTGTTCTGTATATTTAATTGCATTAGTTAAAATATTATTAACAATTTCTTTTACATGAACTTTATCACCTATTAATTCATATGGTAAATCATCTGATATATTTAAATTAAATTTAATATTCTTTTCTCCAATTCGAGTTGTAGTAACTTTGCACATATTTGTAATACTATCTCTAAAATCATAAGGATTTTCTACAATTTCTAGTTTTTCAGATTCTATTTTATTTATGTCCAAAATATTTCCAACAATTTCAAGTAATGTTTGAGATGCGTTTATAATATCATGTGAATTTTCTATTACTTCAGGAGGACATTTCTCTTCATAGGATAAATTATCTTCTGATAAACCAACTATCGCATTTAATGGTGTCCTTATCTCATGAGACATACTGGATAAGAAATCACTTTTAGCACGATTAGCTTTTTCCGCTTGATCTTTTGCCAAAGACATTTGAGCTAATAATTTTAAATCAGGATTTTCTATTGTAAAATACATTATCAAACAAGTAATAACCATAGATGGGTTGATTATAAAATTAGCACTTGGAATATAGAATTGAATTATAGTAATTGCAATTCCTTCTAATATTAATAAAATAATTGGAATATACTTTTTATTTTTTAAGTGTCTAAAATCAATTAAGCAAAAAACTATAAGCATTGTATAAATTATACCGAATAACAAAGATGTATAATCCATAGCTAATCCTTTTGTCATCAACCCAGTATCAGCCATAAACGTGTCTAATGGTAATAATGATATGACTATAATATTGAAAACAATAAAAATTGAATATACAAGCATATTTTTACTTCTTTTTTCTTCTTTATAAAATCTTGATATATTATATGTATAAAAAACAAACATAGACAACGTAGTAATTAATCCCACCAAATATAATTTATTAAATATTATTATCATCAACTTCTGATTAACTATATTAGCATCCAATAAAAACCCTAATGTAATACCAGTAGCAATAGTGAAAAAAGATACTATCAATAACCATCCATAGGTATTATCTTCAATATTGTGCAATCTTTTTTTACCAAAAAAGATGATCATAAGTATTATCAAAATTATAAAAGCGAAAATATTTAACATACTATAAGCAACATTCATCATATCATCTCCAATTATATACATTATACCACAAAGTTGAATGGATTATATCATTTTATTAATAAATACTGTTTTTTTCGTCAATATGTAGTTACAAAATTTGATGATTAGAATAATATTAATAAAAAATCTACAAAATAAATTATTTTGTAGATTTATAATTATTTTTTCTTTATCATTTTTTTATTTTTTGGTGGAAGTATTTGAATATCACCTATTGAAATATTTGTTTCTTCTAAAACAACTTCTACTTCATCTCCAGTAATTCCTTCATTAATTATTGCATTATAATCTATTTTTGCCATTTTGGTTTGTGGTAACTCATCTTTAAATTTAAACATTGTTGGAATTTGTCTTGATGAAACATTAGAGTTTTTAATAAAATATTTATTTAAAATGTCATTAACAATTTCACACTTTTCGCTATCACAAAGTTCCTCTTTTGAATTTAAAACTATTGTAGCCATACTCATATTTCCCATTTTTTCTTCATCAAAATATGGAGATACTACACAATATTTTATTCTTGGATCTTGTTTTAACATATTTTCCAATTCATGCGGCTTAACCTTGAAACCATCAAATCTTGTAAACGATCTATCTTTTCTTTCTAAAAATTCCATTATTCCATCACGATTCATTTTTGCTATATCTCTTGTCAAAATAAAATCCATATCATCATACTCATAATGTGGTACAATTACTTTTCCATCTAAAACACCAGATGTTACTGTAGGGCCAGAAATTATTAACTCACCTTCAATTTCATCTTGTCCATCTTCAAATTTAATTAATTTTTTTGTTTCAGGATCAACAATTCCATAAGTCATACTTGGCATTGGAATACCCATAGTGCGTGGAATATTATAATCATCAATAGCAAATGATGCACAACCACATGTTTCTGACATTCCATGTCCCTTTGTAATTTTACTATTACAATTATGAGCTTTTAAGAATTCATTTACAGCAATTTCATCTTGATATTCCATAGTATCTCCACCATATGTAATCATTTTTAAAAATTCTAAGTCTACATTTTTTATATTTTTATCTTTCATTAAATTTAAAAACCAAGTAGGAGTTCCAATTATTGTTTGAGGTTTATATTTTTTTATTAATTTTCCTAAATTAGCTGGAGAAAACTCAGGTATCTGTATTAAATTATTACCATGACACAATCCTGCATGTGTAACATCAACTACTCCATAAGCAGCAAAATAAGGTAACATGTGTAATGCCTTATCGCCTTCATTCATAACCATATTAGCGCCAAATGTTTGATGCACATATGAATTTAAATTATCATTGGTTAAAGGAATTGCTTTTGGTTTAGGACTACTTGTTCCGGATGTATGTACTATTAAATCTAATTTATTTGGTTCATATCTCATTTTTTCAAACTTAACGTATCTGGAATCTCGTACAAGATTTCTATAATCTATAACTTTGATAATGGAATCTTTTCTTGCTTCTTTAATTAGTTCGTCCATTTTCTTCATATTTGCTAATTTATTTCTTAGACCTTTTAAGCCTTCAAAATTAGCTGTCTCTAACATATAATTTGCTGTTGCCTTTAAATCCATAGAATCAGATGCTGAAACTACAACTATATTTTCAATTCCTAATTCTTTTAATTCTTTTTCAATTGGCTTTATCATAGCAAGATAGCATTGATCTAAAGCAATTATATAATTTGATTTTTCCTCAACAAATAAATCTAAAATCTTTTTTGCACTAATTTTTAAATCTACACTATCTGGTCTAGGATCTACATAATCTGCTACTGCTCCTATTTGAGTTGTACCATACATTAAATATGCTGTTTCTGGAATATTTGGCATTAAATACATTATTCTATCGTTCTTTTTTACACCTAAAGATGTTAATGCTCTAGAAGCATAATCAATATTTTCATATAATTCACCATATAACACTTTTTTACCAAAATAACTTAATGCAGTATAATCTTGAATATTCTTTGTTTTTGCTTTCATATAATCATATATTCCAGCACATGGGTTTTTTCTTTTTAAAAACTCACTATCATAATATTTTAACCACATTTTATCCTTATGTGGATACCCAGTTTTTAATTCTTCCCTCATATATATTTTCACCCCTTAAATTTAAAGCATATAATAGCATAAAAAGTTGATTTTGTCAAAATCCGACTTATATATATACATACAATTATAGTATAAACTAAAAGCAAATTTTTTTCAAAATTTATAACTTCAACATTTCAAAAAGATAACAGTTCAAAGTAACTAGTATCTAATATTTTTATTAAAAATATATGTAACAATATGATTGCATATATTATTACTTAATCAAAACAATTTTCTTAAATTGTTTTTTTCCTTTTTGAATAATTAATTCATCATTATTAAAATCTGTTGTAGTAATTAATTTATTAACATCATTCTCTTTTGTTCCGTTTACACTTATTCCATTTTGTTCAATCATTCTTCTTCCTTCTGATTTTGATGAAACGATATTTGATAAATTTAATAATTCAGTCAATAGCAATCCATTTTCTAACATACTTTCTTTTATTTCAAATATTTCAATATTTTCAGGTATACCACCTTTAGCTACTGTATTATATCTTTCTTCAGCTTGATTAATAAATTCTTCTCCATGATACATTTTAATTATTTCTTCTGCATATTTTCTATGTGCCAATAATATATCCTCACTCATCATATTTTCTACATCTTTCATATCTAAATCTGTAGTAAGTTTAAAATAATCTAATAATACATCATCAGGTATTCTCATAGCTTTCTCATACATTTTTTCAGGTGATTCATCCACCCCAATATAATTTCCCAATGATTTAGACATTTTTTCCTTACCATCTAATCCTACTAATAAAGGAAAACACATTACATCTTGTGGCTCTTGATCATAGTCTCTTTGCAACTCTCTACCAACTAACAAATTAAATGTTTGATCTGTTCCCCCTACTTCTATATCAGCATGTAATGCAACTGAATCATATCCTTGCATTAATGGATATAAAAATTCATGAATACCAATCGGAATATTATTATTAAACCTATTTTTAAAATCATCTCTTTCAAGAATTCTAGCTACTGTATATTTTCCAGTTAATTTAATAACATCTTCAAATGACATTTTCCCTAACCACTCTGAATTATAAACAATTCTTATTTTGTTAGGATCTAATATTTTAGAAACTTGTTTAAAATATGTTTCACCATTTCTTCTTGTTTCTTCAAATGATAATGATGGTCTAGTTTTTGATTTTCCAGATGGATCTCCAATCATTGCTGTAAAATCCCCTATAACAAAAACTATGTCATGTCCTAATTCTTGTAATACTTTCAAGGCACGTAATGGCACCGTATGACCTAGATGTAAATCAGGTCTTGACGGATCAGCGCCAAATTTCACTATCAATTTTTTTCCACTATTTAATTTTTTTAATAATGTTTCTTTATTATGAATATCAACTGTTCTTCTCAGTATTAATTCAATTTTTTCATCTTTTGTCATATTATCCCTCCTTAACAAAAAAACCACGATAAACAATCCTCATAAGGACGATTTATCGCGGTACCACCTTAATTTATGAATAGAAATTCATACACTCAATAAGCTATAAAGTAGCAACCTTTAAACTCATAATGTGTATTTCAACTATATCATTTTGTCTATTTTCACCAAACATAAACTCTCTAAATTTAAAATGATATACTTTACTATTCATTAATCAACATTTATAAATTAAATAATTCTATTATATTATATCATATAAAATGCAATTTATTAAAGAGTTTTTGTTAATGTTTTATTCTTTTCTTGTTCTTTTAGTTTAAAAACATTACCTTTTCCAACTTGAATTACCATTCCTTCTTCTGGAACAAATGAAAATTCGCTTGTTTTTTCTCCATTTAATTTTACAGCGCCTTGTTGAATTAATCTTCTTACTTCACTTTTTGATTTATATTTTCCTGTTGAAAATATACAATCTATTAAAGGATATAATCCTTCATCATTTATTAAATTAGAATCATAAACTAATTCAGGAAGTTCTACATCAATATCTTTCTTTTGAAAAATTGCTTGAAAATTAGCTTCTGCTTCTTTTAATTCTTCTTCTGTATGATATAGAGAAACAATACTTCTTGCTAAATGCATCTTTATATCTCTTGGATTTACTTCTCCCTTTTCCAATAATTTTTTAATATTTTTTACTTTATCTGGATGTATATCAGTTGTTAATTCATAATATGTAACTATTAAATCATCAGGTACTTTCATAACTTTTGTATACATTGTTTTTGCATCTTCATTAACGCCAATATAATTTCCCAATGACTTAGACATTTTTTCCTTACCATCTAATCCTACTAAAAGTGGTATAAATACTGGAACCTGTTGTGCGACACCAAAATCTTTCTGAATATTTCTACCCATCATAACATTAAATGTTTGATCTGTTCCACCTAATTCCAAATCTGATTTTACTTCAACTGAATCATATGCTTGCATTAATGGATAAAAGAATTCATGAATTGCAATTGGTTTATGATTGTTCATACGATTATTAAAATCATCTCTTTCAAGCATTCTTGCTACAGTTGTTTTACTGCATAAATTAATAACATCTTTAAAGCTCATATTAGCAAACCACTCACTATTATAGTGAAGCTCAGTTTTATCTTTATCAATAACTTTAAAAATTTGTTCTAAATATGTTTGAGCATTGTATTTTACTTGTTCATCAGTTAATTGATTTCTTGTTTTTGATTTTCCTGTTGGATCTCCAATAGCACCAGTAAAATCTCCAATTATTACTACTGCTGTATGACCTAAATCTTGTAATTGTTTTATTTTTCTTAATGCAACAGCATGTCCTAAATGAATGTCAGGTGCTGATGGATCCATTCCAAACTTTATTCTTAAAGTTCTTCCTTCCTTATTTACTTCTTCTAATTTTTCTCTTAAAGCATTAATATCATTAATATCTTCTGCTCCATTTAATAAATATTTTAAAGTTTCTTCAACATTAAACATAAAAATTTTCCCCCTTAAATCAAAATTTTGGACTTATACTAACATTTTTTTGTTGATTTGTCAATAAATATGTCCTGTTTTACTAAATTTTGCATCAATTATATTACTGATGAATAAATATGAACATCTTCTCTTTCACCATCTTTGTTAATAACTCTAGACCTTAATAACCCTTCATATTCCATTCCTGCATTTTTCATCACTTTACCACTTGCTATGTTAGATGCAAAGTGTTGTGCATATACCACAGGAAAACCTTCACTATGTAAATAATTTATAACTGTTTTTAAAGCTTCAGATGCATAGCCATTTCCCCAGAATTTTGAGCCATAACAATATCCAACTTCAGCTGTCATATATTGTAAATTTTTTGCAATAACATCTATCATACCAATGGTTTCGTTCGTATCCTTTAATACAACTAACCATCTATAACTATAATCATTATCATAATCACTTACCCAGTAATTCGTTAATTTTTTTGTTTCTTCTGGTGTCTCATGTGGATTCCATGTAACATATTTACTTACATTAAAATCACTTGTCCAACAATTAAATATATCATTATAATCTGATAATTCAATTTTTCTTAATATTAATCTTTCTGATTCTAAATTTATTGTACCTTTATTCATTATTTAACTTCCTTTCGTTTTAGAATATCTTTTATTACAATTGCAACAATTGTTGATGACATAATAATTAAATCAGTAATCATTGATGGATATGCCTTAACAAATATATCATATATTAACCATAAAACAACCATCAATAAAGTTCCTATCCTAATTTTTTTGACATCTTTTTGCCACAATGCAATTACATAAATTATCTCTGCAATAATAGGTAATAAACTTACTATTTTACCATCAAACGATATAAACCCTATAATTGCATAACCAATTATGAAAAATAGCAAAATATACCACTTATTTAAATTTTTGTGTTTTTCTTTTTCTTTACTGATATATGTTCTAAATATTCCAAAGAAATTAGAAAACATTCCTGAATATGCTCCTAAAAGTAAATATTCTATACCAAAGAATATACCATTAAATACAACATATCCTAACATTCTGTCTTTATTCTTTTGAAATAAGCTTATTACCATTACCAAAAGTCCTAATATGCCAAAACCCTGTGCTATCCAATATACCATATTACCTTACCTCTTTTACTTTTTTTAGTATTTTAGGATTAAAATTCGTAAGATTTTCACCAAGAATTTTTATTGCATCATCTTCCCCAAAAATTTCTTTAACTCTTTTAACAGAATCATAATCAATATCATTTTTATCAGATAAATTCCAATTGTAATCTGCATCATATATTATTTTTGATATTTTTAGATTATCTTTTATGTATTGTAAATAATTTCTATAATCTTTTAAACAATCTACAAATAATCTATTTTCATCAAGACAAGCAATCTTGTCAGGTCCAAGTGCTATTGTTAAATATTCTGAATTATTAGCAATATTAAAGGTTTCTTTATCCAATGATGCACCATGATTTAATATTCCTTTGATTCTATTCTTATCAAAAAAATTTGCCCAATTTATTGCTCTATTGATATTTCTTACATGTTGCATTGAAATACTGCCTTTTCCAAAATCACAATCTGTATGAACAATTATTGGAATATTTATTTTTCGTAATAATTCAATATAGTCTTTCCCAATATCTTCTGGTCCAACACCACTTCCTATTCCATGAATTTTAATAGCTACTGGATCAGTTTCATCAAGCATTTTTGTAAAATAATCTATATCATCCATCACTGGATGAAAAACTGCTGCAAACAATAATATTAATTCTCTACTACTCTTTTGAGTTATTAAACTATTTAAATCATAATTTAATTGCATAAAAGGATTCCTTTGCCCATAATATTGCATCTTTTCTTCAATATATTTCCAATACATTAATCGGGAATTAACATCATTCAAATCTGTACATGGTGATGGTACACCCATCAATATTCCAACGTCAATTCCACTTTCTTTAGCAAATTTGATATAATCATCTATGAATGAATCCCCATGAAAAATATCCTTACCAATATGGCTATGACTATCTACTACAACATTATCTTTCATTTATATCACTCTCCTTTACTAAATAGTAAAAATCTTTAATACTATTAATTCTTATATGATTTGTTTTTATATTTTTGTTATACTTTGTATTCATTAAATAAATTTTTGTACTAGGTAACATTTTTTCTACAGAATCACAGTTTTTTAATGAATCATCTATATAAAAATCTGGCTTTATTTTTTGTAAGAATTTTGCTTTATCATCAATATTTATAAACAATTTATCATAATATATTTTATTTTTACTTAACCAATTTATAGTTATTTTTTTTACTTGATCATTATTAGTTTCTCTCCTAGCTGTAACTATATATATTTTTATATTTAACTCTTTTATTAATTGTAAATAACGTCTTGTTCCATATTTAATTTTTATATCATTTAAATATTTTGGATAACATTGTTCAAAAAAACTTATCAAATCATTTCTATCCCAGTTCAGCATTTTTGCAAAATAATAATAATCAACACAATTATCTATTTTTTTAATTTTTGTTGTCCTTTTTAATATATCTTTATCAAATTTAATTGCATACTCATTAATTGTTTTACCACTAGATGCTAATGTATCATCTAAATCAACGCATAAAATCATTTTTATCTCCCAGCAAAATTATATATATCTTCTTGTAACTGATTAATAAATAACCCTATATGATAACCATCTTGAAAAGCATGATTAACTTGTATAGAATAGTCAATCATATATTTTCCATCTTGAATAAAATATTTCCCCCAGCAAATTCTTGGAATACTATCTTTAAGCTTATAATTCATTGGATTTAAGACAGAAGTTACTCTCATCCAAGGTGTACATGTTATATAGCATTTATTATAATCTTTAACATAAGGAATAATTTTATCACTTTCTGCTTCTTCTTTAGCGGCATTAAAATCTTGTATAAATTTTTCAAAGTTATTATATTCAATCGTTCTACTAAAATTTATTTGTTTATTATCTTTAAGTACGGAAAATGATGCATTTATTTTATCATATTTATAGATTTCATCTTCTTCTAAAACATATTTAAATTCTTCTATCTTATTTAGAGATGCAATCGTAAAGTAAGTCATCAATCCATAAAATGATATTTTATTTTTTTTAGAAAATTTAATCAAATCATCCACATCAATTAAAGTTGTACATCCTGTATATGGACTATCAAATTTTGAGAAAAATTGAAATTGTTTATTTCTATTCCAATTGTCTTTATTTACTTTTTGTTTCATTATCTCACCTCCATAATTTGCATATTTTATATAAATCATTTATATAATTTTCTACATCTGCTTTCCACTTATCATTTTTATCATTACAATCTTTTTTTAATTCACTTAACTTTTCTTCGCCATAAAATGAAACATAACACATTAATTGATAGACAAAAGAATTTTCAGCATTATCATAATTAGAATTCTCATAGGTTAAAATTTTTTTTAATTCAGCTTTTGTACATGATAAATCAATATTTGAATTTGGTATACTCTTGCTCATTTTTGGATAATCATTTAAACCTCTCATCATTTTTGAATAAAGTCCACTAATAGTCATATTAATTCCCATTCTCTTTCTGATTTCATCTGCTTTCCAAACATATCCATGTTCATCTATACCACTTATTATTAATACATTATCAAATCCATCTATCAATCCCGGATGAATAAAATCAGCAAACATAAGTGAAATTGATTGTTTAACATTAAAATCCATTCCAGTATATACTCTTTCAGTTTTATACAAGTCATTAATATCTTCTTCTATTTCTTCAAAATCACGATCTTTAATACAACTTGATAGTAAAAATGATGTACGAATTATTTCTGGATAATCATATTGATTTCTTATTTTTCCTTTTGTTTCATCAAATCCTAATTTTACTAAAAATTTCTTATATTTAATAATTAATTTATTTATATCCTTTAAAGACTTAGCCCTTGCTCCGTACACATCTAAATCTCAAAGAATTATTTGGACATTAAAGCCTTGCTTTTGAAGATAAATTGCTTTCAACATTTGTGATACTGTCCCAATATGTGGAACACCATTTATTCCAATTCCCATTATTACTAATTGTTTTTTATTTGTACTAATACCATCAAGAAATGGTTTCAAATTATATGAACAATACCATTTATTATTGATGCCAAAATTTTCTTTAGGCAAATTATCAACCAGTTCATAATTGTATTTATTAACTATATTATCATAATATTTATTATCATACTTAATCATCTATTCCCTCCGAATATCCTTTAAATATATCTACTTGACTGTCTTTTATAAAACTATTATTACAATATAACGCTTTTAAAAATATTTCCGTCATGATAGAGAATATATTCAATTCATTAACAAACATATTATTTAAATTTGAATTTCTTTTTATTTTGGTATAAGGTGTATCAGTTATCATTCCAAAAATAAATTTATCAACTAACGCTAAATTCAATGCTACATCAAAATGTTCTAATTGAGCTATCCGATTAACATTTGGATGCCTAATAATAAACAATCCCTTAATATTTTTATAATTGTTTATAAATAGTTTGTTATATGCAAATTGCATTGTTACACCACTCATCATATTATCATCAACAATAAATGTAGCAGTTTTTCTATCACATTTTCCATATTCAATAAAATCTTTATTAATTTCTGTTAGACTTCGTTGTTGCCTATCTAAATACATGCCATGATTTTGAAACATAAAGGATAATTGTATTTTTGAATCACATAATCTCTTTATTATAAATGGCAATTCTAAACTACCATATAAAATACTAATTAAATGAAATTGTTTTTTATTTAACTTTTTTTTCGTTATAATTGATTTACATACAATGTAATTTTCAATATAATTATCAATTTCTCTCAACGGATTAAAACATTTTGATAATATAAATGAATCATTTATCACTTTTAAATTATTATGAGTTTGTTCTTTCAATATATCAAGTTCAATAACAATAGTGTTTAATAAACTCAAACATAATTTATCATCTGTTTCATCAAAACATATATTATCTATAATTGTTTGATAATCATCAATTAATTTAAAATATTTATTCAATATAGGCTTTGAACAAGAATCATGATAAATAAAATCTTTACCATTATCTGATAATATCATTAATTCTGAATTTGTAAGTAATAATATTATATTTCTTAAATTATCTACAACACCTAATAACAATCTTCTATCATAATTATTTTTGATTATATAAGTTGGTAAAATAAATTTTAGTTTATTTAGATATTTTGAAACATTATAAAACCAATTATTAATTTGTTCCATATTAGGTTTTTCAAATCTACTAACATTTGTAGAAAAATAATAATAAATTTCATAACTTCTTAATATTATTCCTGTATCAAGTGGTAGTAAGTATATATATGAATCATTATTTTTTTCTAAAAACAATTTTTTCAAACTGTTGTCATTATCTATTTCATTCCATTCATAATCTTTAAAAAAGATTGCACCAGTATACCACTCATATATACTATTTATTCCACTTGTAACTTGAAATTTTTTATTAAATTTTGAATTATACTTTTCTTCAATTTTATATCTTTCTATATCTTTTTCATGTTCTAACTTATTTAATTTAATTTCATATTTGTCGTTAATTAAATTTTTAGAAAATAATTTAGGAACTATGTTATATTTATTAATTACTTCTGTAATCGTTTTATATTCAATATCATCAACAAAAAATTTTATTTTATTTTGATAACTAATAACTTCAACATTAATAAAGCTCTCTATTTCATTATTTATTTCATATTTAATAAATTTAGAGTCTAACTCATTTATTATTTTATTTAAATTTATATTATTACTCTTGTATATTATATTAACGCCATAATTAATGCTTTTTAAATTCATATCTTTTTATACCTCCTATTTCATTTTCCAAATTAAACCAATTTTCACCTATCCACATAATTTCATTAATAAATTTTTCAACTTTAGGTGGATTATAATTTTTAAAATATCTATCTTGAATCCAAATATTAAATTCATTAACCCATACAATTTTTAATGAATTAATTATATCTAAATAACTTATTTTACAAATTGTAGAATATCCATCAACAAAACTTTTTAACTTTAATAAATCAAATTTCTTATTAAAAAAAGTTGTAGATAAAACAATTCTACCAATATCTTGTAATTTTGAATTTATTCTTACTAATTCAAAATCAATAATTGACTTTACTTCATTATTATCAAAAATTATATTATCTGGTGTAAAATCGCCATGAATAAGCTGTAAGTTATTTTGATTTATAATTTTATTGAGTTCACTATCATTTAAGATTTGTTCTGATAAATTAAGTTGTTGCACAAATTTTTTTGAACTATCTTCATTTATCTCAAGCCTCTTTGTTTGTAATTCCTGTTTTAAATCGCTTATATTCTTATATTTTAGAAAATCAGACTTAAACATATCTAAATTAACATTTTTTAATTTATCATGTAAAAAAGCTAAATTTTGTCCAATACTAAATATTTCTTCTGTTGTTAATTTATCAAATTCTTTGGAATAACCTTTAACATACTCTTGAATAAAGAAATATTTATTATTAGAAAACTTACTAACAACTTCTTTATCATTATTTAACAAAATTTTAGGTACAGCAACATTTTCTTCATACAAATAACGTTGTAACTCAACGGTTTGTATTAAATACTTAAGGTGTCCATATGAAAATTTTTCTAAGCTTAACTCTTTTAAAACATATAATTTATTATTACTACTTTCAATTAAGTATTTTTCGTTAAGCCATCCACCAGATAAAGTATCTACTTTTAATATTGGTATTCCATAACTCTTTAAAACCTCATCAATAAGATTCATATTAATTTCCTTTTCTAAATTCCTTAATTTTACGTTTTGCTTTTGTAGTTTGTACTTTATCAAGCCATTCCTCTCTTGGCCCGTATGATAATACATCTGTAATAATTCTAACTCTATCTTTTGTTTTTAATTCATGTTCTGGATCGACAACTTTATCATTTACAACTGCTGATACCATAGTATTACCTAAATCAGAATGAATTTTATATGCAAAATCAATTGCAGTTGCACCTTTAGGAAGCTCAACTATATCTCCTTTTGTTGTATATACATATATTTTGTCTGAAAATAATTCTGACTTTACTTGGTGAACAAATTCTTGATTATCACCAAACACTCTATTGATCTCAACTAGAGATTTAAAAAATTGATACTTTTGTTTCAAATCTTCTTGCATAACATCTCTTGCATTGCCTTTTTGAATATCCCAATATGCAGTTAATCCAAAAGATGCAATCTTATCCATGTCGAATGTTCTTATTTGAGTTTGTACTAATCTATCATCTTCTCCAAAAACAGTTGTGTGCAATGATTGATACATATTTGTTTTAGGATTATATATATAATCCTTAAATTTATCATTTATTGGGTGATATTTTGAATGTATAGAACCTAATGTCAAATAACAATTTGCAATTGAATCAACCATTATTTTTAATGATAATAAATCATGAATATCTGAAAGTTTATGTCCTTGTTCTAATCTTTTATATATCCCATAAATATTTTTTGTTCTTACTTTTATATCATGTGGTATATCTTGATTAGTAAGTATGGAATTTATCGTAGTAAGCATTTCATTTAAGCAATGTCTACTATCATCTTCAACCCTTAGTTTGATTTCTTCTATTCTTTTATATTTATCTGGATATAAATATTTAAGAGATAAATCTTCTAATTCTGATTTAATTCTATATGCTCCTATATAATAAGCAAGTGGTACAAATATATCCATTGTTTCCATAGAATTTTCCTTTTGTTTGAATTCAGACTTAAATTGTAATGTTCTCATATTGTGTAATCTATCTGCTAATTTAATAATAATTATTCTAACATCTTCTGTAATGCCAGTAATTATCTTTCTTGTATTTGCCATATTTTGATCTTGTTTTGTAGAAAAATTTAATTTACTTATTTTTGTAACACCATCCACCAAATTTGCAACTTCTTGATTAAAATCATGAGCTATATCCTCTTTTTTGATAATTGTATCTTCTAATGTGTCATGTAAAAGCCCTGCACAAATAGTATCAGTATCACCATGCATTTCAGCTAATATATAAGCAACATTTAACGGATGACTAATATATGGTTCACCGCTTTGTCTCATTTGTCCTTCATGTAAACGTTCAGCATACTCATATGCTTTTTTAACTTTTTCTTTCCCTTCTGGATTATATAATTCTACTAAATCCAATAAATCATTCAAACATAATTCTTTCATAAAATCATCCTCCCATATAAAACAAAAAAGCGCCTAAAAAGCACAATGGTTTTTTAGACACCTTTTATCATATTCATTGATTGTTTTGAAGCGCAATATTCGTATAGATAAGAACATTTGTAATCATGTATCTCATTTTTGATGAATTTAAAACTAACTAAATCATTAAGAAACATATAATTATAATTGTTTTTCATAACTACCCCTCCAAAACTAAATTTTCAATTATATTACACCTTTTAAATATTAAAGTCAATAGTTATTCTAAAAAAAAACACCAAAGTTGTTGGCAAAATTATTAATAGATTATTAATATATTAAAATAAGTAAATTATATTTAAGTGTATATTCTAAAATTTAAAATAAAAATTAATCTTTTAAATAATATAAAATTAAAAAAATACATAAAGTTAATTATGTATTTTTATTCGTTTTTAAATAATAGTTCTATACTAACATCAAGAGCTACAGAAATATCATAAATTGTTTGTACCGAAAATGTATTTGCAACCTTTTCTGATTCAATTTGTCTAATATAATCATGCGATAAATCTGCCTTCTCTGCTAATTCAGCTTGTGTCATATTTTTTAGTTTTCTGTATTTTTTTATATTTTTCCTAATTACCTTGTATATGTCTATCTTGTTCGCGCTATCACCTAAAATAATTATCTCATTTTATTGTAAATAAATATGTGAGCAGTTCACTCACATATTTATTTGTGATATAATATAGATGAATCACTTTTACGATTCGTCAAAAGTAATGAAGGATCAATATTAAAACCGTTTGCCACTTTTTCTATAGTATCAATCGTTACTTTTCTATTAGTTCTTTCAATTTCACCAATATAGTTGGTACTTAAGCCAGATAATTCAGCTAATTTTTCTTGCGATAGTCTTAATTGTTTTCTATAATATTTAACATTATCTTTGAATATTTGTCTAAGTGTCATAAACATACCTCCACTAATATTATGGTATGATTTTTTTAAAACACTTACAACCAACAACTTTGGTGGAATTTAGTGAGGTGAGTTTAATGAAAAAATCTAATAGATATTTTAAAAATGTAGTAGTAACCAATATGAATAACATTATAAAAGCTAATAATGTCTATTCAAAAAAAGGCTTCACTTTATTTTTATGTGAAGATAAAGATGCACTAGAAGTTTTATACAACAATTCAACTTATAATATTAGTGTAGTAAAAAGAAAAAAAGATTTATATTGGCATTTAACGCCATATAAAGAAACTTTTTTTGAGACACTTGTAAACAATCAATTTAATACATTTGAGATGGTATTATGTGCAATACAAGATAATGAAGATATACACAAAAAAGGAGATTCACAATGCAAATAAATTCAACTAAAAAAAATAATCTATTAAAAATAGTAAAAAACCAAAGAAACTATGATTATAGTTCATACTTAATTGAAAAACTTATAAAAGAGAAAAAATTAAATCATTTAATAGAAAAAATAGATGATATTAAAGTAAAGCTACCAAATTCAAATATTGAAAAAAAAGACTACTTTAGTGGTGAAGAGCAATTTATATCTATACTTAATAAATTTATTCACTATTTTAAAGGAACTTTTATAATGCCTGATGTTATTAGCGATTGCTCAATAAGAAATATTTTAACAATTAATAATCCTAATTTAGATTTTTTATTTTCCAAAGTTTATGTTTATGACAATAATTATATTGAATACTTTAAGAATCAATTTAATAGAGCAATTGTTTATTCTTTTATTTTCAACTTAAACGAACTTAAACATTGCTCTACTATAATAGAGAACTTTATAAAAAAATATAATTTAAATATTAATAATATTAATAATAAAGATATTGAAAAAAATGCAATAATATTGAAAAAATTAGTTTTAAGTAATTATAAGGAAATAAATTTAAATCTTTTATTTTTAAATTACCAATTTTATTTTGATGACAAAAAAAGAAGTTCTTTACAAAAAGAAAACATATCTTTTCAATTCTTTATTACAGTGTACGAAATGTTTATTGAAGAATATTATAAAAAAGAAAAAACAATTGATGAACTTATACAGTAATCAATTGTTTTATTTATACAATATTTAATCTCCAAAATATAAATGACTTAATATTTGTATTTTATAGCAATTCTTTTAAAATAGAATAAATAACATTCACTACTATTGAATTACCAGCTTGATGATATAAGTTTGTTTCTGAACATACTTTACTTACTTTATCAAAATCCTCATCATCAAATCCCATTAATCTCCAAGTTTCTTTTGGAGTTAGTTTTCTTATTCTCATTACTCTTCCTCACTTTCTATAACAATTTTGCTATTATCAGTTGTGTTACAAGCTGTTAAAGTTGGCGAATTACCATAAATAGAAAATAATCTTGATGATATTGAAAATTTAGTATGTTTATCTATACCACATATACCACCATTAAAATATTTGTTCATATCAACTTCATATTCTATATTTGGTTTAGCTTTATGTTTAAAAATTCTTATATTATCTTTCTTTATATAATCTGAATTTGTTAAATAATATTTTTCATCAACACATTCTTCTAGTAAATCTTTTAATATTACATCACTTTCTATCTTTTTCGGAAAATTAAATTGTTTTTCATTATTTAATATTGCAACTAAAAAATACCTCATTCTTGTTTGAGGTATTTCATAATCTTTAGCACATAATAAATCATCATATAGTGTATATCCTAAATTCATTAAATCTTCTTTAAATAAGTTTAATGTATCTTTAAACTTTTTACTTTTTATCATAGCAACATTTTCAAATATAACATATTTTGGTTTCTTATTTACTTCTCTAAGTAATCTTATCATTTCCCATCCTAAACTTGATCTTGTAGAACTGGCAAAATCAAATCCTCTCATTTTTCCAGCACAACTAATATCTTGACATGGAAAACCACCTATCCATAGATCACAATATGGTAAGTCTTTTCCTTTAATACTAGTTATACTACCTAAATTTAATCGTTCATCCACATTGTGAATAGCACAATAACTTTTAATTGCATTTTTATCTATTTCTGAAAAAAATTCTAATTCATAATCTTTTATATGTCCTTCTCTTTTTAATCTTTCTAATGCTTTTTCTGGTGAACCTATACCACTAAAAAAAGTTCCAACTTTTATAATTTCATTTGTCATATTTATCAATCCCCCTTTATTTTTTATAACAAATAAAAAAGCTCTCATTAGAGAACTTTTAAGTAAATATACAAGTTTTTTTATTATTTTTTTGATAATTTCTATAATAATTCAAATAGATTAATTGAACAACAGCATCAGAAATCCCTTGTATTATAAGGCTTTTTAACACTTTTGGATATTTTGGGTTTATCCTTCAATCTCCCCCCCGTAGAAGTAGTTCTAACTATCTTCCAGCAAAAGCCATTAAGAATAACATTGTTATTATCAACATTTCCCCTATAATAATGAATAGGAAAATTATCATTAAGAGTTTCATCCATTGTATAAACACCTTTACTAAGTGTAGGTAAAGAACTAATATGAGCATCAGTACCATTAGAACTCTTAGCAACAACACCATACAAAGTCTTATCACTAGTATCAGGAGTATTACCACCAGTACCATCATCATCTGGTTCAACTACAGGCTCATCTGTACCAGGATCACTAACATTCTTATTAAGTGCACATCCACTAGAAAAACCAACATCAGAGCTATAATCTTTACATCTTAATTTAACAAAGTAATAATACTCAGGTATTGCATCATCATCTAAAGTAGCGTCTGTTACTCTTACATTAACATTAGCACTACATACTTTTTTATTATTCTTAGGATCCATCAAATTCTCCAAATACTTAGAAGACATAAGTTCCTTAGCATCATATGTAACACCATCTTCTCCTGCCTCAACTACATCAGACTCTAATCCTTCATTTATAACATAGTTATTAGCCGCATCGCAAATACTCTTCTCCATTGTCTCATAAGAACTTTTTCTAGTTCTATCAAGATATCTAAAAACAGCAACTGTCGCAATAGTAGAAATAATTGCTAATATCGTAATAGCAGCTAAAATTTCAATCAAAGTAAATCCCTTATTATTATTTTTCACAAGAGCACCTCACTATCATCCATCTTATAAAGATGATATCACAAATAGCTAAATTTCTCTAGTTCAAACCAAAAAATTGCACAAAAAAAGAGCACCAATCATTATGCTCTTGACACATATTTACCATCTGCTGTTGAAACAATAATAGTCTCTCCCTCTTCTATAAATAAAGGTACACGAACCATTAATCCAGTTTCACATTCAGCATCTTTTAAAGCATTATTAGTAGTATTTCCTTTAACAGCAGCTTCAGTATGAGTAATCTTTAACTCAACTTTATCTGGTAAATCAATACCTAATACTTCACCTTCATAAGTAGTAATATATACTTCTAAATTTTCTTTTAAGAATTTAGCCCCATCTCCGATAGAAGACTTATCAAGTTCTAATTGTTCATAAGTATCCATATTCATAAAATAATATGTCTCACCCATACAATATAAGTATTGCATTAATGTCTTCTCTATTCTAGCAGTAGCAACTTTTACTCCTGCATTAAATGTCTTTTCGAAGATAGCTCCAGTTCTTAAATTCTTTAATTTAGCCTTAACAATAGCAGCTCCCTTACCAGGTTTAACATGTTGTGTATCCATTACTACAAAAATAGCACCATCAACTTCGATAGTAATACCATTTTTTAAATCGTTAGTACTAATCATAAGAACCTCCTATTTTCCTCTTTTTGATTTATTATACTTCTTTACATAAATTTTGCCTTTTGAGGCGTCTTTTGTTACTCCACCATTATTACTAACAGGAGGATAAAGTCCGTCAACATAGCTAGGAGTACCAGCTTGACGTTCAATCAACTTATCAATATTTTCTGGTGTTCTTAAATTTTTATACATTATAGTTTCCACCAATCAAATTATTTCTTTTCCTTATGTACAGTATGTTTCTTACATCTAGGACAGTATCTATTTAATTCAAGACGGTCTGTTTTCTTAACATTTCTTTCAACTCTATAATTTTCTTCCTTACATTCAGTACAAAATAGAGTTTTGAATTGTCTATTTCCTGCTTTAGCCATGTCTATCCCTCCTTACGTCTATAGGTATTATACCAAAATTTTCCCAAATTGCAAAAGATTTTTGTACTTTTTACTAATTTCTATACTCCAAACATCTCATAATACTTATCTGTAACTGCTCTAGTAATTCTATAATTAACTAAACTCATAAAATCATACCCTGAATTTAAGTGTGAACAATTAGGTGAAGTAACCATAAATGAAACCTTTGGATTATTAAAAGGTGCATATCCTATAAACGAAGTTGTAATAGTTTCAGTATCAATAACTCCATCATTATCAGTATCAATAAAACTCTGTGAAGTACCAGTCTTACCTGCTGCATCTAATCTATCATCTGTATAGTAATTACCATAACCACCTCTCATATGCATAACTGCATAAAAGCCTTGTTGTACTCGCTTTAAGTTTTCCTCCTTAACATCAATTGTATTTAAAACATCAGTCTTATAAGAATACAAAACTTCTCCTAAATTATCTCCATCAGTACTAGTTCTAACTTCTTTTAATAGATGTGGTCTAATCCTCTTACCATCTTCCGCTATAGTAGACACATACTGTAATAACTGTATCGGAGTATAAGTCTCATACTGTCCCATTACAAAATCAAGTAAATTACCACTTGCCTTATCAGTAGAAGAATATCCTCTACTTTCAATTGGTAAATCAATACCAGTATAAACTCCCAGTCCAAACTTATGATACATATCTCTATAAGTATCAAAAGCCTTCTGATTAAAGTTAAGCTTCATTCCTCTAAAATACTCTTGTCCATTAACTCTAATAGCCGTTTTAAACTGATAAACATTACTACTCTTAGCCATAGCTGTAATATCATCAATTACTCCTAAGTCTAAAACAGACGAACACTTAGCAGGAGCTCCTGCTATCTTTACACACTCATCTAGCATTTTCTCTCCAAAATGTATTGCTCCTGTTTCATATCCAACTAACATTGAAGCACCTTTCACAACAGATCCAGGTGTAATTGGTGACATCAAAATACTATTAACATTATCTATTATTTTATCTCCTACTAATTTTCTAGAAGCCATCGCTAAAATCTCCCCAGTATTAGGATCAGAAATAATAACTGATGAATGATCATAATACTCTGTATTTGCCTCATTCTTAGTCCTAATCAATTGTTCATCTATAATCTTTTCTACCTCTAGCTGCAAATTCATATCAATAGATAAGACTATATCATTACCTCTATTTCCTTCTTTAACTAATCTAACTTCATGTGAATTAACTGCCTCATAAATACTTTTTTCTCCCTTAAGATACTCTTCATATTGCTTTTCTAAATAATTAAGTCCAACTCGATCATTTAAAGAATAACCAAGTTTCAAATAATAATCTTTCTCTTCCTCTGGTATACCTTGACTACTAGAAGAAACACTACCTAATATACTTCTTAAACTATCTCCATACGGATAAACTCTCTCCCAATCAACTCTCGTATTAAACCCATCTAACTCACTAACATTTTCTGAAATATAAGCAAACTCCCTATCAGTAACACCACTCTTAATAACCTTCTCCTCATATGCATAACCCTTAGACATTAAATAATATAAATAAGCTGCTCTTAAATCATCCTCATTAAATACCGAAATATCATCTAAACTAATTCTTTCTATCTTTAATTCAAGTATATCTTTATTAGATAATTTTCTCTGTTTAACTAACTCTCTTTCACTATCTATAATTTTTAAATTACAAACATCTGGATACTTTGCCAAATAAAACTCTTTTCTAGCTCTTAAATTAAGCTTACTAATATCTAAATCTAAATGCTTAGAAACTAAATATGCAAGACTAACCATCTCTTCAGTAGTAGTACCCTTCTCTTTCTTATATACAATTGTATTAATAGCTTTATTATCCACTATAACATTATAGTTCCTATCATAAATCCTTCCTCGAGGAGAACTACCAAAACTAATACTTTTATTAGTTAAAGAATCTAACTTCCTACTATAAAAAGATCCATGTACAATAATAACTGAAAATAACTTTCCAAATAATATTAAAAAAAGCCCAATAGTTAAAATATATACAAAAAATATTCTTTTATTAATAATTACTTCATAATTATTTTTCTTTCTTCCCATTCTAATCACCATTATTAGTTTGTCTCATATTTAAAATCTTATTTCATATATTTTTTATGAGGTGATACTATCTATAAAGATCTAATAAAAAAATATATTAATTATTTAACAGTAGATGACATTAAAAAATATGCATTAAAACAAAATATAGAAGTAACAGATCGTGAATTATTAATTATTTATAATTTTATTAAAAGTCATTACAACGAACTTTTAAATAATGATACTTCTGTATTTAATCTTTTAAAATTAGAACTTCGTCCCATTCTCTTTGATAAAATTATTTCTCTCTACAACGAAAATAAGGCTAAATACTTATAGCCTTATTTTCTTTCTTTTAAATAGATTTATTTTCTTTACTATTAGTGCTAGTATTTGTTTTATTACCATCAGAAAGCATCATATTTAACTCATTATCGTCAAAATCAAATATCCAGTCTTCATCAGTAACAGTACTAGCATTACTAACTCTATCATTATTAGTAGTCTTTGTGCTATTATATGCACTAACTGCTTCAGGAGTAATTTTTTCCACTTCCTCATAAGTATCTTTTACCAAATGCAAAACTTGTCCAGCAACTCCTGTAATACCCTTTTGATCTAATGGTAAATACGAAGATAAATTAAGAATCATATTTATATTAGTCAAATTATCAAGAATATGTTGAAAGTTATCTTGATCTGAGTAAAGACTTCTAGCATGATATTCTCCTGTATGAAGTTCAATCGAAGGATCTTCCTCTCTATACTCATGTCTTCTCTTAAAAAGAGGATTAACTATAAACTCCTCTAATTCTTTATCATAATACCCTAAAAAATATTCACTAGGAATACTATAACCATTATCCTCTCTTCTATATATTGGATTAAATTCTCTCCTATCAATACCCATAATAAGTATTTTTTTAGCATCTCTATGTGGCCAATGATTAAGATTATCTAATGAACTATTAGTCTGTGAAAGAGGTATAAAGTGTGATGGGATATTTGCATATTTGCACCTCATCTTACCTTCCCTTAATATTTCATCAGCATTGCCACCATGACCATATAAAAGTAAATTATCATCATCAAACAAACTAACTATTTTATCTTTAACTTTGTCCGGTAAACATGTAATATTTTCTCTAACACTATCTAAAACCTCAACCTGCCTCATAAATGGATTTGCAAGAGTTTCTTTTAAAGAATCCATAATTTCATCAATACTTTGCCTACTACATAAACTAAAGTCAACAGAAAAATCAATACCCATAGATTTAGGAAACTTCTCATCTAGTAACTTACTAAACTTACTACCATCATAATAATAAGATGTCAAAGTACTCAATTCTTACTCACCTCTAATTTTACTAATCAATTCTTCATCAAACTTTTTATTCTTAATCATCTCTATTTCAAACTTGTATGGAGGATATTCTCTATCTACATATGGTGTTTCTAATATCTTAGGAATATTTTCTATTCTCTTATTATAAATAACTCCCATCAAAGTATCAAAGCCAATCTTACCAAATCCTATATTTTCATGTCTATCTTTATGACTACCTAGATCATTTTTACTATCATTTACATGTACACAACCAATATTCTCTATTCCAATAACTTCATCAAACTTATCTAAGAAACTATCAAAATCTCTAAGATCATATCCTGCATCACTTAAATGACAAGTATCTATACAAACTCCAATATGTCTCTTATCTTCAACTAAGTCAATTATTCTTTTTATCTCTTCTAACTTAGAACCAACTTCACTACCTTTTCCAGCCATTGTCTCTAAAAGAATTCTAACATCAACTTCTCCAAGTATCATATTAAGTCCTCTAGCAATATTACAAATACCAGCATCAATTCCAATACCTACATGACTACCTGGATGTAATACTACATTCTTTATCCCTAACTGACTGCATCTTTTTAACTCATCTTTTAAGAATTGTACTGCAAAATTAAATTTAACTTCATCATCATTAGCCAAATTAACAATGTATGGAGCATGAACCACTACTTTTGAATAGTCAAAACCAATCTCCTTCATCTTTTTAAAAGCTTCTAAAGTTAAATTATCATTAATCGGATAACGACTAGTATTTTGAGGAGCACCAGTATAAAACATAAAAGTATTAGCACCATACCCTAATGCCTCATTTAAGCTCCCAAGTAACTGACTATCTTTTTTATAACTAACGTGACAACCAAGTATCAACATTCTAATCACCTCTATCAAAGTATATCAAAAAAAAAAGACAAAAAAAAGACTTAAGGTATCTTTCTTAAGTCTTTAATAATCTCTATCTATCTAATTAGTTTTCTACACAAGTAATAGCAGCTGCTGGAGTTGTTGGAATAGCAACATCGCTATATTTTAAACCAGACATTGTTAAATTACCACGAACTATTTTAGAAGATTCAATAGCATTAGCTCCAGTAGCAACTGTACTAGCTAAACCACGAATACCATCAGATAAAGTTACATAATACTTAGTTGTTCTTTTACCACGAGTTTTAATGATTGCTCCTGGAGTAGTACAAGGAGTATCAGCACCAGCAGAAGTTACACAAGTATCAGGAGTAGTAGCAACATTAACTCTTACATAACCATATACATCACGACTACCCCAAGAAGATTTACCACCTGATTCTAGTAATGTTGGAACATCAGTATCAGCAGTAGTAGTAAATGAAGTACCGTTAGTATCTACTGTATTACCATTAGAATTAATCTTTACATAGTAATCACCATCAGCAGTTGCTGAAGAAACTGTACCAGCACAAGTTAACCCATCAGCAGACCATAAAGTAGTAACTGCATTTGCATAGTTTTTAGCAATGTCAATAAATGTATCCTTTCTTGAATTTTCAATAGTTCTTGAAACAGCTGGAATAGCAACCATCATTAAGATACCCATGATTACGATAACAGCTAAAAGTTCGATCAATGTAAAACCTTTATCATTAATCTTCTTCATTACAATTCACTCTCTCTTTCTATTTTGTTTACAATTTTATAATAGCATATCGATTTTCAAAATTCAACTGCTTTTTTTTACTTTTTACTAAACTTTACAAAAACCTATCTTGTATAAACAGAATTAACAGAAGTACAAGAAAAACTACTATTAAATTTCTGAGCAAAAGTTAAAAAATTATCCTTATCTAAGCCTGTAATACTCTCTACATCAGCTTTTTTAGCATTAGAAACATAATTATTTACTGCTCCATTTTCAGCTAATTTAGGAGTCCCAATCAACTTTACACCTCTATACGTATTTTTATAATTTTCAAGTAATTGTACATAATATTTAAGTTCATTTCCTTCCTTCTTAACAACAACAAAAGAAACATTTTTTAAATATTCTCCACCATTAGGAGCATCCTCAAACTCAGCATTATCCAAATATGATAAAGTCATTACAATACATTGCCCAGTTGCTGGTTTTTGAATAACATTACTACCAGATCTAACTTGATACTCAGCTAAAGTAGATAACTTTTTAGCATCTTCCAAATACGTATTAGACCTATTTCTAGTTAAAATACCCATAACATTAGGAACAGCAACAATCATAATAATACCCAAAATAACTACTGTCGCTAGTAATTCAACCAAAGTAAAACCTTTTTTATCTCTTAACACTTTCATATTCACCTACCTTAAAACAATTATAACAGAAAATATAAATAATTTAATATTATTTTATAAACTTTTTCATATTTTCAATTTCCATCAAAGTAGTAATAGAATATAACTTCTCATCAAATAAATAACCATATCTAAATAAAACAAAGCCCTTATAATGTTTTAAATTCCTACTCACAAGTATCTCTTTCATAATAATATTATCATTAACTTCCCACTCAGACTTTCCTCCTTTAGCGAACGTATCAACCAAACCAACCTTATAAAAAGCTAGTGCTACATACATATCAATATCATCATTTTTAATTAAATCATTCCATTCATTAATAACTCTTAAAAAAGGTTTACTCTCATTATAAAAACCATAATATATCTGAGGTATTATAAAATCAACATACTTATCACTCTGCATCCAAGTAATAACATCTGCAAATACACTATTATAATTATTATCAATATTTCCATCAGGTGAAATACCAAATAAAATATTGTGTTCCCTACATACCTTATGAACTCTCTCTACCATCTTATTAATAATCATTAACTTATACTCAGAAAAACTAATATTCTTATTTTTCTCTAAATACTCCTCATACTCCTTTATCGAAATATCCCCATCAGGATAAAAATAATCATCAAATAGTACTCCATCTACTTTATAATTGCTAATTAATTCTTCTACTCCATCTACTATTAAATCCTCTACTTCACTCCTAGCAGGATTATAATAAATTCCCCTACTTACGTATAAAGTATCACTACCTATATATTTATAAGCAGGATTACTACTACTAATACTATCTATATTATTAGTATTTCTAACTCTATAAGGATTAACCCATACATATACAGAAATACCCCTCTCATGAGCTTTATTCAAAAAATAGTCTAATACATCATACCCGGGATAAACACCCTCAGAAGAAGAAATAACACTACTCCAAGGATATATATTAGAATTATATATAGAATCACTAAAACTAACAACCTGTAAAATAACCATATTAAAATTCAAATTCAAAATATTATCAAGCATCTTAATAATATTCATCTTACTAGTATTAACATCAGTATTCTTAATATATTTACTAATATCAATATAACTAACAAATACCCCCCTCTTCTCCATATCCTTAACACCCCTCTCATCTTTAACTCCCTTATTATTAAAAATACCAATACATACTAACCCAAATAAAAAAATTATTAAGACTATTCTCTTCATAAGTATCACCAATAATACTATATAAAAAATAATCCAAATAATTTGTCATTTTATATTTTCATTTCTAATTAAAAATAATCTTTTATTCCTATAAAAACCATAAAATATATCTTCTAACAAATACCCCTCTCTTTTTAAATTTTCTTCTAACCAACTCTTACTCTTATTAATTTGTATTAATACATCTTCTTGTACTTTTCCATCTATAATTACTGGTAAAGGATAAGTCCTACTCTTATCATCTTCTCTTTTAAATATTGATAACTTCCCAGAAGTCTCTAATATTGCATAATCTACCTCTTCTATTGACTTAATAGACTTAGCTCTAAGTTGTGTTAATAAATCATCTAAATTATATCTTTGTTTTAACATCTCCTCAAAATTAATCTTCCCTCTATTAATAATAACCGAAGGATTCCCATCTATAACACTTCTAACTTTCTCACTCTTTAAAGATATTCTTGATGTAATTATTTGTAAAGCTACTAATACTCCAATAGGTATAATAGATAAAAACATACTATCATCATAATTCTCTATCGATATAGCAGCTAGTTCCGCAATAAATATTGATACTATAAAATCCATTATCGATAATTCTCCAATCTCTCTCTTACCCATAACTCTATATACTATAGTTATCAATATATAAAAAAATAAACTCTTCCCAAAGACTAATAAATATTCCATAATATCACCATTAATATCATGTCTAAAATCATATTTTTTATACTTAAACATAATATTAATTGAGGTGTAATATGACTTATATAAAAAGATATGGTAAAAGACTTATATTTACAATGATCTCTATAATTATTTCTTTATTTATAGTATCTCTTCTTTATTATTTTAATTTAATTAGTCCCAATATAAATAAGATCTTAAAAATTATAATTATCTTAGTAAATATATTTATAAGTAGCTTTATCCTAGGTAAATCAACAACTAGTAAAGGTTATCTAGAAGGTATTAAATTTGCTTTAATAATTATTCCTATATTTATCATTATCTCTCTAATTACTTCTTCTCCAATAAAAATAAAAGTCCTAATTTATTATATTATTATTTTTATAACATCCATTTTAGGTAGTATGATTGGTATAAATAGAAAAAAAGAGTCTTAGCTCTTTTTATTTGTCTTTACATATTGTTTTGGATTAACTATTACTATTGATTTTATTGGAATCTCTCCTCTAACTACATATCTAAAAGCTACATCCATTCCATATCCTTTAGAAACAATCTCATTTACCTTTTCAAAGTACATATCACGAAAATCTATTTGTTCACTATAAACTTCTTCATCCCTACCAGGTACTACTAAATTAATATATCGGTAAATAAAATCAACATAAGTATCATCACTTATCTCTCCAAATGGCCTATCACTAAGCAAAAGTTTTAATACTTCTTCTGACTGTATTCCATTTCTTCTTAATTTATAAGCTAAATCCTTCATCTCTTTATTTTTACCAAACGTAACATTTCTAGGTCCCCTATAATTAGGTCCAAAAGTAACAGGAAAAGCTTGATTTATATAATCAAAAATTATTCTGTCTACTGAATCTTCTCTTTCGTAATCTAACATATTTATATTTCTCCCCTCTGTACACAAAAGTTCTATAAGTATACCACAATATAAAGAATATGTAAAGAAAAGAAAAAAAGACCAATAAAATTATTGATCTTTCTAATAGCTTCCTCGTCTTTGATCGTTATCTCTTGCTTCTCTCCTAGCTCTTCTTTCTTCTCTTCTTTGTCTTTCTTTTTTCAAATGTCTTCTATCCAAATATGTACCTAAAGCAGCACCACTTAAAAATACTCCAGCAGTAGGTAACATTCCAACTAATTTTCCTTGTATCTCTTCTTTTTTATCAAACTCTTTTATATCTACATTCTCTACAGCATCTCCATCACCAGTAGAAGCCTTACTATAATCCGTACTAGAGAAATTAACATCTACATGTCCATGCCAATTACCAGCTCCTGAATTAGTCGCTGTAGAAGTAACTTGGAAAACATCAACATCATCAAACTTATTCTGTCTCTCCTCTGAAGGTTCTCTAACTTCTGATATATCATATGATGTATTACCATACTGTTCTCCACCAGCTAACCACTTACGAGCGTTCTCAAAATTACTAACAAACTTAGCCTCTGCTTCACTTTTACTATCACTACTCTTAATACTATCACATACACTTGTTAAATAATTGTAGCAATCCTCACTAAAATAAAGTCCAGGAATATAACCAGCATTATCAATCTTACTACACCAAGTATTAATCATTGAAACAGTATAATCTTTAGGTAATAATTCATTCCAAGAAACACCAAATTCATTTTCACGCCAACGTTCAATATCTAAATATACTGGATAATCAATCTTATGATTTTGTAAAGAACTAATAACAAAGTCAGCTTGATTCTTTTCTAATTCAACAAATCTTTCTAAATTCTCACATGACTTAGCATTATAATTATTAAAGCAATAAATACCAGCTGCTACACCATTCTTATTAGCATTCTCAATATGTGAAGTAAAACTCTCATCAAGTGAAATACCTTGGCTTACTCTTACAATAACAAAGTCAAAGTTTTCCTTAGCTTTATTCCAATCAACATTACCTTGACAATATGAAATATCACATCCCATAATCATCGCATCATCTAAACTATCATCAGTTAATGTCTTAACACTTGCTCCAACTCTAGAAGGTATCTTAACTTCACAACCCTCTTCCAAGTCTTTTTCTTTAAGACCATTATATTCAAGTAACTCATCATAACTAAGTCCACATTCTAAAGATAATTGAAGTAACTCATCACTACCTTTAACAAAAGACCTCTTATCATTAACTAAAGCATCTGCTTCATTTAAACCATTTTCCTGAATAGTTTTACTAAGATCCTCTTTAGAAAAAATCTCTCCATCCGTTGTCTGAAATACTGTACAAGCCCCAGTATATTTAATACTATCACTATCCATCACAACAAAAGCATCATAGTCTTTAAAATCAAAATATTTAGAAGCTGTACATAGAGTACTATCACTACCATATACACCAACAAATATATGATTAGCTGAACACTTACCTAAAAAGTCTGATATTAATTTACCCTTCATCTCATTATTTAAAGACTTATTATTAATAATACCCTCTATATTTAAATATACTGGAAAATTAACATCATAATTATTTATTAAACTTCTAACATACTCAACATCATCATAAATCGCAACTTCACTATCAGCATCAGTAGAAATAACAAGACCAAGTGAAATATCTTTTTCATTACCCTTTTTTATTTCTGATATTTTTCTTTGCCTACTATGATTACCAACATCCAAAATAACAAAACTATCATCAGTATTATCTTTTACAGCAGAAACACTAGAATAACCTGGTACATAATCAGGATATTTAGATTGATTATCTTTAGTATTACAACCAGAAAGTCCAATCGCACTACCACTAATAATAAGACCAGCTAAAAGAGCAGAAGCAGCTCTCTTAACAGAAAACTTTCCGTTCTTACTTCTCTTTAAAGACTCTTCAATTTCTTCTCTATTAACATTAACATTTCTCATACTACTTAACCCTCCATATTATAAAAAAAGAGTAGCATAGAAGAATAACAATGTCAAGTTTACATAATCATAGAAAGTCAAAAAAAGAAACTATTTAAATATATAGTTTCCAAAAATTTATCAGAAAGGAAACTAGTTCTATCACACTTTTGTAAAAGAAAAGAACTCTACAGTTCCTTCTCTATCATTTTAATTTCCCTTTTAGTAATAAATTTCTTATATCTATAATTCTTAGGCAATATCGAAATAAGTATCTCTCTAGATAACTTTTCTCTTTTATAATACTCTTCAAATAAACTACCCTTTTTCTTAAGAAGTACAGGTCCAAAGAAATATTCTCTTCTAGTATAATGTCTCTTTCCCTTTTTAAATTTAATTATCTGATAAATAAATTTCTTATCTTTAACTAATTCTTCATCATCAATATAAAACCCATTCTTAGTTAAAAACTTCTTAACATCTATCTGATAATTATTAGGACTAACTATAATAGTATCTATTTTTTTTAATACTTTCATATTATTTTTAAATATACCTATCATATTTCTTCCACCCATACCAGAAATAATCACAGTATTAACCTCATCCGAATAAGTATCTAAACCATTTCCCAGTCTAACTTCAATTTTCTTCTCTAACCCTTCTCTTTTTATATTCTCTCTTGCCTGTTTAACTGGACCTTCTGCTATATCAGAAGCAATTGCTTTAATATTTTTGTTTTGTTTAACTAAGTAAATATCTAAAAAAGCATGATCGCAACCAACATCTAAACAAAAGGAATTAGCCTCTACTAAATCCCCTATATGTTTTAATCTATCATTAATTTTCATTAATCAGTCAAGAAATCCTTTAATTTTCTACTACGAGAAGGATGTCTTAATTTACGAAGTGCTTTAGCCTCTATTTGTCTAATTCTCTCACGAGTAACTCCAAATATTTGTCCAACTTCTTCTAGTGTTCTACATTGTCCATCATTAAGTCCAAATCTAAGTCTAAGTACTTTTTCTTCACGATCTGTTAAAGTTGATAAAACTCCAGATAACTCTTCTTTTAACATTTCAACTGTTGCATACTCTTCTGGACCCATAGTTCTCTCATCTTTAATAAAGTCTCCTAAATGTGAATCATCTTCTTCACCTATTGGTGTTTCTAATGAAACTGGATCTTGTGAAATCTTATAAACTTCACGAACTTTATCAATAGAAATTCCCAATTTTTTAGCAATTTCTTCATCTGTTGGTTCACGATTTAACTCTTGGGTTAATTGTCTTTGTACACGTGCTAATTTATTAATTGTTTCAACCATATGTACTGGTACACGTATTGTTCTTGCTTGATCTGCTATTGCTCTTGTAATTGCTTGTCTAATCCACCAAGTAGCATATGTAGAGAACTTATATCCTTTAGTAGGATCAAACTTATCTACTGCTTTCATTAATCCAATATTACCTTCTTGAATTAAGTCTAAGAATAACATTCCACGTCCTACATATCTTTTCGCAATACTAACAACTAAACGTAAATTTGATTCAGCAAGCATTCTCTTTGCTTCTTCGTCTCCTTCTTCAGCTCTCTTAGCATATTCAAACTCTTCATCTGAAGTAAGCAAGTTAATACGTCCAATCTCTTTTAAGTACATACGTACAGGATCATTAATTTTAACATCTTTAGATAATGTAATATCTTCAACTGCTACATCTGCTGTAATTTCTTCTCCAGAAGCATCATCACTACCATCTTCTGTAACTATATCAATATCTGCCTCAACTAAAGTATTATATAAATCATCTAATGAATCACTATCTACATCTAATCCTTTTAATTCTTCTGCTAATTGTTCATAAGTAATAAAACCTTGTTTCTTACCTTTTGCTAGTAATTTATTCTTTCTTTCTTCAAGTGTTTTTATTTCTCCAACCATGCTCTATTCTCCCATTCTTAACTTTCTAATTTTATCAGCTATCTTAGCTTGTTCTAATGGATCTACTTCTTTTTTCATTAAATTAGTTAATCTTTTAATTTCTTGATTACATCGATAATCTCTTATAACCTTAAAATACTGAAATAACTCTTCTTTTGTAGTCTCCTCACTATAACTATCTGCTAATATAGAATTAAGTAAAACTAGAATATCTTCTTTATCTTGAACATAAGTATAAAAATCAGCAACATTTATATTACCATACAACTTATAATAATAAATAATCTCACTAGAAAGTATTCTACTCTCTTCACTTGGAAATACTATATTTTCCCTCTCTACTTGACTAATTACCCAATCATTATTAAGCATAAAGTAAAGTATTTGTTCAACTGCTTTATCATACTTTGTTTTCTTAACTACTTTATTTACTACCTCTGGAACCACTCTTTTAGTTGTCGTTTTAAACTCAACCAAGTCTTTAAAACGTTTTTCCAGTGTATTATAACTTATATCAAATTCTTTTTCAAGTCTTTTAAGTACTATTTCTACTCTAATCGTATCATTTATTTTTACTGTTTCTTTTAAAACTTCATTTATATAATTTGCTTTTTCTTCATCACTTCTAAAATTAACATTTTTTCGTAACTGTTGCATTTTAAAATCACTAAAGTTTAAAGCATTCTCAACAAGCCCAATAAATCTTTCTTTTCCATGTTTTAATATAAATGAATCCGGATCATCATTATCAGGTAAAACTACTACTTTTACCTCTACTCCTTCATCAAGTAAATGCTCCCCTATACTAAGCATTGCCTTAACTCCAGGATCATCTCCATCTAAACATAAAATAATGTTATTAGAAAGTCTCTTAATCAAATTAAATTGATTATTAGTTAAAGCTGTTCCCATTAAAGCAACTGTATTTTTAACTCCTACTATACTTGCTCTAATAACATCCATAAAACCTTCCATTACTATAACTGACTTCTTAAGTCTACACTCTTCTCTCGCAATATGGTAATGGTATAACATTTCACCCTTTTTAAAGATATCTGTCTCTTTTGTATTTAAGTATTTATTCTGATCTACATCCTTATATATTCTTCCACTAAATCCAACTACTTGTCCAGAAACATCATATAGTGGAAACATAATTCTATCATCATATATATCATGATCATCACTAGATAATCCAATTCTATTTAATGTACTAAGTTCATACTTTTTACTAACTAATAACTTAGTCAAATCATCTCGACTCTCTAATGATAAACCTATTTCAAATTCTTTAATTGCTTCTTCATTAATACCACGTTTACTTAAATATGCTCTTGCTTCTTTACCAACTGAAGCCGACAAGTTATTTTGAAAATATTTAACCGCAAAGTTATATGCCTCATATAAATGATCAAACTTAGTAGTTTTCTTCACAATATTTACTGAAGAAACATTTACTCCAACTTTTTCTCCTAAATATCTTAAAGCCTCTCTAAAATCTATATGCTCATAATTCATTAAAAAAGTATAAACATTCCCAGTAGCATGACAAGAAAAACAAGTATAAATTTGTTTTTCTCTTGAAACGCACATCGAAGGATTGGAATCATCATGAAATGGACAAACTCCAAAGAAGTTTTTACCTCTTGCTACTAAAGGAATTCTTTCTCCTATGATGTCAACTATATCTGTCTTACTACGAATTTCATTCGCTAAGTCATTATTCAACTGACACCACTCCTTCTAAACAACACATATTGTATCATATTTTGGCATCTTTTTCAATAAAGACCACATAAAATAAAAATCACTATAGTTTTTTCATCGAAATAAAAAAGAAAGTCACCTCTATATCAATGACTTTCTCATAAATGTTTCAATATCTTTATCAATGTAAACATCTATTACACCTTTATTAACTATCTTAATAAATCCTAACCCATCAACAACAAGATCTTCGTCATATTTAACTTGATAAGTAATCTTATTCTTATCTCTAAGTTCATTATTATTAAGTAAATTAAGTAATCTTCTTACCTTTAAATCATTAGAAACAAACAATGTAAAACTGTTTCTCTCTCCCTCTACATAATCAATTCTTATTATATCTTCAATAATAATAGATTGATTTGGTCTAAGTTGAAATGTCTTAGGCTTTATCTCTTTTTTAGCAGATATCTTCTTTACTAAAGAAGCATCCACATGATTTAAAACTGATCCTGAATCAACAAGTCCAGGTGTATCTATCAAAGTTAAATAATCATTAATTTCAATAGACACAGTATTTAAAGTAGTCGAAGGTAATGGAGACATAGTAAGTTCTTGACAATTATCTGAATAATTTTGAATAAGTTTATTTATTAAACTAGATTTACCAGCATTAGTATGTCCAACTACATATACATTCTTAGATGTTTGATAAAACTTAATTCTCTTAAGTAAATAATCTATATTATAATTTTTATTTACACTAACAACAATTACTTCTTCAAAATGTATATTTTTCTCTTCTAAATACTTAATAAGTTTAGTCTCTTTTACAGACTTAGGTAATACATCTCTCTTATTTAAAACTAAAATCATTTTATTAGGAATAATTGTTCTAATTTGTTCTATATTCTTCTCTAAATTAAGTAAATCTGTAATATATAAAACTAAGTCCTTTGTCTGTCCTACTCCTTTTAATATCTCTAAGTACTCATCATTTGACTTCGTAACCATCTGATATTCTCCATAGTTTTTCATTCTAAAACATCTCTGACATATATCATTATCTAAACTTGTCGTATACCCTTCTTGTAATACATTCTCATCTTGCAACTTAACTCCACATCCCGAACATGTCTTAACTTCTTCATTATCCATAATATTTACCTCTCTCAAACATTCCTCGTTTTTTATAGTATTTTATTATTCTAGCCTCTATTTTTCTATTTAACCCTGTTATTCTTAAATCTTTTTCTCCCAATGGATCAACTAATATTGTCATTATTTTATATCTATTACCTGATAAGATATCTGTAACTATTTGATCACCTATCATAACCATTTCTTTTTTATTTAAGTTATAATGTTTTTTTATCTTTCTTAATCCTTTAGTAGAAGGCTTTAAACTAAAAGCCACTCCTCCAATTCCTAAATCTTTTAAATATGGAGCAATTCTTTTCTTTGTATTATTAGAACTTATTAATATTAAGAAATCTTTCTGTAATTCTTTTAATAACTTTTTTGTCTTTAAAGGACACTTCTCATGTTCTATTAATCCTAATGTATTATCTAAATCAAATATTAAACATGTAATTCCTTGTTTCTTTAATTTATTATAGTCTATCTCAAATATATTTTTTTTATACATATTAGGTCTAAATAAATTCATCTTCTCACCTACAATTAATTATTAACTCTCTGTCTAATCATTTCTGTACTCATCGTTATCTTATCAAATGTATAGCCATTTTCCTTCCCATATCTAATTATTCTTCTTAATGCATCTCTTGTATATGGTTTTACATCATGCATTAATACCATATTAACTCTATCTTTTGATAATCTTGAAACTACATTATTATATATAACATCTGAAGTAACTCGTGGGTCACTAGTTGCATCTCCACTAGATACATTCCAATCATAATAACGATATCCTCTATTTAATACTTCCTTAGTTAAAATACTCATAATTCCTGGAGAATAACGCCTACTAATTGTATTACTTGCTCCTCCTGGGAATCTGATTATCTTACTCTCTTCTCCAGTAATTCTCTTTACTCTATCTGATACTCTACCTAAATCATTAAAGTATGCATCAACTGACTGATACACTGCACTATAATCATGACTATCCGTATGAAGAGCAATACTATGCCCTTCATCATATTCCCTTTTTATTAATTCATCTGGTCCATAACCTGTAACAAAGAAAGTAGCCTTTATACCTTCTTCTTTTAATATATCTAAAATAGCATCTGTTGTCCCATACTTAGGTCCATCATCAAAAGTTAAATAAATTGTTCCTTTAGAATCTCTCTTAGATACAATTACCTTACGTACTACCTTGTAAGTATTATTAGCTTTATCACTAACCGTATAAGTAACACTATAGTCTCCCACTTTATTTGTATTAATATTATTACTTACCTTAACTTTGCTTGTAATATCTCCATCACAATTATCTCTTGCTTTATAACCAAGTTCATTATAATTATCTCCTACATATAAATAAGAAACATCACTACCTACTAATTCAATAGAAGGATTAGTCTTATCTTTATAAATAATCCTTCTACTAATACTGCTTTTATTACCCTGTTTATCTTTAACACTATAAGTGATTTTATCTTTATCTTGTACTACTTTAACTAAAGAAGTAATATTTCCATCATAGTCATCAATAGCACTATATTCTTCTTCTTTATAAGTACTATTAGGACATACATATATGTCATCTTTACTTACTAACTTAATTACAGGAGCAACTTTATCTACTACCTTTACTTTCCTAGTAACACTCTTAGAAAAATACCCTTCCTTAACTTTATAAGTAATTTCATATACTCCAAGCTTCGAAGTATCAACCTTACCATTAACAACTACATTACGACTAACATCTTTTCCTAAAAACTTAGCCTTATATCCTTTTTCAACATAAGTACTTTTATATCCAACTTCTACATATCTAGATCCTTTCAAATTAATAGTTGGCATCAACAAAAAGTCATATATTGCAAAAGCTAAAGCACAAAGCAGAACAACAACTCCACAAACAATAAGAGAAGAGTTGTTCTTCTTAAAATGTCTAATACATTGTCTATTATATTTATTAATATGTTTTTCTTTCATAAAACTTCTCCATCTCTACTACAATTATACTAAAAATATTATCTATTGTCTATAAAACCTATTTATCATATTTATTATTCTTAATAAACTCTCTAAGTATTTTAGTAAGTGCTCTCTTCTCAATTCTTGAAACATAACTTCTAGAAATACCCAACTTCTTACTAATAGTTTTCTGTGTCTCTTCATCTTGATTATTTAATCCATATCTTCTAATTAGTATTTCCTTTTCTCTAGGCGTTAATACACTAATATATTTTTTTAATAACTCTATATTATCTTTTAAATCTATATCTGATACAAAATCTGGATTAGGAGTCTTTAAAACATCCATTATCGCTATTTCATTCCCATCTTTATCAAACCCAACTGCATCATTTATTGAAATATCATTATTATAACGATTATTACTTCTAAAATACATAAGTATTTCATTCTCTATACATCTAGCACAATAAGTAGTAATCTTAACTCCCTTATCACTAGAAAAAGTATCTACTCCTTTAATTAATCCAATAGTACCAATACTAATTAAATCATCACTATCTACATATTTATTATCAAACTTTTTTATAATATGAGCAACTAATCTTAAATTATGTTCTATAAGTTTATTCCTATCTTCTATATTACCTTCCATCTTACCCTTAATACACTTCTCTTCTTCCTCTACACTTAAGGGTTCTGGAAAAACATCATTAGAGTAAGATCCAGTAAAACAAAATAAATTCTTTAAAATATCTAACAAATTAAAAAACATATAATCCTCCTACTAAATTATATGTCTAAATTTGTAACTTATTTGTAACTTAATTATTATTACGTCTTCTAAATCTATAAATAAAACTATATAGTAAAACTCCTAAAAACGACCCAAACGTATCTATAAAAACATCTTTTACTTGTCCAGATCTTCCTACAACAAATAACTGATGCACCTCATCACTACAAGCATATAAGAATGCAAAAAAGACTGCTAAAAGAACTACTTTCATATTAATATCTCTATACTCTCTAAGTAAACTAATAATTAAAATACCTAATATAAAATATATAAATAAATGTGCACTCTTTCTAACTGGTACTACAAAATATCTTAATACTTTATCTTTCTCTTCACTACTCAAACTTCTCTTTATTACTTTTTCAACGGTTCTAACTATTAATCCATCACTCTTCTTAGTAGAAGTACCCCCTGTATCATTAGAAAACATAAATATTAAACTACACCACAATACTATTAATATTATTTTTATTATCTTACGTACCATTAACTATTTTCTTCCTTTATCTTTCTATTAACAATCTCTTGATAAGCTACATCTACATCATTAAACTCTAACTTTTGATATACTTCTCTTCCCTTTCCTAGTAATAAAACTATATCTCTATCTTTTGCCATCTCTATTGCACTTCTAATTGCTAGTTTCCTATCTGGAACAATCATCATATTATTATATTTATCTTTAATAGCATCATACATTATATTAACACTATTAACCATAGCCATATCATTAGGATCATCATAAGTAAATATTACATTATTAGCCATCTCACAAACACAACTACCAATACTTGCTAACATACTAGAGTCTTTATCCATAACAGCACCAAGTACAATTATTATATTATTAACCCCTAACGTATGTACAAAATTAACAAGTTTAACAATACTATTAATCGTATGTGCATAATCAACCATAACATAGTAATTAGCATCAGTCTTTAACATTTCCATTCTACCTGGTATTACTAAATCACTTATCTTATTTAAAAACTCTTCTTTCCTATATCCTATTGTTAAAACACATAATATTGCTGCTGCTAAATTATATATATTAAATTCTCCAAGTAAAGGACTAAGTACATCAAACTCTTCATTATTATATTTAAACTTTATAAGTGTCTTTGAATTATTAATACTATAATCAACTATCTGTAATGTAGCATCCTCCACTCTACCATATGTAACTATATTTCCTCTACATACGCTCTTAACACTTTCAAAGTATGGATCATCACCATTAAGAACACACCATCCATCTTCTTTTACTTGTCTAAAAAGATCACTCATAATATTAAAATATTCAACAAATTCCTCATTATCATCTAAGTATTCATTTGCAAGATTAGTAAACACTAACATATCATAATTAAGAGCTGCTAAATTTAATGATGCTATATCACTATTAGAAGACTCAACAACTGCATATCCACATCCAAACTTTACAAACTCCTCTAATCCATCATATAGTCTAGCAGCATCTATATTTCTAGTAGTTTTATTATCATTAAACGCAGCACAACTTCTACCCATTGTCCCAATAAAACCCGTCTTACTAATACCTAATAAACTCTGAATAATACTACCAGTACTAGTCTTACCATCAGTACCAACAACACCAATCATCTTTAATTTTTTATCTGGAAAATCATAAAACTTCTGACATAAATATGGAAATTCTCTATTTGTATCAGGAACTTTTATAATCGCAACTCTAGGATCAACAATATCCCTACTAACTATTATTGTACTAGCTCCATTTCTAATAGCTTCTTCTATACAATTATGTCTATCTAATTTACTATCAATCGTACAAACAAATAAATCATCTTTTTCTACTTCACTAGAATTACATCTTATATTTCTAATAACAAAATCAGTCCCAATTCCTGGATACAAATCATTTAGCCTCTTCATACTATTCACCTATACAAATTATACAGTAAATATATTCTAATTCAAAGTTTTTTTCTTGATATACATTATATTTTACGTTAAAATTTATATAAGGTGGTTATATGAAATCAATAATTATTGGAGCTGGAAGTGACCTAGGTGTTCACATCGATGGTTCATCTCTTGGCCCAGTACAATTAATAAATGATATAAAAAGTTTTTATAATGGTGAAACAACAACTATTATGCAAGAGGAAGATATCCTAAAGAGCAGAAATTTATCTGATCGTAGAAAAAACGAATATGAAGTCGATGAAATAAATACTAAAATATACAATACTATACTTGAAAAGGAAAAAGATAATTATTTCCCTATTGTAATTGGTGGTGATAGTTCTATTACTATTCCAATCGCTCTAGCTAGTTCTAAAGTTCGTGAAAATATTGGTATGATTTTATTTTCTCCCTATACTAACTATAATACTTTTGATACTACTGTATCAGGTAACATTAATGGTATGTCTCTAGCTGCTATAAACGGTTATAAAAATAGTGAACTACGTTACTATCATGATGGCAATGTTATTCAACCTACTAAAACTGTTGTCGTTGGAGCAAGAAGTATTGATGACTGGGAAAAAGATAATGTAAAATACTCTGGTTTAAATGTTTTCACTAGTGAAGATATTAAACAAAAAGGACTTGAAACAGTAATCAATGAAGCTTTCTCCATTGCCAATGAACGTACAAAAGGAGTTCATATTAGTTTTGATTTAGGTCTACTAGATCCAAGTATTGCTCCTGGTGTATCTATACCTGAATTTGATGGTATGAGTGAAGAAGAAGTTATGAATATTAATAAATTAATAATTGCTCACATGAAAGATATAACTTCTTATGACTTAGTCGAATTCAATCCTCTTCGAGATGAAAATAGAAAAACAGAACAAATTGCTCTAAATATCCTAGCTCAAATAATAAATGCTGTTAATAAGAAAAATGAAAATGAATTTGAAGTAAAACTAAAATAGTTTACTTCTTTTTTTATCAAACAAAAAAGAGACCTAAGTCTCTAATAATTTCTATCTCTTAAAAAAGCTGGTATATCAAAATCTCCACCATCAGAATCATCATCACTAGTTTGTAAAATTTCTGGTTCTTTACTTCTTCTAGTAGGTTGTGCATTACTAAATACTGGTTGTTCATTTTGAGTTTGAGCAGTATTAACTGCTGCCTTTTTATTTCTATCAAAACCAGTAGCAATAACTGTAACAATAACTTCATCTGATAAGTTTTCATTAATTACTGAACCAAATATTGTATTAATATCAGTATTAGCAGCAGCTCTTACTACTTCAGCTGCTTGTTCAGCTTCAAATAATGTTAAATTAACTCCACCAGTAATATTAATAATTGCATCTGTAGCACCTTCTATTGACGTTTCAAGTAATGGTGATGAAACAGCTTGCTTAGCCGCATCTATTGCTCTATCTTCACCCATTCCAATACCTATACCAATAATTGCTTGACCAGATTTTTCCATAACTGCTTTAACATCAGCAAAATCCAAGTTAATAAGTCCAACTACAGCAATCAAATCTGAAATTGATTGAACACCTCTACGTAAAACATTATCTACTTCTTTAAACGCCTCACACATAGGAGTTGATCTATCAATAATTTCTCTTAAACGATCATTAGGAATAATAATCAATGTATCTACATGTTTCTTTAAATCTTCAATACCTGCTACTGCTTGTTTCATTCTTCTTGGTCCCTCAAATGAGAAAGGTTTAGTTACAATAGCAACAGTTAATGCCCCAAGACTTTGTGCAATCTCAGCAACAACAGGAGCAGCACCAGTACCAGTTCCTCCACCCATACCGCAAGTAACGAATATCATATCAGCACCAGTTAAAGCTTCTTCAATTTCTTTCTTTGATTCAATAGCAGCCTCTTTACCTATAGCTGGATTAGCACCAGCACCTTTTCCATCAGTTAAGGCAGTCCCTAATTGAATTTTAACATCTGCTTTAGACTGATTCAAAGCTTGTTTATCTGTATTAGCAGCAATAAACTCAACACCCTTAACACCTGTTTCAACCATTCTGTTAATAGCGTTTCCACCACCGCCACCTATTCCAATAACCTTTATAGTTGTTACCATATCCATTTCTAATCCGCCTATCATCCTAGACCTCCTTAATTATCAAAAAAATGTCCAAACACTCTACTTACTATATTATCGTTAATAGTAGCCTTTTGTCCAGTAGATATTAAAATTTCTCTATCATTTTCTCCAATCATATTACATCTTTTACCTCTAAGTAAAAGTTTATCATCAAAATACTTTATAACTCCAAAAACACTACTATATTTATTATGTCTTAATCCCATAACCGGTATATTGCAAACTTTAGCTCTAGTTCCAAAAGTATCTTCAAGTAAATACTGAAAACCGGCTAACTCACTCAATCCACCTGTTACAATTATATAACGTATTTCTCTATTTGTTAAGTTTTTTATTGATATTTTAGCAAGTTTTAATATTTCTTCTATTCTAGCTTGTACTACTTTAGAAGCTCCTACTTGAGAGATTTCCTTATTTTCATCTGCCATAGTTAAACATTCCATAACATCACTACCAGACGCATAATTAGCTGAAGCAACTGCAAAAGTTTCTTTTAACTTACGACTATCTGGTAATCTTAATTTAAAAATATATGAAATATCTTGATCTACATTAAAACTACCAATAGGAATAACATCATTTTTAATTTGTATTCCTTTATTAAATATTGAAACATTAGTACTTCTCTCACCAATATCAATAATAGCACCAACTACATCACTAGTTTTCTCACTAGCAATAGTATAATAATCCCCTGTAGAACTATAAGCCATATCAATAGTTTCTAATCCTGCTAATTTTAAAACTTGTAATATTCTATATAATGGTTCCTTAAGTAATGTACTAACAACTACTTTAGCTTCAAGTGACTTTCCAGACATTCCCTTAGGATCTTTAATATTTTCTTTATCATCTACTGTAAAACTAATAGGAGAAGCCGTAACAATTTCATATTCCTCATCTATATGTCCAACTAAAGCATCTTTTAAAACACCCCTAACATCTTCCCCAGTTATCTTCTCATAATCGATAACATCAACAGAACCAACAACAATATCCATTCTGCAACCAGTTGGAGGAACACATGCAAGTACTTTAGTAATCTTAATACCAAGCATTGCATTAACTTTCTTAATAGCATTTCTAACACTAGTAACAGCTAACTTAGTATCTTCAATTTGTCCATTCTTAATACCTTGAGACTTACTACTAACAGCAGCTAATACATGAAAATCATCATTATGTTTTTCACATACAACAACTTTAATACTATTAGTACCTAAATCAATTGAAGTATAAATATCACTCATCCTAGCATCTCCTATTCTTAAATTCAATTATACTATAAAAAAAAGATTTGTAAAATACAAATTCTGAAATTCTTAACTATTTAAAACATAAATTTCATAAAAATCTATCTTTCCAATTCTTTTTCCATTATCTAAAACATAATTTAAAGCTTGTTTATCAGTCTGTTTAACTAAAGAAAGTTCACTTCTATCAACTAAAAATATTGCATTCTTCTTTTTCTTAATTTCCCTAAGTAATTTATTACTCCCATCATAACCAAAATTACCAGTATTAATTAAATCTATATAAGATATCTTCATATCATTAATAATTCTAAAATAATACCCATTCGAATTAAGAAAAACAAACTCCCTATCTTTATTTTTATTTATAAACTCATTAACTTTATTAGTAAAGACTAACGACTCATAATCAATAAACCTATACTCAAAATGTCTAATATTATTAGGATAAACTATTCTCCCCCTAAGTCTAAAACTACAAGTAAGAATAACTGCAAAAATAATAATACTAATTCCAAATAATTCTGGCTTCATAATATTTTTTCTTATCTTAAGTAATATCATTAGTAAAAATGCTAAAAATGCTACCGCAAAATGATAAGTATCAAATAAAGGTATCATAATACTATAAAAGAAAAGTACATAGTAATTAACAATATTTTTCTTATCATTATAAATAAAATAAATAGTAATTCCAATCATCAGTATAAATAAAATTAAATAAATACTAAACTTTCCTCCATTACCAGAAGCAAAGTCAAAAAGTCCAAATAAACATAAGTCTAAAAATGAATATAAACTACCTGTAAAAACTAAGTATAAAACAAATATACTTATCGGTATTATAAATCCTATAATTCTCTTCTTTATTTTATCAAAATTCTTAATATAATATAAACTTGGTAATAATAAACATACCCCTACACTCTGTTTTGTTAAAACTACAAGTCCTAATATAAATCCAATTATATAATCGGACCTTTCATTTTTTTCTAAATACACTAACAAAACTAATAAATAAAATAAAAATATATTATAACTTGGAAATGATACATTAATAGGTACAAATAAAAGTGGAATAATAAACCAAGCCTTTTCTTTTAATAATGCAAAAAGTATAAAACAAAACACAACTGAAATAAGTGCTTGTTCTATATGAAATACTAACATACTAGATCCAAATAAATGAAATCCAAGAGACATTAAAAATGGATAAAAAGGAGTAATTACCATATTAAAATCTTTATATGGAATAAGTAAAGAATATATATTATGACTAAATCCATAATTCCAAACTTCATCTAAATTAACTGGATATAAAATAAGATTCCAAACTAAGAAAACATTAAATAAAAATATTCCTAATATTATTTTTTTATAATACTTTTTTATCATACCGCACCCTCATAATAATAAACATTATAGTCCTCATTCTCTTCTATTACTTTACTATTTTTCATGATATAGTCACATAAATCAACAGCAAACTGTCCTCCATATTTTTTAGTTCTCCTATACTCTTTCATATCAATAATATAATAGTTTTTATCATTATCCCTAACTTTATTAATCATCTTCAAAGTACCATTATAACCAAAATTACCATTAAGTGGAACCATATAATAATCTAATTTTTCTTCATTAATAATCTTAATTAATACTCCCTTACTAGAAAGTATATTAACACTAGAATCATCCCTATATTTTAAATAAAGACTATTTAATCTCTTAAAATTATCTCTACTTTCCTTATTAGAATATAAATAATCAAAATTATGTACATGAAAGAAATATTCTCCTCTAACAATAATCAAATTAAAACTAAAAGTAATTAATGTTAAAATAATTCCTAAAAATCCAATATAATTATCTGAAATATTTTTATTCTTCAATATAGAAAGTAACATTAATGAACAAAGTGCTAAATAAACACTAAAATGATAAAAAGTAAATATTGGTATCATAACTGAAAAGAAACAAAGTATATAATAACCCATTATATCTTTTTTATTAAAAATAATATATAAAATATTTAAAGCCAAAAGTATAAAAGATAAAACTACATATACTAAAACAAACTCCCCATTCTTACTAGCAAAGTCAAAAAGACCAAGTACACATAGATCAAAGAAATATTTAAATGCCCCAATAATAAGTAAATAAACTATATATATAACACCAGGTATTAAACAACCAATAAATCTTTTAAATAACTTACTCTTATCTTTAAAATAAAATATAAAACTTGGAATAATTAAAAATACTCCTACAGTATGTTTAGTTAAAATACATAAAGCTAGTACAACCCCAATTAAATAATCGGACTTTTCTTCTTTCTCTAAATAAATAAGAAGTATTATTAAAAACATCAAAAAGAAATTATAAGTCGGTGTAAATGCAAAAAAACTTGGAAAAGCCATAAAGAATAAAAATAGAAAAGACTTCTTCCCATACATTTTATAAACTATAGAAAAAGTTAAAGTAATTAATAATGATTGTTCAATTAAAAACATCAAATTATTATGTGATATATGTAATCCTAAAGACATAACAAAGTTATATAATCCTGGAGTAATCATATTAAAATCCTTAAATGGAATCTCTCCTTTAGAAAAAGCATAACTAAATCCATAATTCCAAGCTGCATCATAACAATTTAAATTACTAAAAAATGTTAACGCAACAAGTGCTACTAAAAAAACAAAAACATACTTAATATTTTCTCTTATAAACTTAAATATTTTATTATCTTTTATCATTATCTCTAACTACTCCTTTAAATAAATCTCATAATTACCTACTCTTTTCTTAAACTTACAATTATCAATAATATAAGTAACAGCTTCTTTTAAATATTGTTGGGAAAAAGACTCTTCTAAATAACATTCCTTATCAATAACAATTAAAACGTCATCTAATTCTTTTAACATATTAATTATCTTCTCTGTACCATTATAACCATAGTTACCATAGTTAGGTAAATCAAAATAAGTAATTGAAGAATTACTCTTAATCTTATAAAAATAATTCTCTGATCCCCTTAAAAAATAAATAACTTCTCTTTTTTCATTATCAAGATAATTATCAAGTCTCTCTACATTATCTATATACTTACTAGAAAAAATAGATAATTCTAAATTCTGATAATTAAATATTTTTAAGTTTCCCATACATTTAGTTTCTACAAAACTCCAAATAAAACCAATTGCTAATATAAAAATAATTGCCTGTTTTTCTAAATTAACATTTATTTTTAAATCTGAAAAAATTATTAAAAAGAACAGCGCTAAAAATAATGAAACATGATAATAATCAATCAAAGGAAAAGTACAACTCATAAATAATAATAAATAATAATTATCTATATCTTTAGGTCTCTTAAAAGTTCTATAAACTACTACTAAAAAAGCTATAACTAAACATATCAAATAAAACTTCTCATAATAAAAATTACTATGTCCAAAATCAAAAAGTCCTAAGAAACATAAATCAATGCCTGATGTTAAACCACCACTTAAAACTAAGTATAAAAGACAAACTAAAACTGGTATAAAAAAACCTAGAACTCTTTTTAAAACCTTCTTCCAATCTCTAAATAAATAATAAATCGAAACAAGACATAAAAGTCCTCCAACAGTTTGTTTAGTAAGAAAAAGGCATCCCAGTAAAATACCAATTAAATAATCAGACTTCTTTTCTTTCTCCAAATAAATAACAATTACTGTAAGTAATAACAATAAAAAATTATATCCCGGAAATATAACTGAAGCCATCGCTATTGGAAAAGGCATTAATAAAACAGCAAAATAACAAAAGGCTTTTTTATCTAATAATTTAAAAACAAAGTAAGAAAAAACAGTTAATAATAATGACTGTCCTAAATAATAACAAATAATTGATTTTGAAAACAATAAAAATATTGCATAAAGAAAAGGAGCAAATGGAAGTATCACTAAGTTAAAGTCAACATAAGGAACTTCTCCTCTACTAATTGCGTAACTAAAACCATAGTTAACATACAAATCTCCTCTAGATAAAGTATAAATAAAAAGAAGGCAAAGAAAAGAATAACTAAAAATACAAATATACTTAATTATACTTTTAACTTTTTCCTTCTTCATACCTTACTCCTTAATTTGAAAATGATTACCACTATCTAAATATAAAATACCCTTTCTACCCTCCAACTGACTTAAAACATCATTATAATATTCTATCTGTTTAAACTTCGTCAAAGTTAAATAAACCATATTACCATCATCCATATACAAAAGAAATCTATCTTTATCATAATCATTAGGTACATATTCAATATCTGATATCTTTCCTAAAATTCCCTTATCAACTTTAGCCATCTTATCTATAAAAGTACTATACTTATCATCAGGAACATAATTCATAAGTCTAGGAACTCTAAATAAATCAATCTCATCATCTACTTTAACCGTATTTTTATCTTCAAATACCACTTCACTAGTAGTACTGTTAATAAATAATGGACTATTAGTAACAATCTCAATTTCTAATACATGGTAAAACTCTCTTTTTACCTTAACTTCTCTAATATAAGGAGATTTTAATAGATTCTTTTTAATTTTTAAAGTATTAGTCAAATAAAAACTTGGATAATCTCTAATCCCTGCTAAATCTATAATATAATCATCTTTTAAATAATCTCCATTAGTTATAACTATATTCTTTATTTTAGCTTGTAATATTTGGACAACACTAAAAGAAACTAAAGCTATAATCAAAAGAGCTATAAAAAATGGTATAATTTTAAGTTTTTTCTTTTTGACTACCTTTTTCTTCATCTAATCTACTCCCAGTTTACAAATTCTTGTTCTACTTTTAAATCAACATTATATTTTTCTAATACTTGATCATGTACATAATCAATTAAATTCTTTATATCACTACCAGTTGCTTTATCATAATTAATAATAAAATTAGCATGTTTCTCACTAACCATAGCTCCACCAATTCTATATCCTTTTAATCCTAAATCTTCTATCATCTTCCCAGCAAAACCATCCTCTGGATTACGAAATACAGAACCAGCTGATGGATATTCTAATGGTTGTGAACTAATACGTCTTTCTCTTCTTTCTCTTATAACATCTTCTATTAACTCTCTATTTCCTTGTTGTAACTTAATAATAGCTTCTAAACATATATACTCTGGATGTTTTTGTAAAAAAGAACTACGATAATGAAAGTTCAATTCTTTATTCTCAAGTGTAATTATTTTATAATCTGGCGTAAGTACTTTAACTTCTTGAACAATATATCCCATATCACTCTTATAAGCCCCAGCATTCATAAAAATAGCTCCACCTACTGTACCAGGTATTCCAGATGCAAACTCCAATCCAGCAAGACCCTTTTTAGCCGCAAGTAAAGAAAGCTTAATTAATGAAAAACCAGCTCCAACTTTAACTTTATTATTTCCTAAAAACTGAACTTCATCAAAAGAGGATAATTTAATGATTACCCCATCAAATAAAGAATCACTAAAAAGTAAATTAGAACCATTTCCTATAATCTTATATTTAACATTATCTTCTTTAAGTAACTTTATTAAATTAATTAAACAACTAGTATTTTTTGGATAAACAATTGCTAAAGCCTTACCACCAACTTTATAAGTCGTATATTTACTTAAAAGTGGATTTACTTCTACTTTACCCAGTTCAGACTTTATAATTTTCTCTAATATATCCATTATATCTCACCCTACTAACTTTCTAATTTCTTTGTATATTCTAGTTGCTGAATCAGTAATTCCAAACTTTCTACTAGCCTCATGCATCTTTTTATATAACTCATCATTTTCTAATAATTCATCAATTTTACCAACCAAAACTTCCTTAGAAAAATCTTCTTCACTAACAATACAACAAGCTGAATTATCCTCTAACTCTTTAGCATTCATATATTGATGATTATGAGCAACATAAGGAGAAGGTACAAGTATAGCTGGTAACCCAATAGCGGTAATTTCTGCTATTGTTGAAGCTCCAGCTCTAGAAACAATCAAATCAGTATCCTTCATTAACCCAATCAAATTATCCATAAAAGGTAAAACTTTAACATTAGAATTAACTTTTATATCTTTATAATTATCATAATAATTCTTACCCGTAATAATTAATACTTGATATTTCTTATCATTAAAACAAGGTATTAACTCTTGTATTTTTTTAGTCATCGTAACAGATCCTAAAGATCCCATAACTATTATAACTAATTTTTTATTTTTAACAAAACCATATTTTTCTCTACTAACTATCTTAGTATCAATAATCTCTTCACTTCTAGGATTTCCTGTATAAATAGTCTTATCTTTATTAAAGTATTTAACACTACCTGGTAAAGATACAAATATCCTATCAGCATATCTTGCTAAAAACTTATTAGATAAACCAGGTATTGAATTTTGCTCATGAATAACTATTTTATATTTTAATTTATGAGCTGCATATAATACCGGTGCTGTTATATAACCACCAACTCCAATAACTACATCTGGATTAAACTTCTTTATAACTTCACTTGCTCTATTAACGCCCCTTTTATATAAACCTAAAACCCTAAAATTATCAAATATCTTCTTTCTATTTAAACCAGCCATCTCAATACCAACATACTCTATACCAAGTTTAGGAATAATATCTTTTTCCATCCTATCTGTTGTTCCAATATATAAAAATGAACTATCTGGTTCCATCATTTTAATTTTATTTATAATCGCAATAGCCGGATATATATGTCCCCCAGTACCACCAGCAACAACAACTGCTCTCATCATATCACCCATTCTAAAGATAAATTTCTACTTAATCATATTCAAATAAATTATAACTCATACTAACAAATATGTAAATAAAAGAACTTCTTCAAAAATTGTATTTTACTAAAATCTGTGTTAAACTAAATACCAAGAAACGAGGTAAAAATATGGAAAGTATTGGTGTTATTGCAGAGTATAATCCCTTTCATAATGGACATCTTTATCATTTAAAAAAGATTAAGGAAAAATATAAAGATTCTCCTATTATTTTAGTAATGACAGGGAACTTTACAGAACGTGGAGATGTCGCAATTATTGATAAATGGAAAAGAACTGAAATTGCTCTGTCCTCAGGTGCTGACTTAGTAATAGAACTACCCTTTCCATTTGCTACTCAAAGTGCTGACTACTTTAGTTATGGTGCCATAACTCTTCTTGAACAACTTCATGTTACAAAAGTTATTTTCGGTAGTGAATCAAACGATATAGAAACTTTAAAATTAATTGCTAAGACTCAAAATAATAATCCTGATTTTGATAAATTAGTAAAAATCTACTCTAAGTTTGGTAAAAATTATCCAACAGCTATCTCCTTAGCAATCAAAGATTTAACTAATGAAATAATAACTACTCCAAACGATCTTTTAGGAGTAAGTTACATCAAAACAATTCTAAAAAATAACTATAAAATAATACCTGAAACTATTAAAAGAACAAATGATTATCATGATAAAAATATTGAAGAAGAAATATCAAGTGCAACTTCTATAAGACTAGCCATAAAAGAAAATAAAAATATTGATAATCAAGTACCAGAACACACCAAAAAGTACTTAACAGATTTTCATTTTATAGAAGATTATTATCCACTCTTAAAATATAAAATAATCACTGAAAAAGATTTATCTATTTATAATACAGTCGATGAAGGAATTGATAAATTATTAAAAAAAGAAATCTTAAACGCAACATCTTATAACGATTTAATAACTCGTCTTAAAAGTAAAAGATATACTTACAACAAACTATCTAGAATGTTACTTCATATTTTATGTAATTTTACTAAAGAAGAAAAAGAACAATTTAGTAACATAACCTATATTAGAATCTTAGGATTAAATGAAACAGGAAGAAAGTACTTAAACTCTATCAAAAAAGATCTAACAATTCCACTGATTAGTAAAATAACTAAAGAAAAAGATCCTATGTTAGCTTTTGAAATAGAAACCACTAAAATATACGCCCTAAGTCTACCTAATGAAAAACAAGTAGAACTAATTAAACAAGAATATCAACATATAATAAAAGGAGAATAATATGATAAAAAGTAAAAAAACAGGTCAAGTCATCGTAATATCTTCCCCATCAGGAGGAGGAAAAGGAACAGTTATTTCAGAACTTCTAAAAAAAAATAAAAATTTATGGTTATCTGTATCAACTACCTCAAGACCAATAAGAGCTAATGATATTCCAGGTACTACTTATAACTTTGTTTCTAAAGAAGAGTTTGAAAAAGAAATAGAAGAAGGCTACTTCCTAGAATACACTAACTATGTAGGAAACTACTATGGTACTCCAAAAGGTCCAATTAAAGAAAAATTAGACCAAGGTATTGATGTAATTTTAGAAATAGAAATAGAAGGAGCCAGTAACATTAAAAAACTTCTTCCAGAATCAATCTTTATCTTTATCATGCCACCATCTATAAAAACTCTTGTAAAAAGATTAAAAAAACGTAATACTGATAGTAATGATAAATTACTAGAACGTTTCCATAAAACTTATAAAGAAATAAATGAAGTAACTAAATATAACTACGTAGTTGTAAATGACATCTTAGAAGATACAGTAGATAAAGTTGAAGCTATCATTAAAGCTGAAAAATGTCGTGTTGATCGTATTGAAGAAGTTTACCTAGATACTAAAGAAGAAGAAATCCACGAATTATTAATGGAAGAAGATTATGACAATTCAACTATAACAGAAAAGATTTAAAAGATATTAAGGAGTTCATATGAAAGAAAATTTAAAAGAATATTTAGAATATATCGACAAAGTCTTAAAAGATGAAAAAATCGAAAAAGGCCTACCTACAAATCATCTAACACAAATAAAGTTTTGGCAACATGAAAGACTAGTCCACTTAATTGTAACAGTCTTTGTTGGTAGTATGGCTATATTATTTTTCTTATTTGCAAACGTTTATAATATAATACTATACATTCCATTTCTTGCTACAATGGTACTATTTATACCATATATATTCTATTATTATTTCTTAGAAAATAGTGTTCAAAAACTATATAAACAGTACTGGTCATTACTAGAAAAAAGAACAAAAGACAAATTTTGATTTGTCGCTTTGGTCGTCACCGATCAAAATTCCTACTTCATAGATAGAGTACCCTCTATTCTCCATAGGCTTAAATTCCGATAGTCGCTACCGTACTCAATTTATTTTTTTATTTATTCATATCTATTTAATTACTTTGATAATGTATTTTTAGTCCTTCAAACATAATATTTATACTTGCATTTATATCTCGATCATTTTCACATCCACACTTATCACATATCCAGTTCCTAACATTCAAATTATTCGTTTTATTTGTTATATTGTCGCAATGACTACATTTTTTACTACTCGGAAAATATGTATCTACTTGATAATAATATTTTCCTAACATACTACATTTCCATTTGAGTATTTGACATATTTTATTAAAACTGGCATCTAAAATATTTTTAGCTAAATTGTGATTCTGTGTCATTTCTTGTACCTTTAGTTTTTCACTAACTACTATATCATGTTCTTTTACAAGTATATTTACAATATTAATTATATTATGTTTTCTACTATTTTTTATTTTACTATGAATTCTAGCTATTCTTTTCTTAGTCTTATAATAGTTATTACTACCCTTTATTTGTCTTGATAATTTTCTCTGTAGTCTTTTTAATCTCTTTTCTCTTTTTAATACTTCTTTTGGATTATTATACTTTTCTCCATCACTAGTCACAACCAAATCTTTTATGCCTAAGTCGATTCCAACTATACTCTGTGGAATAACTTTACTAGATATGAACTCTTTTTCCTCAACTACGATGCTTACATAGTATTTATTAGTTGTTTCTTTTTCAATAGTAGCATTTATAATTCTTCCACTTATTTCTTTTAAATTTCTATAACCTCTTATATTAACTAATCTAAGTTTTGGTAATTTAACTTTCTTATTTACTAAGTCCAATTCTATATTACTATATTCTCTATTTTTATATGTACTTCTGATACATGTAGTTCTATAACTTTGTTTATTATATTTACTCTTAAATCTAGGATAATTACTACGTTTAGAAAAACAATTTTTAAAAGCATCTTCCAAGTTAAAAACTGCACATCTTAAACTGCAAGAATCTACTTCTTTCAAAAATGGATATTCAACATACAATTCTTTTATTTCTGTACACATGTCAAAAGCCTTGATAAAACCATTTTTCATACATTTATCCAAAAAATAATTATAAATAAGTCTAACACAACCAAAAGTTTTACTTAACAATTGTTTTTGATAACTATCTGGATACAATCTAAACTTATAGGCTTTATACATGTAACACCTCCATCATCTTGACTTACTATAATAATATCTAAACAAACGTTTGTCAATATGGAATAGTATATTTTATTTTAATTACACATTTGAAGAGCAAATTCCTTATAAACAAAAAAATAAGAATTATCATTAATTTGATAATTCTTTTTATTTTAAGCAACTTTCTTAGCTGCTACTATTAGAAATGACCCTTCTGGATTATAGTAACAAGTTTGAAGAACTAAAATATCTTCATTATAAACATCTACTGAAGTTTCATATAAAGACTGACTCTTTAACCAACGTAAATGTTCAATATAGCCATTATCATCAAATCTTAAATTAACATGACGATAATCAGTAGTTGCTATATAAACTGAAAATATTTTATAGTGATAATTACTATCTATAGTTTTAAAATAAATATCACTATGCTCTGTATAATAATTTTTATCCGCATAATTTTCAAGTAACTTAAACTCTGTATCAGCTAACTTAGAATTATGTCCATATATTAATATCTTTCGATCATCAACTTTATTTCTATAATCTAAAAATACACTACCTAACGTATTATAACTTTTATCAAGTAAATGATTCAAATAATAATCATTATCACTTGCTTGAGCAACAGGTACTACTAAATTAGTATTAGAAATAGATAACTCCCCTAGAATATCTGTATTATCAAATTCCTTTTGATATTCTAAAACAACATTAGAATTATCTCCTTCTTTACTAATCTTTTCATACTTTATCACTACTTTTTCTAAATTAGATTGTTCTTTTTTATTTTTTACAAATTGACTATTGTTATAAACCACCAAACCAACAATAAATACAACTACTATAAAGAAACTAATTTTGAAAACTTTCTTTTTCACAAACATCCCTCTTTTATTCTATACTTACAATTAGTTTTTCTTTGCTAAAGCAAATCCAACTGTTCCAACAGTTACTAATGAAAGTAATAATAGTAAATTATCATTTCCTACAGAAACACCAGTATTTGGAGGAGTAATTTCACCAGTTTCTTCTCCACCAACTTTATCGTAAACATATACTACAACGATTGTTCCATCTATATATTTACCAGTCTCATCACCTTGAATTTCAACTAATTCATAGTTCTTAATATCTTCAGCATTTGTTTGATAATCTCTACCAACCATTTCTCTACTAGTAACATCACTTAGTAATTCATTACCTTCTCTATCAACATATTTAATTATTAAGTTACCATATTTAGCTTTATATCTTAATTGTAAATTAACCATGAAGAAATAATCTAAATAGGCATTAGGCGTATAATTACCAACATTTTTTAATGTTCCTGAAATAGTATTTTCTGAATTAGATTCTAACGTACCAGCACGTTCTTTAATCTCTTCATCGCCTTTTGTCTCATCACGTAGATAAGAACCAATTGAATAACTTCCACCATTATAATTACTATTGCTAATTTCTGGATTTTCACTATAATTTCCATTTTCATCTTTTGTATCAAAATAGAAACCTAATCCTTCATTATAGAAATAATTATATGCAAGGATTAACATAGTTTTGTTAGTCTCGGTAGCAAAACTACCTGACTCACCACCTGCTTCTCCAAAAAACTCATAAATCATATCATCGGTTAATTCTGAAATGTTAGAAATGCCAAAATATTCTAAAACAAAATCTAAGGCATTATCATAATTTTTTTCTGCTAATTTATCTAATATTTCTGCCTTTAATTTTTCAGGATTACCTTGAAGAGCTGGAGTAACAAAAACTCCTAACTTTCTAGCAACCCAAGGTCCATATAAAGGATCAACATCATTAAACATTTCTCTAATTATACCTTTATTAAATTGATCAAGTCTTGTATAACTAGTACCATATTTTTCATTATAGAAGTCTAATAAATACTTAGCATAATCAGCAATACCATTATATCCTTTTTCAGTTAAAGCAGCACCAACTACATCATCTGTCATATTTCTACCACTTGAATTAGATATTAAATCTTGTAGTGCAGTATTATATGTACGTCTAAAAGTAAATCCTTCAGGTAATTCAATTCCATTAAAGAACTTATCTCCTGTAGTCTCTCCAGTAGACTTTCCATAAACTAATGGCTCTGTAGGAAATATTTCAAATGAAGTTTCTTCATAATAGTAATTGAATTTAGATAAATTAGTAATTACTAATCTAACTCTAAAACTATCTCCTGCCTGGAATGGATTATTAAATTTAAAGTAGTCTTCATCTACCCCTTGTTCCATACCTGCTTTTTTAAAGACACTATAGATTTCTCTTGAAATTGTTTGAAATACCTCAGGTGCAATAACAATTTCATCTTTTTCATAATCTTCTTTAATTGTTATATTTAATATAACTTCCCCACTAACTTCTGCCCAGTAAGGACCAACATCAATAACTATATTTGATGTATCAGGAACAATTTCAATTCCATCACTTGTAGTTATTTTTTCTATTGGTGGTACAGTCCATTTAGAAACATCACTACTAACTTCTTCTGCATATACATTAGTACTAACTAACATAAATCCTAATGCAACAACAAGTACAAATAAAACATTTTGTAATAATCTTTTCATATTTTCCTCCCAATATTATTTTTTTTAAAACTATGCTCTTTTATACATAATTTTTCCTATTTATCAAGAGGATAATTATAATCAACCGAACCCTTAATATAGTTAACTAAAAATATACTCCTGAATTAGCTCACTATAATAAAAGAATTAATCGTTTTTGTCAATGATAAAACCTCAAATTCTAACTTTTTCCTAAAGAAAAAGATGTTTTCAAAGAAAACACCATATAAAAAAATATAATTTTATCACTTAGTTACTTTTTTAAATATATAACTGTACTCATACTAATAACTACAGAAAGTATTAATAAAGTAACATCTTCTAATTATTATTTTTGACACTTATTACAATAATAAGTACCTCTTCCCCCTATTCTGCACACTTCTATTTCACTACCACAAACAGGACATTCGGCATTTTTTTTACCATGTACTAATAACTCATTTTGAAACAGACCATGTACTCCTTCACTAGAAGTAAAACTCTTAATTGTAGTGCCTCCTTTTTTAATAGCTTCACTTAATACTAATCTCGTATTTTTAATTATCTCATCACATTCTTCTAAAGAAATATCACAAGACTTTCTATATGGGCTAATCTTACTTCTAAAGAGTATCTCATCATCATAAATATTACCAATACCCGTAATAATACTTTGATCAAGTAAAACTGTCTTTATTGGTAACTTCTTATTATGAAGTTTTTCATATAAATATTTTTTAGTTAAATCACTATCGTCAAATTCATATCCAAGTTCTGATAAAGGTTTAACATCATTAACTTTATCTTTATCAATTAAATACATCTTTCCAAATTTTCTAACATCATGATATCTAAAACTAATATCATCGTCTAATATAAATTCAACATGTTCATGTTTTACAATTGGATCATTCTTCTTTCTAAAGAAAAACTTTCCTTCCATCCTCAAATGAATAAGTAAAACATCTCTATCCAATAATACTTTAATAAATTTACCACGTGTAGTAACATCTAGAATCTTCTGACCAATAACGTCTTTTTTAAATTCATCTGTCGTAGGATAAGCAATAATATTATCCCAGTAAACATTACATCCCGTAATCTTCTTTCCAACTAATCTTGGTCTTAAATTATTACTAACCGTAATTACCTCAGGCTTCTCAGGCATAACAACATCTTCCCTTCTAACTACAAACAATCTATCTTTCTAATAAAAATATTTAATCCATTTCTCCAAAGATAAATTCTTTTTTTCTTTTCAGCATACGCATCAAACTCTTCTTTTGTATAACTTACACTTTTCTCATCATGTGTCTTTTTATATCTTAAAAGACATCTCTCATAACAAGTATCAACACCAGTTCTAATTACAATAACCTTTCCCTTTAAAATACTAAAATCCTGGCAATACTTAAACTGTTCACAGTCAATAACAATAGTCTTACTACTATCTTTAAAATACTCTAATATTTCTTTATATATTAAATCAAAATCAGTTTCTAAAGTAGGCATAGTACTATATTTGCCTCTAAAATACTCTCCTAACATTTTATTAATACCAGTAGATTCTAAAAACCTATGTTCAACAAATATCTCATCGGTATCAACAACTATATATTCATCACCATTAAAATATTTACTAACATAAGTTGATTTACCAGAACCAGAAGAACCAGTTATATTAATAACTTTGTCATTAGTTAACACCTTTTCATAAATATCCTTAGCCCTATCAACTTCAATATCTAAATCTGTATCAACTACTACAAATGAAAACGTAACAATCTTACTTTTCTTAGCAGCCTCTCCAAATATTTGAACTAATAACTTAGTTAACTCTTCCTTAGAACTACCTGGAAAAATCTTTTCAATATCATTATCCAAAAGCATCTCATCAACATCATTATAAATATTCTTACTAGTTACTTTAACTTTAATATATCTACCTTCACAAGATAAGTTATTAAATGTTATAAAGTCTCCTACCAAGATCTTCTCCGACTTCTCATTTAATAATCTAACTTCAACATTTTTCTTACCAGACAACATCAAAGAATAAATATCATCATAAATATTATATGTATACTCCATACCTACTTAGCCTCGTACCAATTATTACCAACTTCAATATCTACTTTTAATGGCACATCTATTTTAAATGTATTTTCCATTATATCTCTAACTATCTCTTTTACTTCATCAAGTTCACTATCTAAAACATTAAACACAAGTTCATCGTGTACTTGAATTAACATTTTACTCTTTAAACCACGCTTCTTAAATTCTCCAAAAATCTCTACCATTGCTTTTTTTAGTATATCAGCTGCCGTACCTTGAATAGGTGTATTTAAAGCCATTCTTTCTCCAGAAGATCGTATCATATAATTCTTATTTTTTAACTCTTCTATTACTCTTTTTCTATTCATTAAAGTTCTAACATATCCATTAGCGTAAGCATCTGCTATCTCCTTAGCCTGAAAATCTCTAATACCTGGATAAGTTTCCAAATAATCATCAATAAACTTCTTAGCGGTCTTAACATCTATTCCTAAGTCTTCTGATAATCCAAAACTACTAATTCCATATAAAATACCAAAGTTAACTGCTTTAGCCGTTCTTCTCATATCTTTAGTAACTTTATCTATATCAACTTTAAATATATCAGCAGCTGTCCTAGCATGAATATCTTCTTCATGTATAAAAGCATTAATCAAATTAGTAGCCTTAGACATAGAAGCAAATATTCTAAGTTCAACTTGTGAATAATCACTTGATAACATCTTAGAGTCTTCATCTGGTATAAAAGCTTTTCTAATTAAAGCTGAATATTCAGATCTAGCCGGTATATTTTGCAAATTAGGACTAATACTAGAAAGTCTTCCTGTTCTAGTTAAAGTCTGTGTAAAGATAGTATGAATTCTACCATCTTCTCTTACTTCTTCTTTTAATCCTACTGCATAATTTGTATATAGTTTAGCAAGCGTTCTATATTCTAATATTTTCTCTACTATAGGATGAACAAATACAATCTTATCTAAAATATCTTTACTTGTAGAATACTTATTATCTTTAACTTTTTTAGGATAAGGAATTGCTAAATCCTCAAATAAAACTTTAGCAAGTTGTGCTGGAGACATAATATTAAACTTAACTCCCGCAAGATCATATATTTCTTGTTCCTTATTTTTTAATTGTTCAGCAAGTTCTTCTTCTACTTTACTTAAATATGGTACATCTACTTTAACACCTGTAATTTCCATATCAGCTAAAACTTCAGTTAAAGGCATCTCAATATTTGTAAACAAATCAAGTTCTCCATCTTCACTCAATTCACTAAGTATCTTCTCCCTTGTTTCATAAATAAACTTAGCCTTTCTAATACAAATATCTTTCAAAGTATCTTCACTAACATCTATCGGTCTCTTATCAGTACCATATACATCTTCATAAACAGGTAATTGATAATCAAAACTTTTAGCCACAAAACTAATATCATCTTTAACTACATAATCAAGTAAATAAGTAGCAATCATCGTATCAAAATAAACATTCTTAAACTTAACCCCATATTTATTTAAAACAACTAAACTCTTCTTATAGTCATATGTGTATTTACAGCAATCCATCTCAAATAGATATTTATATTTATCAATTTCTTCTCGGCTTATAAAGTATCCATTCTCTCCATCATAAATACCAATACCTAATACTTCACTCTTACTATATATAGATCCTCTAGTTTCTAAATAAAAAGCATAATCTCTTTCTTTAAACTCATTAATATTTCCAACCGTAATCTCTTCTTCTACTTTAGCTTCTTCTTTTTTTGAAGGAACACCAGTATCTAAACTTAGTTTTCTAAGCAATGAATGAAATTCTAATTCTTCCAATATATTTACAAATTTTTCGTTATTTACAAAATTATATTTACAATCTTCCAAAGTAAAATCTAAAGGTACCTGTCTATATATAGTTGCTAAATCATAACTCATATAAGCATTATCTTTATCATTGATTAATTTCTCCTTAGTTTTACCAGTAACTGAATCTATATTTGCATATAAATTGTCTAAAGTTCCATACTTAACAAGTAAACTAATAGCAGTCTTTTCTCCAATTCCTTTAACTCCTGGTATATGATCACTAGCATCTCCCATAAGTGCTTTTAAGTCTACCATCCTAGCTGGTTCTACTTGATAAGTCTTCATAAACTCATCTCTATCCATCATTATATGTCCAGAAGTCTTTAATAATTTAACAGTAACTTCATCACTAATAAGTTGTAATAAATCTTTATCACTACTAACAATAGTCGCAATAAATTCATCTTCTTCATCAACTATTCTAGCAAGTGTTCCAATAATGTCATCTGCCTCATAATTATCTATTTCAAAATGTTTAATACCCAAAGCATCTAATACTTCTTTAGCTTTTGGAAACTGTTGTTTTAATTCATCTGGTACCGCAACTCTTCCTGCTTTATACTCTAAATACTTATCATGTCTAAAAGTTTTTCCTTTATCAAATGCCACTAATATATAACTTGGTTCTTCTTCTTTTATAATTTTATTCATCATATTAATAAAACCATATAATGCATTAGTAGGAAAACCTTTAGAATTTCTCATAATAACGCCTTGATAAGCTGTAGCGTAAAAACTTCTAAATAATAAATTGTTTCCATCTACTAAAATAATCTTTTTCATTTTTATCACCTATAACTTAGTATATCACAAACTCTCCTTCTTTTTCTATTCTACTTGTCAATATTTGTACAACTAACTGTCTCGTTATAAGTATTTTCCAATCTCTTCAAATGATCAGCAGCCATAAATAAACATAAAGTTATAAAACAATATATCGCTAATATAATCAATCCCTTTCTTAAGTCAAATTTTATTGTCATACTAATCACTCCTCTCAATTACAAATCTATTATATCTCGTACACTTGTTCGTGTCAATTACCAAATAAAACATTTGTTTGACATTTTACATTTATAATGTTAAACTATTGTCATAAGGAGTGATTATATGGAAAAATTAACTGCTCGACAAGAATATATATTACAAGTAATCAAACAACTTGTTGCTAAAAATGGTTATCCACCTACTGTCAGGGAAATTGGTACTAAAGCTCATCTTAATTCCCCTGCCACTATTCATTTTCATTTAACTAAACTTGAAGAAAAAGGCTACATAAAAAAAGGTAGTAGTAAAAATAGAACTATTGAAATACTAGTACCAAATGAATATATTGAAAAGGAAGAAAACGTTGTCGAAGTTCCTCTACTTGGTAAAGTAACTGCTGGTACTCCAATTGAGGCAATCGAAACACCAGATGAATATTTTTCTCTACCAGCAAACCTAATTAATCCTAAAAAAGAAACTTTTACTTTAAAAGTATCTGGAGAATCCATGATAAATATTGGTATATACGATGGTGACATCTTAATAGTTGAAAGACAAAATACAGCTAATAATGGTGATACCGTAGTAGCAATGAATAGTGACAACGAAGTAACAGTTAAAACTTTCTATAAAGAAAAAGACCATTTTAGATTACAACCAGAAAATGATACTATGGAACCAATTATTCTAAAAGAAGTAACAATACTAGGTAAAGCCGTAGGCCTATATCGTAGATTTTAAAACAAAAAGCCAGAAAATTTTCTGACTTTTTTTGTTGCCTAATCTTAAATCTCTTCAATAAATTGTCTAACTATATAACTAGCAATCAATAAACCAGCAGAGCTAGGTACAAAAGCACTAGATCCCGGTGTCCTATCTCCAGTTTTTATTGGTAACTCTCTAGAAGATAATACCATAACCTTACTATTAATCTTATTATCCTTTACATGTTTTCTAACAATTCTAGCTAAAGGATCATTAACAGTCTTTCTAATATCAATAATTTCTAACATACTAGGATCAAGTTTATTACCAGTACCCATACTAGAAATAAATCTTCTCTTATCCTCCAAACATCTATCTATCACAGCTAACTTAGTACTAACAGTATCACAAGCATCAACTAAGTAATCAAAATGATATCCAAATAATTCATCTAAATTATCTTTATCAATAAACTTATCGATCTTAATAACTTCAACAAGACTATTTATATCCTTAATACGACTCTCTATTACATCAACTTTCTTCTTACCAATACTACTCTCCGTCGCAATAATCTGTCTATTAATATTAGTCTCGTCAACAACATCCTTATCAACAACAATTATCTTACCAACACCAGATCTAACTAGTCCTTCAACAACATATCCTCCAACGCCACCAACACCAAGCACTAAAACACATTTTTCTCCAAGATAATTAACTCTATTCTCTCCAACTATCTTTTTAAATCTATCAAACTTATGCACTCTTTTTACTCTCCCAATTCTCATCTTTTTTAATTAACTGTCTATTCTTCTGTGACTCTGACTGTATTAAATCAAGTGGCTTACCATAAACCAACTTACTAACATAACTCATCTTCGCATATAAATCTCTATTCTCTTCTGCCATACTATAATACTTATTTAAACTCTTAGTATCCCTAGAACAAATCTTCCCAAAACTAACTAAAACTTGTTGCATAGTCTCATCTGGTATAGATGCCTCACTAACAACAGTACAATCAAAACTCTTAAGAAACTCTAACGTCTCTATCATATCCATAAGAGCATTTTCTCTAAATAGCTTCTCCCAACTACTAGTCGGATTAGAAGTAACAATACTCCTAAGTCTAGAAATCTTCTCATCTGAAAAAACTTCTCCAAAACCTAACTCTTCAAAAGATAAATACTTTCCCCTAACAACGCCAGGCAACTCTTTTTCTAAATCTAAAATAGCTCTAATATATAACATATCTGTAGCCCTATTAATTTTCCTAGGTGCAACTCCAACATCATATACATCATAATTACTACTATCACTTCTATTCTTAGTAGTAACTAAAACACTCCTTCTATACAAAATAGAATTATTTCTAATAAATTCAATTATATTATTTTTATCTTTTGAATCATAAAAGGCAGATGAATTAAAACTTTTACCACTAACTATAATATCACTAGGTAAAGTATTTTCTAACTCTACATCTACTCTAATCTTAGTAGCTTCTTTATAGCTAACACTAACATTTAGTATCCTATTTCTATTAATAATTGGTAAAACTAACATTCTAATCACCTCGCATGGCTTATTATACCACAAAAAGTGTTTACAAACAACAAAAAAAGTCAGACCAGAGCGTCCTAACAAACGATAAAACCTGTTCTTTCGTCCAGGTGGGTGTCCGTACGTTATTTTTAGGATTCCTATATAAATACAGGCCTTCAACACCAATAACAGATCAGAACTCCCGTATCGTCACTTTAGTCGGTTTTAAAAGTGCCGGTGTCGCATCCATCTGACACTATTATTGTACCATATTAAGAAAATTTTATACAATACCTTTTCACTAAATTGACACTTTAACATACATTACTATAGGTGAATATATATGTATTTTAATACCAAAAACACATCGATTTATTATGAAAAATATGGCACCAAAGACAAAGTAATTTTAATTCTACCTGGTTGGGGAAACACAAGAACAACATTTACAAATATAATAAACTTTTTCAAAGAAGATTATACAATTTATATAATAGATTATCCTGGTTTTGGTAATAGTCCTATTCCTCAAGATGAACTAACAATCTATGACTACACAAATATAATTCGTGACTTTCTAGAAGAAAATAACATCGTAAATCCCATCATTATAGCTCATTCCTTTGGAGGAAGAATAACTACTCTCCTAGCCGGTTATTATAAAGAAAAAATAGATAAAATTATCTATATCGACGCAGCAACAATAAAACCTAAAAAAACTCTTAAACGGTTTCTAAAAGAAAAAACTTATAAACTCTTAAAAAAACTAATCAAACTCTTTCCAAAACTAAAACAAGAGTATTACAAACAAAAACTACTAAGAATATTTGGTTCATCTGACTATCAAAGTCTCCCACCAAATATGCATAAAACATTTCAAAATATAGTTAATGAAAACCTAGTATATTACTTAAAAAGTATTGAAAGTGAAGTACTCCTACTCTGGGGTAAACTAGATGATACAACGCCTCTAAAAGATGGTTATAAAATGAATAACTTAATAAAGGACTCAGCTTTAATAATCTTTCCTAAAGGAAACCACTTTTCTTATCTTCAATATCCATACTTAACCAATCAAATAATCCAAGAATTTATAAAAGAACAAAAAAAATAAAGCTTTACTTAGCTTTATTTTTCACTATTATCTAATTTAACTGAAATAGTACCATGATAATGTACAACATCACTCTTAGTATAAGTATCACTAACCCAACATCTAATTGTATAAACTCTACTTTCCTTAGGAGCTAACTCACTAGATATAATACTAACTTTCTCATCATTATCAAGTAATAAAACCTTCTTATCATTAACACTATATTTTATAAAATCTCTTTCTACTACTTTATCACTACACTCATCAAAAGCAATCATTTCTTTATCATCAGAAATAAATATCTTAAACTTCAGTTTTTCTTTACCAGAATTATATAACTTAACAGTATAAGTCCTAGTTTTCATACCATCTTCATCACTAATTGGCGAAACATCCACTAAACTAATTACATCACCTAAACCATTTTTAGTTTCATTAAACTCGTAATAAAGTTTACCAACTTTAAAAGTTGGCTTTACGTTAGATTCTTGTATTGCTGAAAAAATAATATAAGAACAAACTAAAAATGCAAATAAGATAATACATACTGAAATAATTGTATATTTACGTTCATTAGCCTTAATCTTTAAAATAACATGATCAATCTGTGTCGAAGAATATTTCTTTATATCAGCTTGTGTAAGCTTCTTTTTGTCTTTTTTCTTATCTTTCTTTTTCTTCTTATCATCTTGCTTCTTTAAAGCCTTTTTATCTGTCTTAATACCAGTCTTTTCATCACTAATACCAACACTATCATTTTTCTTTAAAGATTTACTATCTTGGCTACTACTAATTTTTTTATTTTTAATCTCTTTTTCTTCCATATTTTTCACCATATTTTCATCTACTAAGAGTATATCATATTTTATATAAAAACAACATAACTAGCAAAGAAAAAAGTTACGATTTTACGTAACTTATTTTATCATAATTCCTAAATCATCTAATTGTTTTTTATCTACTGTATTAGGACATTCACTCATTAAACATGAAGCACTTGCTGTTTTAGGGAATGCTATAACATCACGAATATTATCTGTTCCTGTAAGTAGCATTGTCAAACGATCAAGTCCTAATGCAAGACCACCATGTGGAGGTGTACCATATTTTAAAGCTTCTACAAAGAAACCAAATTTATTTTTAATATCTTCTTCAGTAAGTTCCAAAGCTCTAAACATCTTTTCTTGTACTTTCTCATCATGAATACGAATAGAGCCACCACCTGCTTCATATCCATTAATAACTATATCATAAGCCTTAGAGTAACAATGAGCTTTATCATTAATAAGTTTATCTACATCACTATCAAGTGGTGAAGTAAATGGATGATGACATGCTACATATCTTCCTTCTTCTTCACTATATTCAAACGAAGGAAACTCTACTATCCAGCATAACTTAAAGTCATCTTTCTTAATTAAGTCAAGATCTCTTGCTAACTTACAACGTAATGCTCCTAAAGATACCTTAACGATATTATATTTACTATCAGCAACTATTAATACTAAGTCACCCTTTTCAAGTCCTAAAACTTCTCTCAAAGAATTAACCTCATCTGTACTAATAGCTTTAGCAATACTACCAGTAACTTCATCTTCAACTTTTAAATATGCAAGACCAGATGCTTTATAAGTCTTAACAAACTCAGTTAAAGCATCTAATTTTTTTCTTGAGAACTCACTAGCCTTACCTTTAACAACTAAACAGTTAACAATACCCTTATTTTCTATAACATTCTTAAACATAGAAAACTCAGTATTTTTAAACACCTCAGTAATATCTTGTATTTCAAGACCAAATCTTAAATCAGGCTTATCAGAACCATACTTATCCATTGCAACATCATATTTCATTCTCATTAATGGTAACTTAATATCAATACCTCTAATTTCCTTAAATACATGAGCAACTAATCTTTCAGTAAGACTCATAACATCTTCTTGATCTACAAAACTCATCTCTAAATCTACTTGTGTAAATTCAGGTTGACGATCACTTCTTAAATCTTCATCTCTAAAACATTTAGCAATTTGGAAATATCTTTCAATTCCACCAACCATTAAAAGTTGTTTAAATATTTGAGGTGATTGTGGTAAAGCATAAAATTTACCTTTATTTACTCTACTTGGTACTAAGTAATCTCTTGCTCCTTCTGGAGTTGACTTACAAAGTACTGGTGTTTCAACCTCTAAGAAATTCTCTTTATCTAAGAAGTTTCTAATTGCCATTGTAATTTTATGTCTTGTTACTAAATTATTTGTAACTGTTCTTCTTCTAATATCTAAGTAACGATACTTTAATCTTGTATCTTCTAAAGCCGTTGTATCATCGCTTATTTCAAATGGTAAATCTTTACATGAATTTAAAACCTCAATATCAGAAAGTTCTACTTCAATATCTCCTGTAGGAATATTTTTATTTTTAGATTCTCTCTCACTAACTACTCCTACTACTTTTATTACTGATTCACTTTTTAATTGACTAGCAATCTCATAACATTTACCTTCTCTAGCAACCAATTGTACAATTCCTGATCTATCTCTTAAATCGATAAAGCAAACTCCACCTAAGTCACGCTTTTTTTGTACCCAACCATATAAAGTTACTTCTTTTTCTACATCACTAATTCTCAAAGTATTATTATTAATCTCTTTCATCTACTACACCTCCTATTTATGGCATCCACCACAACCACAGCCATCATCATCACAGTCGCAGTCTCCATCACACTCTGAAGAACAACCACCGCAGCAACCGCAACCATCTTCATCATCTTCCATAGCACTAGTCTTTTCATCTAAATAATAAATTAATGCATCTAAGCTAATAATTTCTTCTTCTTTAGTCTTATTATTTTTAATTTTAACTTCATTATTATTTAAATCTTCACTATTTAAAACACAAGTAAATTTAGCATTTAATCTATCTGCTTGTTTAAATTGTCCCTTTAATCCTCTACCAGTATATTCAGTATCAACAATAAATCCAGCTACTCTTAACTCTTGTGCTAAATATAATGCATATTTCTTCTCTTCTTCATTAACATACATTAAGAATAAATCTATATCTTCAACTATTGGTAATTTAACTTTTTCAAGTTCCAAAGCTCTAACAATTCTACCAATACCAGAAGCAAATCCTACACATGCAGTTTCAGGTCCATCAAGTTGGTTAACTAAACCATTATAACGGCCCCCTCCACCAATTACATTGTTAGAACCAAATCCTTCAACCTTAGCTTCTATTTCAAATACTGTATGATTATAATAATCAAGTCCTCTTACTATACTAGGATTAATTTCATACTTAACACCTAAAACCTCTAAATAATCGCAAACCTTTTCAAAACGATCACGACTTTCATCATTTAAATAATCTAAAGTCTTAGGAGCCTTCTTCATTATTTCATTTTCAGCATCAACTTTACAATCTAATATTCTAAGTGGATTCTTCTCTAATCTAGCCTTACAATCTTCACATAGCTCATCAATATGTGGTTTGAAATATTCAACTAAAGCTTCTCTATAAGCACCTCTTGACTCATCATCACCAAGTGAGTTAATATTAACTTTTATCTCTTTTAAACCTAGCATTCTATATACATTAACAGCTAAAGAAATAACCTCAGCATCACTCATTGGATCATCAGTACCCAAAACCTCAACTCCAAATTGTGTAAGTTCTCTATCTCTTCCAGATTGTGGTCTCTCATATCTATACATTGTTCCATTATAGTATACCTTTATTGGTTGATTAGCATCACCATACATTTTATTTTCAATGTAAGCTCTAACAACACCAGCAGTACCCTCAGGTCTTAATGTAATATTTCTTCCACCCTTATCTATAAAATCATAACTTTCCTTAGTAACAATATCTGTAGTTTCTCCTACACCACGATGGAATAATTCAGTAGCCTCAAAGATTGGTGTACGAATATAAGTATAATTATACTTTTCCATAACAGCATCAATTACACTATCAACATACTTCCAAATCTTAGCTTCTCTTCCAAAAATATCGTTACATCCTTTTTGCCTTTTTATCATAAATAACCTCCTAAAATAAAAAGATGACACTTACAAAGGACAGTATTATTACTGTGGTGCCACCTTATTTTATACTTTAAAAACCGATATCGAAGTAACTCGCTTCCCATTTATGAGATGTCTTCAACTTCTAAATAATAAGTATTTTCACCAACCATACTCTCTCTAAAACATTTATAAAGTCTACTCTTTCTCAAGAAGATATGAATATTATAACATATTTTTCTAAAAAGATAGTCTTTTTTTATATTTTTTTAATCATTGTTCTATTCATTGTCCTAACTAAAGACTTCGTAGCTTTTGAAGCACTAAAACCAATACTTTCTAAACTCTCTTTATTAAAGTCTTTTCCCCTAATACTCATAAAGTCATCTAAAGAAATTTCTCCATTAATAATCATATTAGAAATTAAAATTCCATAACTATAACGATTCTCATCTATTCCACTCATCATAGAAGAAAGTGAAGAAAATGAATATTCTCCCTCTTCTATTATTTTCTTCTCTAAAAGACTCTTAACTACCACTTCCTTCATAACATTCCCATCACATACTTTTCTATATTCATTTTCTGATAATAATGTAAGTAATAGTCCTGATTCTAAATAAGAAAATAAACTAGTAAAAAACTCTTTAAAAGAAAATATAACTTCTTCTTCTCTAATTCCATTTTTTAATAAATACTCCAAGAAAAGTTGATTATAATAACAAGACAAAGTCTCTACAAAAATACTATTTACTGAATAATCAACTATCCCATTATTAGAAAAAGTACTAGTAACATCCAAATAATCATGAACATGTCCCATCTCATGAATCAAAGATGCCAAAGTTACTACTGACCTTGGTTTTTTGTATAAAAATACATTACCAAACTTCTCATCAGTATTAAATATTGTAAAAGCAGGAACTCCCATCGCAGCAATTGAATCAAATCTATATAAATGTCCATCCTCAAGTAATTCTTCTAAAATATCTCTTCCCTCAGGAAAAGAATCCTTAAAAAATGCTTCTAATATCTCACTACGTTCTCCATCTCTAATTCTAGGAAAATGTTTTCTTCTAAAATATCTACTAAGAGCAATCTCTACCATTGCTTCACTAGCTTCATCAAAACTCTTTCCTAAAATTTCTCTGTGATATAACTTATTACTTAAGAAATTTTCCTTAGCCTTAAGACAACTCTCATCATAACACTTTATTCCAAACTCTTCTATCTCATTTGATAAAAATATATTACTTCTTCTTCTCAAACCATATACATAGTTAAGTGCTCCAAAAGTCATATACTTACTATAAAAGTCATCTTTATCAGGACTATGTTTTAACCCCTCTTCTAACTCAATAAGTTGTCTTTTAATATCACTATAATCTGCATTCAACATCATAAATATTTCCCCTTAAACAAAAGAAGCCATCTATATAGCTTCTTTAACTTTATCTAATCCCTTTTCTAAATCCTTCTTAAAGAACTTATAAGTAGTTCTAATTAGTAAATAACATGGTAAAGCTACAACTATACCAACCATTCCTGCTAGTGTACCACCAACTGATACCATCATAATTGTAATAAGTGGATTTATATCATTTGTTCTACCATAAACTCTAGGTGATGTAAAATATCCATCTATTTGTGGGAATATTAAACAAATAACTATCGTTGCTATAACCAAAGGTGTAGATACAACACTTGCCATTATTATAGCAATAATATTTGTAATAAGTCCACCAAAATAAGGTATAACTGTCGTTAAACAAGCAAGAAGTCCAAGTATTAACCAGTTTGGATGCCCTATAATAAAGAATAAAAAGCTATATTCAACTAATTGAATTAACATAAATATTCCAAGTCCTTTTAAATAATTACTAATTTCAACATCCAAACATTTAAAGTACTTATATGCTTTTTTATCAAGTGATAAAAGCATTTCTCTAAACCAATGTCTTATCTTATCCATATCAGCTAAGAAATAAATAAACCCTACAAATCCTACAATAAACTTACCAGCAAATCCAATTGACTTAGAAACTACATCTATTGTTGTCGAAGAAATAATTCCTCCAACATCTTTCAAAGCATCATTTAAATAATCAGTGACTTTAATTTCAAAACTTCCTAAATTAAGATTAAACTTCGTACCAACATTTTCAATTACTTCTTTAAGCATCTTAATAAGTAAAGATAACTGATCATAAAATAATGGTAATACTATCGCAATCAATCCTCCAACTAATAAGACAAGTCCAAGCACTGTAACTAAAATTGCTAAGTTTTTACTAAGGCCTTTCTTTTCTAAAAGTCTAATAAAAGGTGTAATAGCATATGCAAATACAAAAGCTATTATAAATGGTGCCATAACAGAAATTATTTTTAATAAAACACCCCACCAAACACCAATATTAGTAACCGCAATATATAAAAGTCCTAGTAAAAATGTTAAATTTATAATTTTATAATTCAACTTATTAGGAAACAAGAAAATCACCTCTCTAACCAAATAGTAGTTGGACCAATATTATTAATTTCAATATCCATATCAGCACCAAATTCACCAGTTTCAACTTCTATGTACTTTTCAAGTTCTCTATTAAACATCTCATAAAATTTAATAGCCTCATCATTTTTCATAGCAGCCATATAACTTGGTCTATTACCCTTTTCACAACTAGCATACAATGTAAATTGTGAAACTGAAAGTATCTTGCCCCCATAATCTAAAATACTCTTATTCATAACATCATTTTCATCTGGAAAGATTCTAAGATTAACAATCTTCTTAGCCATATATTCTATTTTTTCTAAAGTATCTCCCTCAGTAAAACCAACAAACACAACTAATCCTTGATCAATTTTACCAACTGTCTTACCAGAAACATCTACTTTAGCTTTTCCAGTTCTTTGTAGTAAAGCTCTCATCGCATCACCCTTTCAATTCTCTCAACATAACTACTCTTAGTAAGAGTCATAATAACTTTATTTAATTGTTCAAGACCTGTAACATAACATCCAACTTCATACATTGCATTATCTCCTCTGTTAATTGTTTTAATTTCATCAACACTAACATTAAGCATAGATATTGCTTGCATTAAGTCTAACATATGATTACTACTATCATTAGTATAAACAAGTAATGAAGTTAAATATCTCTTATTAATATTATTACCCCAACATACTTCTAAAGTTCTATCCTCTAACATCTCTAAGTTATGACAATTAATTCTATGCACTGATATTCCATTACCCTTAGTAATATAACCAATTATTTCATCACCATATACTGGATTACAACAATTAGCTAAATTAACTTTTACTTTATCAATACCAGTAACAATAATATCTGCATCAGTATTAGTAGGTGTAACTTTAATATTTTTAGGTGCTAAAGTCTCATGAGTCTTATCAATTATATTAATAACTGAATTAACTGGTGATCTACCATTACCTACCATTAAGTATATTTCATCTAAGTCATCTGCATTAATCTCATCACAAATAGTCTTAATATTTTCATCTGTAAAGAAATCAGCAAAAGCAATCTTTCTCTTACGAAGTTCCTTTTCAATAGCATCTTTTCCTCGTTCAACATAAACTTCTCTCTCACTCTTCGTAAAGAAACTCTTTATCTTATTTCTAGCCTGAGTAGTCTTAACCATGTTAATCCACTCTTTAGAAGGCGTTGAACTCTTATTAGTATTAATCTTAACTATATCATTATTTTTAAGCTCATAATTTAAAGGAACGATATTATTATTAACAATTGCTCCTACTGTAGTTTCTCCAACTCTTGTATGAATTCTATATGCAAAATCCAAAGGAGTTGAGCCAACAGGTAGTTCAATAACATCACCCTTAGGAGTAAAACAATAAATATTATTATTTAAAATATCATCTTTAACACTATTAACAAAATCTTCACTACTCATCTTATCTCTAGATAAATCAATAATTGATTTAAAGAACTGAAGTTTTTGTTCCGTCTGATTCATAACATCTACTCTTACTGGACCAGATCCTTCTTTATAAGCCCAGTGTGAAGCAATACCATTTTCTGCAACTTCATCCATATCATAAGTTCTAATCTGAATTTCAAATAAATATCCATCTATTCCAAATACTGTTGTATGTAATGATTGATACATATTTGGTTTAGGCATTGCTATATAATCTTTAAAACGTTTAGGTAAAGGTCTAAACTTAGAATGAATAATACCAAGAGCTAAATAACATTCTTGCTCAGTATGAACTAAAATTCTAAGTGCTAATAAATCATATATATCACTAAACTTCTTACCCTTATCTAATTTATTATAGATACTATATATACTCTTAGCTCTACCTTTAATCTCATGATTAATATGATGTTCATCTAAAAGTTCTGAAACTGACTTTTGCATATCAAAAACAGTCTTATCACGTTCTAGTTTTGTTTTATTAAGTTTTTCTGCTATATCATAAAAAACATCTGGTTTTAAATAACGTAGCGATAAATCCTCTAATTCACTCTTAATTTTATGAATACCTAAATGATGTGCAATAGGAGCAAAAATATCTAATGTTTCATGTGCTTTAGCCTTTTGTCTATCTTCTGGAAGTGCCCATAAAGTTCTCATGTTATGAAGACAATCTGCTAATTTTACGATGATTACTCTAACATCCTCACTCATACCTACAATAATTTTTTTATAGTAATCAATCAAATATTCATTTTCTGTTGAAAAATTAATTCTACTAAGTCTAGTAACACCAGTAACTAAACGTGTAATATTAATTCCAAATTTATCTTCCATCTCTTCAACTGTACAATCACAATCTTCTAATACATCGTGTAGTAAAGCAGCTGAAATAGTTTCATAATCTGCATAAATTTTACTTAAGATTAGAGCCACATTCAAAGGATGAATAATATATGACTCTCCAGACTTCCTAAGTTGACCTGCATGTTTACCACTTGCAAAGTCATAAGCTTTTTTTATAACTGAAATCTGTTCCTCATCTTCAATATATGTACTAACAGATTCTAGTACATCATCAAATGTAATTTTATCATGTTTTGTTGACGTAGGAACCAACTCCTCTCTAACAATTAATTCCCTTTATTTTCTTTTCCTCAAATTCATCAGTATAAACTCTTTTTACTTTTTTAGGTTTACCTAAATTTTTCTTTTCTAATACTAAGAATAATGCTGTTGCTATAAAAATAGTTGAATAAGTACCAGCAATTAATCCAATTAACATTGCCAAATTAAATGAAAGTATCTCACTAGAACCTAAAATTATTAATGTAATAACAGGTATCAAAGTAGTAATAGTAGTATTTATAGTACGACCGAATGTTTCTCTAATACTAATATTACATAAATCATAAAACTCATCATAACTTAACTTTGATTCATCTTCATTCTTTAATTTCTCTCTTATACGGTCAAATGTAACTATTGTATCATTGATTGAATAACCAATAATTGCTAAAAGTGCTGCAATAAACATAGATGATACTTCGATATTAAATATACCAAATAGAGCTATCATAATTAATACATCATGTAATAATGCAACAACTCCTGATACAGCATAACTAAACTTAAATCTGAATGATACATAAAGAATAATACCAACAAGTGCTAATAGCACTGAAAGAATTGCATTCTTAATTAATTCTCTTTGTACAACATTAGAAACAACTCCAATATTAACTTTAGCATCATACTTATCTTCAAAATATGTATTAACTTCTTTTACTTTATCTCCATCAAGTGCTGAATCAATTCTAATTACAGTCTCTTCATCCCCAATAGTAATATCTGAACTCTTTAATTTTAATTCACTTAAATCACCATTTATTTGTTTCTTAGTTAAATTCTTATCTGTTGCTATTGTAATATCCGATCCTGCTCTATAATCAATTCCTAAATTTAATCCACAAAATCCAATAGTAACTGCCCCAACTAAAATAATGATTGCTGATACCCCAGCAAATAATTTTCTATTTTTTAAGAAATCAACTTTTGCAAATGGTACTTTCTTTACTTTTTCATTTTTACTTACGTTAGGTATATCTTCCTTCTTTACTCCAATAAATAATTTTGTCTTATCATTAAAGTAATCAGTCTTAACAAATAAATTTAATAAAATTCTAGTTAAGAATACCATTGTAAACATTGTAACAATAACTGTAATAATTAACATTGTAGCAAATCCCTTAATACTAGATTCACCAAATATAAACATAATAATCGCAACTATCAAAGTAGTTAAATTAGAATCAAGTATAGCACTAAAACTACACTTAACACCCTCTTTAAATGCTAAAGGTAGACTCTTACCTTTATATAATTCTTCTTTAATACGTGCAAAGGTAATAACATTAGAATCAACTGACATACCAATTCCAAGTACTAAAGCAGCAATACCAGGAAGAGTTAAAACTCCACCTACAAGCCAGAATACTAAGAATACTAAGAATGTATATAACAACATTGATATAGTTGAAACAAATCCTGCAAAGTGATAAATAGCAATTAATATAACACCAATTAATACAACACCAATAACACCTGCAATTAATGTTTTTTGTAAAGTATCATCACCAAACGAAGCACCAACTGTCTTAGAAGATATTTCACTTAATTTACTAGGTAAAGACCCAGAATTAATTAAATCAACTAAATTATTAACTTCATCTTCAGTAAAGTTTCCTTGAATAATTACATCACTAGCAAATCCTTGTGATACAGTTGCTGCACTTAAACAATTAGATCCAGAAGTACCACATAGACTACCCTCTTTAGCAAAACTATCAGTCATACCATTATAGTCTAGCCAAATAACGATCATATTCTTCTCATAATCTTTTACTTTATTAGTAACTTCATAAAATTTATCTTTATCCTTAACTGTTAATAAAACAGCTGGATTACCAGAAGAGTCTTGACTAACTTTAGCTCCTCCTGCTTTTAAAACTTCACTAGTCATCAATAAATTATCATCAGTATCTCTAAAAGACAATGTCGCAACAGTTGATAATTGTGTACGTGCTTGTTCAGGATCAGTAACTCCAGCAAGTTTAACTCTGATCTTATCATTACCCTCTAATATTATTTCAGGTTCACTAACACCTAAACTATCAATTCTCTTACTTAAAGTTTTATAAGTAGCTGTTAACTTACTACTATTCATCTTAGACCCATCAATAGAATCAACTTTATATAATATTTCAAATCCACCTTGTAAATCTAATCCAAATTTTAAATTCTTAAAAAGAGGAATAAATAACAAACAAATTACTACTGCTAATAAACTCATTAAAATAGCTGTAATAATAACATTCTTTTTACCATTTTTACTTTTCATGTAACCTCACCTCATAAAATTTCTAAATTCTTATCAAAATATTGTGTCCTATCACCATTTAATTTTTCTTTTAAATACTCATCTATCTTCTCATTATTAGCTCTTAAAATATCATTAACTATATCAGAAAGCATTAAATCATGAGCCTTACACCATTTAGTTTCAATTAAATAATTCCATACGTCATTCTCTTTTATATGAGAATAACCTAGTCTTTTAAGCTCCATGGCTTTAGCTCTAAGTGCTGGCTTAACTCTCTGATAAAGTTCTTCTTTACTAGAAAATTCAAAATCCATAAAAAGACACCACATCCTTCATTGACAACATTATTATAACTAAAATGTCAAAAAAGATAAAGTAAAATCAAATAATTTACATAATAAAAACTAGAATATCCAACTCTAGTTATCATTATCATCTTTTTTTATCGCCCTAGGAAAACTATTATAATATACTTCTTTTAATCTTTCTGTCGTAACATGCGTATAAATCTGTGTTGCACTAATACTCTCATGTCCAAGTAATTTCTGTACTGTTAACAAGTCACACCCCTCGTTTAATAAATGTGTCGCAAAACTATGTCTAAGAACGTGTGGAGATATAGATTTATTTAAACTAGTCTTCTTTATTACTTGATCAAGTACATATCTAATACCTCTTTCTGTAATAACTTCTCCATTATTATTTAAAAATAAGTAATCACTAACATTCTTATTAAGTTTAAGATATCCATCACTTAAGTATAGTTTTAAAGCATCATGACAATAATCTCCATAAGTAACTCTTCTTTCTTTATTTCCTTTTCCAACTACTAAAATAACTCTACTACCTAAATCAATATCACTAACTTTTACTGACACAAGTTCTCCAACTCGTAAACCAGTAGCGTATAACATTTCAAGTATTAAACGATCCCTTTGTCCTAGAGCCGTTCTTAAATCTGGTACTTTAAATAATTCTTCTAACTCATTATATTCAAAATATCTAGGCAATTTTTTCTCTTTTTTTAATCCAGTTACTAAAGAAAAAGCATTATTATCTGTAATCTTCTCTGTTGCTAAAAACCTATAAAATCCTCTTAAAGCACTAAGTTTCCTATCTATTGAAGAATTATTTTCTTGTTTTTTCTCTTTTAAATACATAAGATAAAATCTTAAATCACTATACTCGATCTTTTTAAAGTTAATACCCTCACTCGCTAAATAATCTAAATACTGTATAATATCACTACAATAATTTTCTATAGTATATTCTGAATAATTCTTCTGATACTGTAAATAATCACAATACTCTTGTAATTCCTTTATCATTACTTATGTCACCTACCATCATACCCTGTACTCTTCCTTGTCTCATAACTTTTAAAATATCCAACTCTTTGTAAATCAGTAAAATTCTCACGTCTAAATAAATCATCTGCACTAATAGAATTAAAAACTTGTTCCCAATCTATCTCTCCTAAAAAATCTCTAGTATTATAAATTTCCTCTATTATTGGACTCTTAATTGGACTACTTTTCAATTCTCTATCAGCTATATCAGACCCTAATATTTGAACAAGTTCCATCTCTCTTAAAACTCTTCTTTTATCTTCCCAAACTATAAGTTTTCTTAAATCTCTATATCTTAAACATCCATTAACTATCATATTAAAACTCTCATCTTCTCGTAAACTAGAATACTCAAGTAATCCATTATAAAGACTAGGAGCAAGCCCAAGTTCAAGTAACTCATTCCTTGTATCAACATTTCTTAAATATCTTGTAATACCTCTTGCAAAAGAAATTATTTCATCTGTCCTTTCTAGCCAAATATCACTATCTAAAAATCCTCTAAGTCGCATTTTTTGAACTTCTCTAGCACATTTTCTAAGTAAAGGATTATTATAAACAACATAGTCTTCTTTTAAACCTTTATATTTATGTGTCAATACAATATGCGAATCCAAATCATTTTCAAAATCTCCAGTAGAAATAAGCCACAATCTAAATTCATCTTCATCTCTAAAAAGTGTTGTTAAAGAATCAATATCTTCTATATTAAACTCATCTCTTCCATCAATTGTAATTGCTCTAGCACTCTCTCTAACTTCCCCTCCAAACATATCAAGTTGTGCCGGTATCAAAGAAGAAGACAAATCTATATTTTCAAATTCTCCAAACCATAAACGATATCCCATATACCTTACCCTCCTAGTAACATAGTAATCCTACAATTAAAGTATAACAGAAAAAATAATAAAACAAAAAAATATTTAGCAAAAAACTAAATATTTTTATTTTTCATAACTACATTCACTACATTTAATAGTTCCATTTTTAGAAACTAATAATTTACCACATTCTGGACAAATTTCTCCAGTAGGCTTATCCCAACAAGCAGTCTTACATTTTGGATAATTACTACATCCATAGAAAATCTTACCCTTACGAGTCTTTTTCTCTACAATCTTTCCATCCTTACAGAATGGACAATCAATAACTTCAACTACTTCTTTTTCTTCTTTTTTTACATATTTACATTCTGGATAATTACTACAAGCAACAAATTCTCCATAACGTCCCTTTCTCTTAACTAAAGGACTACCACATTCTGGGCAAACTTCTCCAGTCTCTTCTGGAGCCTTTTTTTCCATATCAGAAAAAGCATCTTTTACTCTAGGCTCAAATAACTCATAAAATTTCTTTAAAACATCATTCCAAACTAAACTACCTTCCGCAATATCATCAAGTTCTTCTTCCATATCTCTTGTATATTCAACATTAATTAAATCACTAAAGAACTCTTGTAACTTATCAGTAGTCTCAATTCCAATAGTCGTTGGTTTAAACTTTTTATCTTCCATTTCTACATAATTACGTTCTTTAATAGTATCAATTGTCTTAGCATAAGTAGAAGGTCTACCAATTCCTAAATCTTCCATTTCTTTAATTAATTTAGCTTCTGTATATCTAGCTGGAGGCTTAGTAAAATGTTGCTCTGATAAAACATCAGTTGTAATACATTTCTCATCTTTACCAAGTTCAGGTAAAATCTTATCTTCACTAGATTCATAATCTTGATAAACTTTTAAGTATCCATCAAAGATCATTATTTGACCAGTAGTCTTAAATTTATAATCATTATTATCAAAAACTATTGTAGTCTGATTAACTTTAGCATCACTCATTAAAGAAGCCAAAGTTCTCTTATATATTAAACTATATAACTTAAACTCATCATTACTCAAAAACTGTTTAACTTTTAAAGGCTCTCTTAAAATACTAGTTGGTCTAATTGCTTCATGTGCATCTTGTACATTTTCTGTCTTAGTAGATTTCTTTACATACCCAACATAATTCTTTCCATAGTTTTCTTCAATATATTTCATAGTTGGTCCAACAAACTCATCAGATAAACGAATAGAGTCAGTTCTCATGTATGAAATAAGACCAACAGTCTCACTGCCTAAATCAATTCCTTCATATAATTTCTGAGCTATACTCATAGTCTTCTTAGCTGGAAAACCTAACTTAGTAGAAGCCTCTTGTTGTAATGTAGAAGTAATAAAAGGAGTCTTACTCTTCTTAGCCTTTTCTTTCTTATCAATATCAATAACAGTATAAGTATCACCAATTTCACTAAGTACTTTATCTGCATCTTCCTTAGTTTTTAACTCAATATCATCATCTTTATACTTAAAAAGACTAGCCTCATAATCTTTAAATTTAGCCGTAATTGTCCAATACTCTTCCGGTACAAATGCTTCTATTTCTCTTTCTCTATCTACAATTAATTTTAAAGCAACACTTTGTACTCTACCAGCACTCTTAGCTCCAATTTTACTTTGTAGCAACTTAGAAAGTCTAAATCCAATAATACGATCAAGTATTCTTCTAGTTTCTTGACTCTTTACTAAATCAGTATTAATAACAGTCGGATGATTAATTGCATCAACTACTTTATCATGTGTAATCTCATTAAATAATACTCTCTTATAATTCTTATCTTTAATACCTAAAGCATCTTTTAAATGCCAAGCAATAGCTTCTCCTTCACGATCAGGATCGCTTGCTAGATATACCATATCAGAATCTTTTACATCTTTCTTTAACTCTTTAATAACACTACCTTTTCCCTTAATAGGAACGTAACTAGGTTTAAAACCATTATCTATATCAACACCTAAACCATATTTCCCAGTAGTTGCTAAATCACGAATATGACCTTTAGATGATACTACCTTATAATCTTTTCCTAAATACTTTTCAATTGTCTTACTTTTACTAGGACTTTCCACTATAACTAAATTTTTAGGCATAAAATCCCTCCCTTATTAACTTATAACGATTAAACAACTATTTGTCAATCTCTTCTATAATTATTATACGAATAATTTTATAGATATTCTAAAAAAAATTATAAATTATGTTCTTTTACGTAATCCGCAACTGGTCCATAACTTCTTCTATGTTCATCTATTATCCCATACTTATCAATTGCTTCCAAGTGCTTCTTTGTCGGATAACCCTTATTATGTTTAAAATCATACATTGGATATTTTAAATCAAGTTCATATAACATTCTATCTCTTGTAACTTTCGCAATAACTGAAGCCGCACTAATTGTAATACTTTTTAAGTCTCCTTTAATAATAGAAGTTGTTGGAATATCTAACTCTAATGGCATAGCATCTATCAATATATGTTCTATACCTATTTGCTTATTACACTCATCAATTGCCTTCTTCATAGCAAGTTTAGTAGCCTCATATATATTAACTTCATCTATTTTTTTCTCATCAATTATTCCAATACCAACACCAAGTGCTTGTCTTTTTATCTCTTCAAAAAAGAAATCTCGTTTTTTTTCAGATAATTTTTTAGAATCAGTTAACCCATCTAAATTAAATTCCTCAGGCAATACAACACAAGCTGCTACTACAGGTCCAACTAAAGGCCCTCTTCCAACCTCATCTACTCCTGCTATATATTTAATTCCCTTTTCTCTTAATTCTCTTTCATACATATAATTATCATTCATATACTTCACCAAAAAATATTTTAACACACTAATATTTTATTAAGAAAGAAAAAAAGTAGTTTATTCTACTTCTTTACATCTAACCTATCAAAAGTAATATTACCAAAATAGCCATTTTTTAAATCTCTAATAATAATATTAGATACCTTATCATAGTCAGCAACTCCACCTCTAGATAAAGCCCCACGTCTTTTCGCAATAGTATCATATACTTCTATTAAATCTTCATCCAACTCTACTACTCCATATCTTTCTTCTAATCTTTCTGGATATAATTCATAAAGTTTTCTTAATATAAAAACCGCAATTGCATCTGGATTTAATATTTCTTCTTTTATTGAAGATAAACACGCAAGTATATGTGCTGCCTCTTGATCTTCCATCTTAGGCCATAAGATACCCGGAGAATCCAAAAGCTCTACATCTTTATTAATTCTAATCCAGCTAAGACTCTTCGTAAATCCTGGAGTATCTCCAACACCAGCTGACTTCTTACCAACTAATCTATTTATTAAAGTACTCTTACCAGCGTTAGGAACACCTACTATCAAGGCTCTAGCTGCTCTAGGTTTCATCCCCTTACTTTCACGTTTTTTATTCTCTATATCCATTATTTCTTTAGTATAATCAAGAATCTTCTTAACATTTAATCCACTCATCAAGTCAACTGCTACAACTTTATAACCTAATTCTTCATAATATTTAATAATCTTATCAGTCTCAGTCTTATCACATAAATCATATTTAGTCATAACTAATATTCTAGGCTTATCTTTAATTAACTCATCTATATCAACTATCTTAGATGATAAAGGCATTCTAGCATCAACAACCTCATAAACAACATCTATTAAATTAAGTTTTTCTAAAATCTCTCGTTTAGTCTTAGCCATATGACCTGGATACCAGTTGATACTCGTAGATGGTAAACTTTTTGTATTTTCATCCATCTTTTTATTTTTTCTCATCTCTCTTTTTTGGTACACATCCATTATTTATCACTTCCATTCTCTATCATTCTTGCTTCATTTAAAAAATTATCAAAATCTGATTTATATAATTTATCTTGTTTGATTTTAAATTTATCATACTCTTTATAAGCTAACTCTTGTGCAACTTTTGCAGATATTTTCCCAGCATTGTGCAATATTTCTTTACCATTAAATTGTAAAAATGCATTTAGCTTTTCTACCCAATCTTTCATTGTCATTGCATTATGATTTTCTGCTTGTAATTCTGCGTAATCTAAATACATTGTTACTATTCTATTTAAGTCTTTTAATTCTTTCTCATTTAAATAATTTTTAGCAATATCAACATCATATTTATAGATTGGTCCATCAGGAGAATTCTTCCAATTAGTTAAACCCATATGTTCTTTTTCTGAGTCAACTCTATTATATATTATTTCGGCTGCAGTATTTCCTGTTATTGCATAATGTAACTTATTTTGAACAGTTTTAAAAAATTCTTTTGTTATTTTTGAGTCTTTATCATAATCAATACTACAAGAAGAATATATATCTGTTATTTTTTGATAAAACCTTCTCTCACTTGAGCGAATATTTCTAATTCTTTCAAGTGTTTCTTCAAAATAATCTTCTCCAAATATGTAATTAGGATTTTTTAATCTTTCATCATCCATAACTACGCCTTTAATCATATATTCCTTTAATATTTTTGTTGCCCAAATTCTAAAATTTGTTGCTTTTTTAGAATTAACTCTATATCCAACTGCAATAATCATATCAAGGTTATATATCTTTACAGGTTTTT
>ERZ825324.117-NODE-117-length-104285-cov-6.102226_pt1 | contig 104285 bp, 67 predicted proteins | sample MGYA00519859_ERZ825324 | MGnify/ENA primary metagenome ERZ825324 (study PRJEB31778, sample SAMEA3449198) | human gut metagenome | biome: human gut; feature: human-associated habitat; material: faeces | place: United Kingdom | collected 2010/2012 ...
ACAATACCTCCCAATGAAATTACAGCAATCTCGGTAGAACCACCACCTATATCAACAATCATGTTTCCTTCCGGTGCTTCTACATCAATACCGATACCGATAGCCGCAGCCATAGGTTCAAATACCAGATAGACATCACGTCCGCCGGCATGTTCGGCAGAGTCACGGACAGCACGAAGTTCAACTTCCGTACTACCCGAAGGCACTCCGATCACCATACGAAGCGATGGAGAGAAAAGGCGGTTACGAGTATTTACCTGTTTGATCAGTCCGCGCATCATCTGCTCGCAAGCATAGAAGTCGGCAATCACTCCGTCGCGCAACGGACGGATGGTACGAATATTCTCGTGCGTCTTTTCGTGCATCAGCTTGGCCTTTTCACCTACAGCAATCATCTTGTCTGTCCGACGGTCAAGGGCCACCACCGAAGGCTCATCTACTACAATCTTACCACCGGTAATAATGATAGTATTGGCCGTACCGAGGTCCATTGCTATTTCTTGTGTAAAAGAGAATAATCCCATAATGAATAAATTTCTAATGCGTCAATATACCAGTGTGCCCATAACGGGTTGTCCGGCATACAACAAGTTTTTAATTAGTGCTTAAAGTGGCGGATACCCGTTGTAACCATTGCCATGCCATGTTCGTTGCAATAGTCAAATGTCAACTGGTCTTTCACCGAACCGCCCGGCTGGATCACAGCTGTCACACCTTCCTTATCCGCAATTTCCACACAATCGGGGAAAGGGAAGAAAGCATCCGATGCCATCACCGCACCCTGCAAATCGAAACCAAACGACTTAGCTTTTTCGATAGCTTGTTTCAGTGCATCCACACGTGAAGTCTGTCCCACACCGCTTGCCAGCAATTGTTTTCCTTTGGCCAAAACAATGGCATTCGACTTACTGTTTTTTACTATTTTATTAGCAAACAGCATATCTTCTACCTCTTCCGGTGTCGGAGCTTTATCAGTTACCGTTTTCAGGTCTGCAGTTGTTTCAATATTCAAGTCTCTGTCCTGAACCAATACACCATTCAATAAAGAACGGAATTGCTTTCTCGGCAATTTAGCCTCTTTACGAACCAAAATGATACGATTCTTTTTCTGTCCCAGAATTTCAAGTGCATCTACATCGTAATCAGGAGCAATCACAACTTCAAAGAAGATTTTATTGATCTCTTCCGCTGTCTCTTTATCAATAACCGCATTCGTGATCAGCACCCCCCCAAAGGCAGATACCGGATCACCGGCCAACGCATCTTTCCATGCTTCAAGCACAGTAGGACGAGAAGCCAGCCCGCAAGCATTATTATGCTTCAGAATAGCAAATGTGACATCGTCAAACTCATCGATCAAATCGACAGCGGCATTGATGTCAAGCAGGTTGTTATAAGAGATCTCTTTTCCATGAATCTGATCGAACATCTCATCCAGGTTTCCATAGAAATATCCCTTCTGATGTGGATTTTCGCCATAACGCAACGTCTTCTGGCTATTGGCAGAGCAACGGAAAGCAGAACCCTCTTCAGCATCAAAATAGTTGAAGATAGCCGAATCATAGTGTGAAGATACGGCAAATGCCTCTTTAGCCATCCAACGACGTTCTTCAAGAGAAGAAGTGGCCCCGTGCTCCATCAACATATCGAGCAAAGGTTTATATTGAGCTTGTGAAGCAACAATAATTACGTCATTGAAGTTTTTGGCAGCGGCACGAATCAAAGAGATTCCGCCTATATCAATTTTTTCGATAATAGCAGCCTCATCAGCACCCGAAGCAACAGTCGCTTCAAACGGATAGAGGTCTACAATAACCAGGTCGATTTCAGGGATTTCATATTTCTCAATCTGCTGGATGTCTTGTTCCAGTCCACGGCGGCAAAGAATTCCTCCGAATATTTTCGGATGCAGCGTCTTCACTCTACCACCCAAAATAGAAGGATACGAAGTCAAATCTTCGACAGCCTTACAGGGATAGCCCAGCGATTCAATAAACTGACGAGTTCCGCCTGTTGACAGGAACTCTACTCCTTCTTCGTGCAGTTTGGTAATGATTTCATCCAAACCTTCTTTGTGATAAACCGATACCAAAGCGGTTTTTATTCTTTTAGACTCAGACATTGATTTGCTTATTAAGTATTTGGTGCGCAAAGTTACGAAATATTGTTTATCGTACGTAATAAATAAGGTGTGAATTATTAATAAAAAAGCGCTGACTCACAATTGAATGAGTCAGCGCCATTTTTACTTTTATTTTATTTGCAACAATCTATTACCAAATTGACACCCGCTTATCTACCGGCAAGTACATCGGATCTTTTTCAGTAATATTGAAAGCTTCATACCATGCACCGATTTGAGGCAGTGCTCCATCTACACGCCATTTACCCAACGAATGCGGATCGGTCTTCGTACGCTTCAGGATTTCTTCAGGACGGATGTTTCCGGCCCACACATTGGCATAAGACAAGAAGAAGCGCTGTTCGGGTGTAAATCCGTTTTCAATTTTCAACGGAGCCGCAGCCGTCGCTTTTTTGAATGCCTGATATGATACCTGAAGTCCACCATGATCGGCAATATTTTCGCCTAAAGTAAACTCTCCATTGGCATGAACACCGGGAGCTACTTCAATACTGTCAAAAAAGTTCACCATTACTTGGGCACGTTCCTTGAACTTTTCAGCATCCTCTTCCGTCCACCACTCTTTCAGGTTTCCGTCTTTGTCATATTGACGTCCTTGATCATCGAATCCATGTGTCATCTCATGCCCGATAACGACTCCGATAGCACCGTAATTCATTGCATCATCGGCGTTCATATCGAAGAATGGCGGCTGCAGGATAGCTGCAGGGAAGCAGATCTCATTGGTAGTAGGATTGTAATAAGCATTAACAGTCTGCGGTGTCATCAACCATTCATCCTTATCTACCGGCTGACCGGCTTTGGCAATCATTTCATTGTAATCCCATTGACTGGCACGCTCGATATTCGCCCAATAAGAATCATTCTTAATCTCCAAAGCCGAATAATCTTTCCACTTGTCCGGATAACCGATCTTTACATGAAAAGCATCCAGTTTCTCCAATGCTTTCACCTTAGTCGGTTCGCTCATCCATTCCAGCGCCTTGATACGTTCGCCCAAAGAAGTTTGCAGATTCTTCACTAAGGTAACCATACGCTCTTTTGCAGCAGCCGGAAAGTATTTTTCTACATACATCTGTCCTACCACTTCACCGAGAACAGCGTCTACCGTACTTACCGAACGCTTCCAACGAGGCTGCATTTCTTTCTTGCCGGACATCGTCCTACTATAAAAATCGAAGTTCTGAGCTTCAAAGTCATCGCTAAGATATGAAGCGGCAGCATCTATCAAGCCCCATTGCAAGTACAATTTCTGATCGTCCAATGATACAGTGTTAATCACATCGGCAACTTCTTTCATAGCGGCAGGCTGACCTATGTTCACTTCCTTCAGGTCTTTCAAACCTGAAACAGCGAAATAAGTATCCCAGTCGAAAGTCGGGATGTTCTTTTTCAGCGTTTCCATATCCATCTTATTATAATTGGCATGAGGATCACGCAATTCCACTTGTGAACGGGCCGCTTTAGCCAAACGGGTTTCAATGTTCATTACAGCTTTTACCGCTTTCTGTGCAGTAGCCTCATCATAACCTGCCAACCGGAACATCTTGGCGATGTGTTCCTGATATTTGTTACGGATGTTGGTAGTCTGTTCGTCTTCTTCCAGATAATAATCGCGTTGTCCCATTCCGATACCACCCTGATAGGTCTGTACTATATTCATCGAACTGTTCATATCATCCGCACCGACAAACATCGTAAAGTAAGGCCGTATACCTTTCTTCTGACTTTCGGCAATGTATGCGTAGATTTCGTTCTTGTCTTTCAGCGCATCGATAGCGGCCAATTCGTCTTTAATCGGAGCTACTCCCTCCTGGTTCAACTTCACACTGTCCATTGCGATGTTGTAAAGGTCGCCAACTTTCTGAGCAGCGCTTCCCGGAGCATTGTCCGTCTTTGCGGCCAGTTCGGCAATCAGGGATTTCAATTGTTCACGGCTGTTCTCACGCAACATATCGAATGTTCCGAAACGGGAATATTCGTCAGTCAACGGGTGATCTTTCACCCAACCGCCACACGCATATTGATAAAAACTTGTACCCGGCACAGCCGTGGTATCCAGATTAGCAAGGTCGATACCGGACGTCAGTACGGCCTCTTTCTTACTGTTACATCCTGTTGTCATAAGGCATACCGCAAGAATTGGTAAATACTTGGTTACTTTCATACTCAATATAATATATTATAGAATTATCATGTTATGCGAAGGAAGGCCCTAGCCTTTCACTTCTTCCAGTTCCATCGACACCCGTTCCCACTCTTCAACGATTGTGTCCAACTGTTGTTTCAGTTTCTGATGGCGTTCATATAGCTGCATATCCGAAGCCCCTTCCGGAGTCGCCATCTTCTCTTCCACAATGGCAATCGCGGCTTCCGTCTCTTCTATCGAGGCTTCACAGTCCGCTACCTGACGTTCGAGTTTCTTAATCTTCTTATTCAACTCTTTCTGTGCCTCATAAGAAAGTTTGTTTTCCGAAGGTTGCACAGCTTCCTGTTCTCCATTTCCTTTGGCTGTTGCCGTAGGAGAAGCAGACAATCCGGCGCCTTTTTGAAGTTCATTCAGGCTATCTATCTTTTTCTTTTGCAGAAATTCATAAATACCTCCGAGATGCTCTTTCACCATTCCTCCACCGAACTCATATACTTTAGTCGCAAGTCCGTCCAAAAAATCACGGTCGTGACTGACAAGAATGACTGTGCCGTCAAATTCACGGATCGCTTCTTTCAACACATCCTTTGAACGCATATCCAAGTGATTGGTCGGTTCGTCAAGAATCAGGAAGTTTACAGGTTCAAGAAGAAGTTTGATCATTGCCAATCGGGTACGTTCTCCACCGGAAAGGACTTTGACTTTCTTGTCCGAAGCTTCGCCGCCAAACATGAAGGCACCCAAAATATCCCGTATCTTCAAACGGATATCTCCTGTTGCTACCCGGTCTATGGTATCAAACACCGTCAGATTTTCATCCAACATCTGTGCCTGATTCTGTGCAAAATAACCGATCTGAACATTATGACCGATGGTCAGTTTGCCGTCAAAGTCAATCTCACCCATTATACATTTCACCAATGTAGATTTACCTTCACCGTTCTTACCGACAAAAGCTACTTTCTCTCCCCGATTGATAGTGAGGTTTACATCATGAAAAACAACATGATTACCATACGCTTTGCGCACGTCTTCGCAAATCACCGGATAGTTTCCGCTACGGCTGGCAGGAGGAAATTTCAAGCGAAGCGAGGAGTTGTCTTCTTCATCCACTTCAATACGCTCTATCTTTTCCAATTGCTTGATGCGGCTTTGTACCTGCACGGCTTTAGTTGCTTTATAGCGGAAGCGTTCAATGAAATCTTCCGTATCCTGTATCTGTTTCTGTTGATTCTCGTAAGCGCGGAGCTGCTGTTCGCGACGTTCCTTGCGCAAGACAACAAATTCGTCATACTTCACTTTGTAATCATAAATCTGTCCACAGGTAATTTCGATAGTACGTGTGGTTACGTTGTTCAAGAAAGCGCGGTCATGGCTGACTAGTACGACAGCATTGGCACGAATTGCCAGGAAATTTTCCAGCCATTGGATACTTTCGATATCAAGATGATTGGTCGGCTCGTCGAGCAGCAGCACATCCGGACGGCGCAACAACAATTTTGCCAATTCGATACGCATACGCCAACCACCGGAAAACTCTGAAGTAGGACGATCAAAATCCTCACGGCTGAATCCCAGTCCGAGAAGTGTCCGTTCGATTTCCGCCTGATAGTTCGTGCCCCCCATCATTAGGAAGCGGTCGTTCTCATGCGTGAAACGGTCTATCAACTGATGGTATTCTTCCGAATCATAGTCTGTCCGTTCAGCCAGTTCCTGATTCATTCGTTCCAACTTCGCCTGAAGTTCAAAAATATGTTCGAATGCCTGTTCTGCTTCTCCCATCACCGTCCGGTTGTCGGAAAGAATCATGACCTGAGGCAAATATCCGATAGTTACATCTTTCGGAGTAGCTACAACTCCATGTGTCGGCGATTGTAAACCTGCCAATATCTTCAACATGGTCGATTTGCCCGCACCATTCTTGCCGACTAACGCAATGCGGTCTTTCTTATTGATAACATAACTGACATCCTCAAAAAGGGGTGTCGCATTAAATTCTACTGATAATCCTTCTACTGAAATCACTTCTGTCTCTGATTTATAAGATTTTGGACTGCAAAGATAATGAATAATTATTGTATAAATGTCAGTATCATCCGTTATCAAAAACAAAAAAGCAGCCATTCTGAACGAATGACTGCTTCCTATCTTAATCTAAGTCCCTCTTTAGAACAATTTAGCAGGATATTCACCGGCATCTACCAATGCCTGAATCTTGTCTACTACGCTTTGGCGATCTTCCGGATAAGTAACACCGAACCATTTGCTAGTAGTATCCAACACTTCAACAGTAGCGGTTCCGTCATTAATCAATTTATCCACCATCAATGGAATGAAGAATTCGCTCTTCAGATTTTCCATGTTCTTCGGATCGCTCAGGAAAGTTTTAAAGAACTCCTCGCTGTAAGCGAAGTAATCGGGAGTGAAACCCCAGAAATTCATACTTACCGGAGTTGTGTCGGGGGTAGCAGTCCATTCACCATTATCATCGATATATTTCACTTCACCGTCCAAGCGTTGGATCTTCGTACGTTCTACAACAGAAGTCAGCAATCCTTTCGCATCTGTGCTACAGATTCCACGAGATACCGTACCGCTTTCGCTCAAGGTATTTCCTACGCGGAAGCCTACCATTGAATAAACATTTTTCGAACCTTCGGGAAGAGCAGCCAGATATTTACCCATCACCTGGAAAGAATCGCGACCATAGAAGTCATCACAGTTAATTACCGCAAACGGTTCTTTAATCACATCGGCACCCATCATTACCGCATGGTTAGTACCCCAGGGTTTTGTACGGTCTGCCGGACAAGTAAAACCTTCGGGAAGAGCATCCAACGCTTGAAATACAAGCTCGCAAGGAATATGACCTTCATATTTGGAAATAATTTTCTCACGGAAATCCTGTTCAAAGTCTTTGCGGATTACAAATACAAGTTTGCCGAATCCGGCATTAATAGCGTCATAGATTGAATAATCCATAATAGTTTCGCCATTAGGCCCCAGACCGTCCAATTGTTTCAAGCCTCCATAGCGGCTGCCCATACCGGCTGCCAATAAGAATAAAGTTGGTTTCATAAATTGTGTAATATTAAAAGGTTAGTGATGTCAACGGCATCAGATTTCGTTGCAAAAGTACAAAAATAGTTGAATCCGACAGGACAATTATCAATCATTATTTACCAAAATCATACAAAAATCATTCATTAGAAGGGATAACCGATAGCAAAATGTATTCCCAGATTTTTCATAAAAGCTCCGGTAACATTGTAATACCCACTTCTATCCGTATCGTAAGGCAGATGCAAAGGTACACCGAAATCGAGACGGAACACAAGAATATCCATATCATAACGGAAACCGACACCTGTACCCAAAGCAATCTGTTTCGGAAAAGTCTTCAGTTCGAGTTGTGAATTCGGACGAGCCTCATCTTTACGCATCAGCCAGACATTTCCCGCATCCAGGAAAGTGGCCCCCCAAATACTTTTATAAATACGGAAACGATATTCCACATTTGCCTCAAAGCGGAATGTACCTGTCTGATCGAGATAAGAATAACGACTTTCCACCGGATGATATCCACCGGGACCTATGCTACGCACCGTAAAAGCACGGATACTGTTAGCACCTCCGACATAAAACTGTTCGCTATAAGGAGCTATCGTAGCATTTCCATAAGAGAAAAGTGCTCCCAATGCCACACGGGACGCTATTCTGTTATTCTTATCAATATTCCATAAATGGCGGAATTCCGTATTCAACTTCACGAATTGTGCAAAAGGAACATTCAGCAATCGTTTATTTTCTTTATTAAAAGGCTGACCGAAAGCACGATAGATCACTGAGGTCAGATTTCCGGCAGAAGTCACTGTAGATTGCCACCAGATAGGATTCTTTATTCTCCGCGTCGAAGCATTGTCATACGTATACGTGTATTCCATAGCAGGAATAAACTGGTCTTTCAAACTGATATACAATGCCGGATTCTCCTGAGCGATCTCCTTAAACTCTTCCGACTGATGTTGCAGGACGTTGAATGTCAATTTGAAAGGAGTGATACTATGACGGCTTATACGTGTCGGCTGGAAATCATATGTCGCATTTCCACCGAATGACAACAATTTATAATATCTCGCACGGTTCAACTGATCGATATACAACCGGAAAGTTGTGGTTGCCGGAAAGTCAAATTCCATTTTGCCCCAACGTGGGAACACCACTCTGGGAAAAGTCAGTGATGTGGAAAGTCCCATCTCCCAACTGTTCATCAAAGAACTTTTCTCTCCACCTCCAGTCTGCCACTCATAAGAGCCTTTAAGCTTTACATTCCAGCTTTCTCCACCACCGAAAACGTTGTTACGGGTAACACCAAAAGCAGCACCGGGACCGGTCTGATCGTTGCTCTTAGTTACTACGTTCAACTCCAACTCGGCATCCAGTGGCTTGGCAAAAGTGGCTTGTACACTCACATTCAGCGTATCACAAACTGCTGTCGTGTCCTTAGGAGCATATTGTATATCCAAATAGCTGAATATACCCAACTGGCTTAACTTTTCCTGAACCTGCTCTTGCCTGTATTGACTGTAAAGCCTAGTACGATTGGAAGCACGCATCTGTGCATTACGTACAAACTGTTGATAATTCAACCAACGATAAAGCATATTGGGACGAACCTGCAACTTCTTATAATAGTGAATATTCAGGTTCTTATACATCATGCTGTCATTCGGGGATTCTCCATTCTTTCCAAACAGATAAACAGAGCCATTGCCTACATAATAAGGACGTTGCGCAGCAGCAGGCAAACCGGGTACGGGAATCATCCGGAGGCTGATATGCCCGCCGGGCACTAAAGTGGTATCCGCCTGATAAGTCATATAGTCGGGACGGAAATAGAAGTATCCCCGGTTACGCAACAACGTACTGATACGTGTACGCTCGTCATCCAGATCCACAACATTGAATTGTTCTCCGGGACTTATATAGGAATACCTGCGTCCCCGCTCCATAATCCGCAATGTCTGCGGAGTGAAACGCTCATAATACACCGTATCTATGAAATAGGGATTCTTCATATCCACCGTGTAAAGAATACCGGCTTTCAAGCTATCCTTCTTATCCGCCAATGTTTCGTAAGTTACTTTTCCATTGAAATAGCCATAATCATGCAACAGATTGGTGGCGACTTTGATGCGCACCTCCGGATTGACAGTAGAAATAAAAACAGGAGGATTGGCTGCAAAACGGTTGAACATCCATTTCCCGAATCCTTTCTTGTACTTCACAAAATCATTGTACATCCACATCTTAAAAGGAATGGGCAGAAACAGAATTTTCGTACTCGGAGCCTTGTCAAGCGCCGCTTCTATCTCGGTCAATGCCGTCTGACCTACCGAAGTGTTCGATTTATTCTGAATAACCGTTTTATTCCCGGTATAGAGTATTTCGTCTTCGGGCAGATGCTTCGTCACCGAACACCCCGAAAACAACATGATACCAATCAGACAGCCTGTTAATATGTTACTATATATTCCTTTCATTCTTACTTCTTTTTCTTAAAGATGAACAGTTCACTGAGTTTATCCAGTTTCTTGCGAAGTACCAGACCTACTCCGGTCTCCGTAATCTCGCCTTCGAGCACACTCTCATAGTTCTTGTCGTAGAACAGACGGACATAGCGGGTTCCTGTCCTATCCAGACGGTATTCCAAAGAGATATTGTCGATAAATGACTCGGCATTATTCGTCGCATTCTCACCCGTAGATACCTTACCGCCAATAACGATCTGGAACCGGTTATTGAAGAGACGTTGCGAGTAACGGAAGCTGTAATCCGTACGCTTACCACCAGTATCTGAAAGATCATGATCTTCGATACCCACCGAGACACTTGCATTCTTCAAATTGCCCATCAACGAGTTAATCTGACTACTCAACACGGAATTCAAGGCAGACCCCATATTCAGCTTGCCTACTCCACCACCTCCACCGCCAATCGGTCCGGTACCGAGATAGGTTTTCATCACCATGATATAAAGCGCCTGCTTGCCACGTTCTTCCGCCCCCATAGCTGTAAGTTCATTTTGTATGGTCGCGTCTTCGGGAGCCGACACATCAAATGCAAACGAAAGATCATCCAACCGGTTCTTGATTACAATGGAAACATCGAAATTAACCGTACGTGTTCCACCATTCTCTCCTTCGGATACGGAAGCGCGGATACGGTCGGTCGCCTTAAAGTTCAACATCGGGTCCATCGGATTGCCTGTCCATTCTACGTAACTGCCGTTATCTATGGCAAACTCTTTGGCTGCAATCACCGGCAAAGCATATTTCATCAAACCACCGCTCAAGGTATAACGTCCTGTCAGGGTCAAGTCACCCTGCGGAGTATATTTCATGGAAAGGTCACCTCCCCCTTCCAGTTCGATACGATTGTCATTGCTCGCATCCAAATCTACTTTCAAACGGACGGAAGGATCAATATGAACCATCATAACCATGTCCAGACCGCCTAAAGAAACTGTCGGCACTTCCTGACGGACAACGGTAGTAGTATCGCTAAACGAAGTAAAAGTGACCAAACTACCCAGACGATCCTGTACTGTCAACGGTGAGTCTGTCAGTATATACGAAACATCTGTATTACCCAGCAGACTGATGTTTCCCCGCATATTCAATCCATCCAAAGGTCCCTTTACTGTTGCACGGAAATCGGCAAATACCTTTCCATAAACCAAACTTTCACGGGTACGCTTAGCATCCAGAAGTGTATAATTCTGCGCAAGCATATTCAGATTTGCCATCGGACGACTCATATCGCGGAAATCTACATAGCCATCAATCGTAAACGGATTTTTCGATGTAGTGTAAATTGCGAATTTATCAAATAACAGACGGTTATTATTTATCTGCACCGGACGATTATCGAACATAAAACGAGCACCATACTGTCGGGAAAGAACAGCTACACTATCCAATGACAGTTCTCCGTTAATCAGAGGTTGTTCGGTACTGCCCGTTATTTTCAGATTACCATCCAAATCGCCCGATAAAGTAACCATCTGATCGGGAACAAACACATTAGCTACCCGAAGCGGGAAATGATCCAGCTCCATATTCACCTCCAAGCTGTCTTTCCCCGTCCCGGTAGGTATCAACTTACCATCCGCCAGCAATACTTCCGCTTGGTCGTGATTCAAGTACGCATTCAGATACTGCTTTCCCTGCTCGCCCGGTAGCCATGTAGCCCCCAGCGTAACATCTCCAATACGTTGCCGTTCGTATGTTAACTCATCGATAGACAACTCCGCAGACAGTTGAAGGTCCTTTTCCGTCTGTACATAATGAGCTTCCGCAGAGAACAGTCCGGTTATCTCCGGGAAATAGGGAAGTACACTGCTAAGCTCCGCTAAACGAATTCTCCGGATTTCAACATCGATATTCTGTAAAGACACGGTATCTCCCGGAACGGAATGAATACGGAAACCCATCCCTTCATCATCCCACATATCCACATTGGCATATACACGCATATTCTTGTGCAGATAGATCCAGTTATGCTTCTCATTGAAATGGAATTTCTGGAAAGCGATAATCGGGTTTTCCGGGATTAAGGTAAAAGCAATACCGTTGCCTTTTCCGTGTCCTTCAAATAAAGGACGGGCGTTGACACCCAACAGTACGCCTGTTTCTCCTTTTTCGTTTTTATAATCGACCAGCAACTCCGCATCCCGGTCACGAATTTCTCCCGTAATAGCAGTCGAGAAAGAGAACTGCGGATTCTTCGGTCCGTTAATCACTCCGGCACGCAGCTTCATGGAGGTAGTATCTTGCTTGACAGTAAAGAATATGGTATCCAGTTGCAAAGTATCGACCTTCAATGTATGAATGGCTGCCTTACCATTAATACCCCAGTCCGGAGCGGTTCCAAACTTCATGGATGCATCCTGATAGGATATGTTCTGAGTAGCCAGGAAATAGGCTAACGGATTCTCTTTACCTGCAGAGAAAGAGAGTATAGCAGTGGGCAAGGCTTCACGCAATTCGGCATGGTCCAATGCTTTTTCATCAATTTGTCTCATCAGCACATCCACAAAATGAGTAGACTGCCGAATCAACGGTTCCACCCCGGAACGTGCACTCAAGTTGAGTTTCATATCTCCGGACACCAAATGGGTAAACACCCGATTCTGGCGGGCTTCCGCAGAAAAGTTAAAAGCAAGCGGATGCTTCATCGGCTGCGGCATTAATCCCAACTCATGCAAATCCAATTGAGTGACATCCATTGTCACTTTTCCATCGGGATAACTGTGTGCCAAGTTATATTCGGCCTCAGTCGTCATCTTCAGCAAAACATTGTCACTGGTCAGACGGGCTGTTACCAATGCCCCTTTCAAAGCTCCAGTCAAATCAACATTCGAGAGATGATATTGGGCATAATGAAGCTGATCTAACGACAGATTCAATTTGGCAAAAGAACGATAGGACATCACATCCAGTCCTCGCCCTTCAGCGTCAACCGAAAGTGAAAGTTCATAAATTGAATCTTTCGGTAGGAAATTATGCAGTTGAAGGTTGTTTATTTTCAAGTCTGCCTTGTAAACCTCAGTGAGCGTATTCAATGCCGCGTCCATATCTATAATACCCTGTCCTTCTCTCAGTTTCAAATTGGCCTTATATGCAGGACCGTTTATACCAACCTTCGCAACCAGATCCATACTATCGGGAATTACAATAGTCCCATTGGGAGCCTCACCGGACAAAGCAGTCAGGAAGTTCAGATTCTGGGTAGTCATCTTCAACCCGACCGTTCCCGAGCGCGTGATACTGTCCGCCAGATTTTCAAGAAGCCCACCACCCTCTAAAGAAAATGCTCCCGGCAAATCTACCGTAAAGCGCGAAATCTGCATCTCTTTCAGATTACCGTCCGTACCCGCACGAATAACAAGAGGACGGAAAGGATAGGCTTCTTTGAAACTATCCGGCAGCCCACCCGTAAACAGCATAACATCCTCTTTACCGATGTACGCGTTGAGATTGGCGGACAAACGTCCCGTAGTAGGGATGTTGACAAGTTCCCAATACGTATGGGCAGACAAATCGATTTCAGAATGAGGAGTCTGCAGCTTTAAGCCCGGAACACAAATAATTGAATCATTAGAATAAGCCCTGCCCGCCAACGAGGTAATGCTCAGTCCCGAACGTTCATTCATTGAAAATTCACGGAGCACGGCATTCATATTCCTACCTTTATATAATAAGGAGTCCAAACCGATCCGGATATCACGGACCGCAATATGAGAAGCATCGAAGCCTTCGACCGGTTTAGCAGCTCCGGTATCACAATTGGCAGAGCCTCCCGACAACAGGAATTGTTTCAAGCTATAAAACTGATTCTTCAGATCTGCTTGCGCATCATTTACAGACGCTTCGCCGATGTAAGCTGCCATACGCATGGAATCAGCCGGAAGCTGCATACTGAATGACACATTTCCCAAATTCAACTGATGAAGGTCTACTTTCCAATTGACAGGAGCGGAAGCGGTCGTGTCTTTAGGAGCGGTCGTGGTGTCGTTCATTACCAATTGGACATGGGTGTCTGATAAATCGACCTGATTAATAATCGCTATTTCATTGGATAAATCCACCCCATGACTCTGCAGAAAGAAACGTCCCAAGACACCTTTTATCTTCATTCCCTCTATCAGACCTGCGGAATTGACTGCAACCTGATTTAGTGTAACTTCATCGACTTCTACTTTTCCTTTGATAAGTGGCCACGCCTGCACCCGCACATTCAAGCTCTCTAAAGACAACAAAGTATCCGGCTGTTGAATGACTTCTACACCACGAACTAACAGATTGAGCGGAAAACGAAGGTCAATCCGTTCCACCTGAATCTGCATACCGGTTGCTTCAGAAGCGTATGCGGTCACTTCCCGGCGTAAAAGATTTTGTACGGGAGGAATATAAAGTAATACCATCAGTATTACAAAGAGTATTATTGGAGTAAGCAATATCCAGCTTACCCATCGTATCCATTTTCGTTTCATGCAAAGCGTGTCAGTGTAAATTGAAGACACAAAGTAAACAAATTATTTTGAGAAAAGGTTTGGATAACGATAAGAAAGATACTCTTTTGCCTCACTAATTATATGCGGAACCGTTGCCAGCACTGTAAGTGTTGTTTGCTTTATCTCGTCAACGAACATCTCTCCACGACAACTTTCCAAATATTTTAAAGGAGCAATTGTTTCGGATGCGCCAATCAGTGTGAAAAGCGGAAGAAGTTTATGAGCCATAGCAGCTATCGCGTCCGTATCTTCATTGTCTAAGGCTTGTTGTACTATATCAATATTTTTCTCAGTTTCTTCGATGAAAGTCTCAATAATGGAACACGCCGCCTCCGGGTCGTCCTCCGAATAAGCTGTCAATGCGGAGAAATTCATCAATCCGCTCCCCATATCTTCTGTGATATGCGCCTCATCCGCAACCAATTGTCCTTCATTGATCGTCTGCAACAATTCCTTTACCGTAAATGGTTTATGCAGACATCCGGCAAATCCATGTTCGTACAACGCCGCCTTATCCATCTCACTACGGGCAGTAACAGCAATCACGGGGATCGTTTTTGCCTGTGGAATATTGGAAGCACGAAGTAGTTTCACCAAATCAAAACCATTGATGGCCGGCATTTGTATATCGGTCAGTAATACATCAAAAACAGAAGTGCGAAGTTGTTCTATAAGTTCCTCCAATTGCTCGCAACAAACAGCATCAATGCCGTGCTGTTTCAGCATAGCTGCCGTCAAGCTGAGTTGGATTTTATCGTCATCAATCAAAAGAACACGGATCACCTTCATCGGAAGAATGGTAGCTGGCTCTTGGATAGATTCCCCTTTATCACTTTCCGAGAGTTCACCCTCCGTTACCGATTTCCCCACCGGATAAAGAGGAAGAATCACCGTAAAGCAACTTCCTTCTCCCGGTGTGCTTTGCACATCAATTTCTCCTTCGAGTAAAGTTACCAGTTTCTTCACGATGGACAATCCGAGCCCGAACCCCTCTTCACCTTGTGCACCGGACAAACGGGTAAACTCCTGAAAGATGCGTTCCCGGTCTGACGGAGCCATCCCTTTTCCGGTATCTGCGATGGCTATTGTCAACTTTGAAGAGTCGTATGTAGCCGTCAATGTTATCTTACCTTTTTGAGTGAACTTAACGGCATTGGATAAAAGGTTGTTCACAATCTGACGGAGACGCAAAGGGTCACTAATAAATCTCCCATTCAAATCGGAAGCGACATTACTTTGTAAAGTCAATCCTTTGGCGGCAGTCAAAGGCTCAAAACTAATATAAATTTCATCAAATAGCTGCGAAGGATTAAAGGTGACGCGATTCACCTCCGCTTTATTAAGGTCGAGCCGATGAAAATCGAGCAGGTCACTGACTAACTTCAAGAGATGTTCCGAAGAACTCTTCATATTTTCAAGATAGAAACGCTGCCGTTCATCCCGAGTCAACCGGGATAGCAGTTCGGTATACCCCATAATAGAGCCTAACGGCGCTTTAAAGTCATGAGTAATGGCAAGCATTAACTTTTCACGGGCGACAAGCAAATCCTCCGCCCGCTTGTTGGCTTCCTCCAGTTGTCGACGATAGCGGTTGCTCCGAGATATATCGCGTATGATCAATATCAAGAAAAAGGCAGACAGAAACACCGCCCCAATAGCGATTCCCGAAATAGTACGTGCCGAACGCATCCTTACTGCTTGTTGCTGCTCCGCATCCTGGAGTGCACGCTGAGTCATTTCTTCCTCATAACCCTTTATCAAGCTATCCATTCTTGCAGTCAACTGTGTATTCATCCGCTGATACTTCGTACTGGTACGCCGGATGGTCTTTTTCCGTTGCAAACGTTTTTCCTCCGTAGCCATACGGATTTTTTGCTGCAAGGAATCCTTAGAAGTGGCAGGTTCCAGAATCGTATCCGTAGCTACCTCCAAAGAAGTGTTGACAAGTACGGCACTATCCTGTTTGGAAGGGACAAATACTTCCGCTAACCTCTTGAAGAAACCTTTCTTCTTCGGAGCAGTCAGCAGAGAATCGCGTTTGGTTATGACACGATGTTGTACCCGTTGGTAGGTAATGACGGAATCCTGTTCGGAAATAATTTCCTTAATCTCCGATGCAGAAAGAAGGCTATCGTTCGCTTCGCTCAGCACTCGTAACATTTGAATTGTATTCCGGTCTTTCTCATGGAGAAGGGTCAACAAGCTATCCGTACGCAAATTCTGCTGGTTGTCCGCAGCCGATAACGCTTCCATCTCACGATGCACAAACACCAACGAGAAAAGAAGAATAGCCAGTAGCAAAGTGTAACCAATGGTTATTTTGAGTTTTGTAGAACGGTAGGAAGCCATAGGAACAACGAATTACAAGTTATTGTCGGAGGGCAGGCTGTTTCGTCATGTAGTGGAAACGCCACCAAAGCATCAGCCCTGCACTTGTCAGTCCAAAAGGGAACGCCATCCATACGCCTACAACACCCCATCCCATCACGAAACCGCAAAAATAGCCTACGGGCAACGAGATAATGAAATAAGCGATAAAAGCGATGACCATCATCAGTTTTACGTCTGCAATTCCACGCAAAGCGTTGGCAAAAGTGATCTGCAAGCCGTCGCCAAACTGGTAGACAAGGAAAGGAAATATTAACGAAGTAACCATAGCGGCAACTTCAGAACTGTCGGTAAACCAACCTCCCAGATAATTCCGACAAAGAAAAACAATGAAAGACAACACGACACCCAATGCCATCATCAGATGGAAACCGGCATAGGCGGAACGACGCACATTCACCATATCATCCTGACCATTGAAGTTACTGACCCGGACAGCAACGGCAGCTCCCATCCCGTAGTACATCATAAAAGTAAATTGTGAAATTGCCAACATGACTTGATGGGAAGCTAACGCAATCGTCCCCAACCAGCCAATCATGATGGCACTCAGACTGAAGGAAGCCGTCTCCATTCCCATCTGAAAGGCAACCGGCCATCCTAATCCGTTCAAACGGCTGAAAACAGCACGCGACCATCCCAAACGGAAAAAGCCGACCTTATAACGAATGAAGCGCGGACTACGCATAAAGATGATTACAAAGACAACGACCATCACTATACGTGAAAACAGAGTACTGATACCTGCTCCCAACAATCCCAATTCAGGAAAGCCGAGCTTTCCATAAATCAGAATATAGTTTCCGATGATGTTCAATACATTTCCGCCAAGCAAGATCCACATGGCTGTTTTAGTATCTGTAATTCCATCCGTAAATTGCTTGAAGCCATTGAAAAGCATAACAAACACCAAAGAAGCAAGTAAAACCAGATAATAAGGTTTAATCAGAGGAATCAATTCCTCCGGTTGACCGAGACGCTCTATATTCAGGAATAACAGCGTCATACATATAGTCAGCAGAAGCGCAACCATCAGATTGGCCAGCAAACTATTGCGCAATGCCTGTCCGGCAGGGGCAAATTGGTGAGTTCCATACAGCCCTCCCACGATAGGTGTCAACCCGTACGAGAATCCCGTACTGAAAATAATAGCCAGATTAAACACATTATTCACGAAAGAAGCCGCGCCCAACTCTATCGTGCTATGGTGACCGATCATCAACGTATCTGCGAATCCAAGTATGATCACTCCTATCTGTCCGATGACAATAGGAAGTCCAAGGTAGAATAATGCCTTGTAATGCTCTCTGTATGTTCTATAAATATTTCTCATTTACTTTTATAATAGAGTATAACCCCGTTCTCCCGCCGGAAAGCCGATTGGGCTACAGCCTGCAACTGTCCCGCAGTGACGGAACGATAACGTTCCACCTCCCGCTCCATGCTTTCCGCCCGTCCGAGCAGTTCGAACCAGGCAAGATTAGTCGCTACATTCAAATAATTAATATTACCGAATATCTGAGTAGACTCAAATTTGTTCTTTACTTTTTCCAACTCCTGCTCACTGACAAGTTCCTGTTGCAGGCGATCCAATTCTTCCCGAACGGCAGCTTCCGCCTGTTCCAGTGCCACGCCTGCCGACGGCTTTCCGGCAATATGGAACAAACCCGCATCTACACTGCCGGATATATAAGCGTCAATACTTGAGAATAACTGCCTTTCTTGTACGAGACGCTGGTTCAGGCGGCTGGAACGCCCGTTGCTTAATATATCCGAAAGGATATCAAAGGCATAGTAATCAGGGTGATGATGGTCACACATATGATATCCCATGAACAACGCATCAAGAGGAACATTCCGCTCTACCGTTAATCGTCGTTCTTCCGTCTGTTCCGGTTCCTGCGGCAAGTTCCGTTGAGGAACCTCCCGATGGGGAATAGGGCCGAACCATTTCTCTGTCAGTGTCACTGCCTCCTCGAAAGAGATGTTGCCGGTGACAGCCAGTATCGCATTATTCGGAGCATAAAATCGGAAAAAGAATGCTTTCACCTCCTCCAACGTTGCATTGGCGATATGCGACAGTTCCTTACCGATGGTAGGCCATTGGTAAGGGTGCGACCGGTAAGCCAATGGCCTCAGGAGATGCCCTACATCTCCATAAGGCTGATTCAGGCAACGCTGCTTAAACTCTTCCATTACCACTCCCCGTTGCACTTCCAGACTCCGTTCGCTGAAATCGAGGCTCAGCATACGGTCTGACTCCAGCCAAAAGCCGGTTTCCACATTCTGGCGGGGAACAGTGAGGTAATAGTTGGTAATATCATTATTCGTCCAGGCATTATTCTCCCCACCCGCCAATTGGAGCGGCATATCATAATCGGGAATGTTGACCGAGCCGCCGAACATCAAATGTTCAAACAAATGCGCGAAACCGGTATGTTCGGGATGCTCATCACGAGCTCCCACCTTATATAATATATTAAGGGCTACCATCTGCGTACTTTCATCCTGCGAATGCACCAGACGCAATCCATTGTCAAGAATATGCCTGTTGATTTTCATATCATTTAGTCAAGTATGGTCGCTTTTATTATCTTCACATCTTCTTCGGGACGGTCGCTACGGTCGGTTTTTACCTGCTGGATTTTGTCTACTACATCCATCCCTTCCACTACTTCACCGAATACGGTATACTCACCATCCAGATGCGGGGTACCACCTACCGTAGTATATGCTTCAATCTGCTCCGGAGTGAAATGAAATTCCGGTTGCTTGGCAGCCATCTCCTGTGCTTCTGCAAACAGTTTTTCCTGCAAGTCATAAAGCCCGTCTTCATCGTTTGCTTTCCGCATCTTATAAATTTCTTTCATGTGCTTCTGCGCCAATGTATTGAAAATAACATTAATCTTATTCTCATTCATCTGGCTCTCCATACTTAACAACGTAGAATCATTGTAGACTTTTCCTGTCACGATATAGAACTGACAGCCGGAAGACTCTTTCTTCGGGTTCACATTATCTCCTTGACGGGCCGCCGAAAGAGCGCCTTTCTTATGGAAGAATTTCGGATATACAAATTCTGCCGGAATGGTGTAACCTACATCACCGGCACCCAACATCTTGCCCTTCGGAGCATTCTTCGAATCCGGGTCACCCGCCTGAATCATAAAATCTTTGATAACGCGATGAAACAGTGTACCTTCATACATTCCGTCTTTCACCAATTTAATAAAATTATCACGATGTTTGGGAGTCTCATTATACAACTTCACTTTGATGTCTCCCGCAGTTGTCTCAATCTTTACCAATGTTTCTTTATCCATGTCTTCTCCTTTTTTAGTTCCGGTCTTGCAGGCAATAAGTCCGCAAAACGATATGGTTAATAATATCAATACAATCTTTTTCATAATGCTTTTATTTAATTTAAGTTTGCAAATATACCACTTTCGCCTAAATCCTCTTACCTTTGTGACTTAAAAGAATCAAAACCTGACATGATGAGATCCATATTGATCGTTGAAGATGATATAACTTTTGGAATGATGCTCAAAACCTGGCTAGGCAAAAAAGGATTTGAAGTATCATCAGTAAGTACCATTGCACGTGCCCGGAAGCATATCGAAAGCCAAACTGTAGATTTGATATTATCAGATCTGCGGTTGCCCGATCATGAAGGCATCGATTTACTGAAATGGATGAATGAACAGGGAAAAGCCATTCCTCTGATCATTATGACTGGTTATGCGGATATCCAGTCCGCTGTACTGGCAATGAAACTCGGAGCACGGGATTATATTGCCAAACCCGTGAATCCGGGAGAATTACTGAAGAAGATATCTGAAGCTTTACAAGATTCTCCATCACAAGTTTCCTCATCGCAAGCTACTTCAAAAGTTACAAACGAAGGGCAGCACTCTTATCTGGAAGGAGAGAGTGACGCCGCCAAACAACTTTATAATTATGTAGGTCTGGTAGCTCCGACCAATATGTCCGTTCTTATCAATGGTTCGAGCGGAACAGGAAAGGAATATGTAGCACACCGCATCCACCAACTCAGCAAGCGGAACAATAAACCGTTTATTGCTGTAGATTGTGGTTCCATCCCCAAAGAACTGGCTGCTTCCGAATTTTTCGGTCATGTGAAAGGCTCCTTTACAGGAGCGTTGACGGACAAGACAGGCGCTTTCGTCGCAGCCAACGGCGGTACTATCTTTTTAGATGAAATCGGAAATCTCAGTTATGAAGTACAGATACAATTGCTCCGTGCTTTGCAAGAGAGAAAGATACGTCCGGTCGGCTCTACACAGGAAATTTCGGTAGATATTCGTTTGATATCCGCAACGAACGAGAATCTGGAGCAAGCCATCGAAAAGGGGACATTCCGTGAGGACCTCTATCATCGTATCAACGAATTTACCCTACGAATGCCTGACTTGAAAGAGCGGAAAGAGGATATTTTGCTTTTTGCCAACTTCTTCCTCGACCAGGCAAACAAAGAGCTGGATAAACATCTGATCGGCTTTGATACAAAAGCATCACAAGCTTTAATGAATTATCATTGGCCGGGAAATTTGCGCCAAATGAAGAACATAGTCAAAAGAGCGACTTTATTGGCGCAAGGCAGTTTTATCACATTGGCAGAACTCGGGACAGAGTTATTGGAGGCTCCCTCATTTAATACTACAAATATGGCCCTTCGCAACGAGGAGACTGAAAAAGAGCATATTCTGGAAGCATTGCGTCAAACAGGAAACAACAAAAGCAAAGCTGCGCAATTGTTGGATATCGACCGGAAGACTTTATATAATAAGCTGAAGCTATATAATATAGATTTATAGTAACCACAATTCTTGTCAATCACACAAGAAGAAAATTTTAAAGCGGAGAGTGTGGAATAATTCCACACTCTCCGCCACATCTTCCACACATTCCTCAGTAAATTCCACACAGAAGCAGTCATCAATCGGCTATTATACATCTAGTTATCAAACATTTGCAAATATATCTTTTCTTTTGGCACACCCTTTGATCTTTATCAGAGGACAGTGTTTAAAGCAACAACCAATTCCTTAACACAAGAGAGAGAATTGAAAACATATATCTAACAGTCTTAAAACAAACGATTATGAAAAAATTAGTATTAGTAGTAGCAATGTTTATGTTTGTTTGTGGTGGTTCATTCCTTGTCAAGGCCCAGAACTCTGAGAAAGCTGTGACAGCCCAGACAGAAGTTAATGCAGCAGTTATCGTTAATGACACAGTAGCAAAAGATACTGTAACCAAGAAAAACGAACCTGCCAAAGCAGAACTGAGTGCATCAACCGCATTTGTCAATGATGTAGCAGTCGCAGATACTGCAACCAAAGACAAACCGGCTGAGCCTGTCAAGGAATAACCTTTCCAACAGCAAGCAGGACATAGTCTGCCGAAGAATAGTAAGCACACTACAACAAAAAAAAGCCATCCCTACTTCGTCTATTCCGGGGATGGCTTTTTTATTATCCTATCTTTTCACTATCATTCTGTCGGAGAAGTCTCTTCTAATATAGGATCCGGTTTCCAAGTCGAAACAACTTTGGCAGCTTCCGCTTCAAAACTCTTTTCTGCAAGAGAAACAAACGTTTTCGTATTACCGTTTCCATTATTGAACAACCAGTTGGCAACCAATCCCTCTTTATTTTCACTCAGAATTCTGCCACTCTGCCCGGCAACTTGTTCACCGGACAAAGCTGCTGTCCAAATGCGGGCATAGCTGATAGAACCATTCAACCGGCGTTTACCATCAGATTGACCAATAAAGAAGTTAGAAGTAAGATTGATATCTTTCAAATTATTCGGTTCACCATTCGAAAGTTGGAGAGTTTCCTTGACACCGTTCACATACAATGCAATTCGCTCGCTACCACTCTTGCTGCCGTCCAATACTACAGCAACATCATACCATTGATTGGTTTCTATCTTCGTTGAACCTTCATAACGGATACCGCCTTTATCATCTGCTGATAACTGAAGGAAGCGTTCTTCATTTTTAACACCTTTATGGATATCTACACGCAATAGGAAAATTTTCTCTATCCCCATTATTGTATTAATTTGCGCATCCCCATCTCCATTCAAAGACTCAATATTAAAACGAGCTTCAAATGTTATCGCATTCAAGTTCTTTAATGATTCATCTACCACACCATTATATTCAAATGGTACTTTAAAGTAGTTACCACTGCCCAAGTATGCCACTTTATCTGCCTGTACAACCGTTACAGTCAAGTTCAACTCCTGTTCTGCCGCATCTTTGACTAGTATTGTAGTAACCCCCGCTTTCTTACCTACCAAATTGAAATGAGTGTCATCCAATTGCTGTATATCTACAATCGTCTCATCCTCAGCAGTCAGAGTATAACCACCATTTCCTTTTTCTACGGTAATCATTACTTTATTATTCACTCCGACTCTTGGGATCAAGTTGGAAACATCAATAGAAATAGGATTCACAGTCACCTGAACTATTGCCTGCTTCCCTTTATGATCTGTGAAAGTCACCGTTGTATGCCCACTCTTCAATCCTGTCAAGGTATAGAAAGGACGGAATACATCGGTATTCACCATGCTAACAATAGTTTCATCTTCCACAGTAAAGGAGAGTTCATCATTACTGGAGAAATTTCCCATACTGACAATCAATTGCTTTTCATCCCCAACTTCCAACGTAACTTGAGGTTCATTCACCTCCAACTCAAATACACCTACATTGACAGAAATATCAGCAGTCACTCCTTCACCATCCATCACCTCCACAGTAGTTGCTCCGTTCTGCGAACCACTTTTTATTATAATCTGTTCGCCAGAAACCGCAGCAGTCGCAATCGCACTGTTAAAGCTTCTCACTGTATAGTCTCCATTTCCCACCACTATATTCACCTTGACTTCTTCATTCTGACCGATACGTACCACCGGTTTATTTACTATCACCTCTATCAAGTCTTTAGCAACACCGTTATCATCATCGTCGTCACATCCTGCAACGGCAAACGAGCATACGGACAAAAGCAACAGACACATATATGTATAGATTCGTTTCATCTGATTTTCTTTTTTAAGTTATACATTCCTATCGTTTACCATCCGGGATTTTGCTCAATAGACGGTGTCTTCTGTAATTCACTCTGACGAATAGGGAATAAATAATGCTGAATAGAGAAAACACGTTCTTCCACACAGAAACGTTCCATCCTGTATTTCACACCGCCAACAGAAATTGCACCATTCTCATCTTGCACCGGACGCATACCGTTAATCATTCGCTGGCAACGAGGCAATGCACCGTTATTGGCAGCCCAATACTTCTGTGTGCGTTTTGAATTATCACTTGCGCTGGACTTCCAAAGACTTTCTTTTGCCAGTTCCTCCTTACTGGTCGGTTCCAAATACAAACGACAGGTCCAAGGCCGTTTTCCCTCATAAAAGAGTTCCACACGGCGTTCACGCTGAATATATTCACGCATCAAAGGCTGATTAGTCTTCACTTCCGGCGGCATCGGTTTCATGAATGAACGTTCACGAACTATATTCACCTGTTTATAAGCCTCATCTATATCTTCTCCCAACTCATTGCAAGCCTCTGCATAAATATAGATAAACTCAGGCAGACGCCAGATAGCAGGCGCATTGATACTGAAGTTACCCGACTTATTCCAAGACTCTTGCTGGAACTTACGCAAATAATACCCTGTAGTAGTCGCATTGGTTGCCCCAATCTTATCGGAACCACTAGCAGTATTAATTATCTTCGACTCATTATTGTTATTACGGTAAGGAGCACCGTGATAAATAATATCACGGTAGAAACGCGGGTCACGAGTTCCTTTCACATATGGGTTCGCATCATCATAGCCACCCTTGCGGGCTTCCGCTGAATAGACCGGATAACCATAATCACCTACAATATATTCATATTCGTCCACTTGTTCCTGCACGGGCTGCTGACGTGAGCTACCTTCACGGCTAGGTGGATAGATATCGCCCTGCCAAGCTTGATCCTTACTTTTCGTCATAAAGAATACATACTCATTAGCAAACGCGTCCATATCATAGAACATATCCCACAAACGGGCATATACACGGCTATCATTCAGATTACCGTCAGCAGGGTCTTTAAAATCATTCGCATCATGTTTGGTATAGAGAGAATAACGCTTTGTTCCACCAACCTCAAAATCCATAACAGCCTTAGCGGCTTCTTTCGCCCTTCTCCAACGATTGATATCATACGCATATTCATTCTCAAATACACGGCGCAGATTATATCCATACTGAGAAGCACCGTTCCACAATGGAGTAGCGGCAACCCACCGGACAAAAGCAATCAACCCCAGACAAGCACCTTTATCTACACGACCAAAGTTCTCGGAAGTTTTCACATATTTATTAGGCACCATGCTATAAGCAGTCTGTGCATCCGCCACAATCTTTTCTACCATCGCATGAACCGATTCTTTCTTAAAGTCCATATTATCTCCCGCATGAACCACATAATCAATATAAGGAGCTTCTCCATACATACGCATCAACAACATGTGAAAATAGCCACGCATAAAATACATCTCTCCGATGCGGTTGCGCAAGTCACCATCTTGCTGAGGATTGTCGGGAGTATTGTATTTCTCCACATTTTCTATAATCAGGTTCGCCTTACGGATGCCTTCATAAAGAGCCTCCCAATATTGCCCTACGCTACCGGGCAAAGAATTCGGATTCCAGGCACCGTTATTGAAGTTATTCGTAATGTTTCCTTCTACATTGGTTCCTTCACATTCGTCCGTAATGGCACTGTTGCTGAAGTGTTCGAAGAATACCAGCGGACGGTCTGCTTTCTTTGCAGCCGCATATACATCGGAAACTAGTCCGTTCACTTTTTCGTAACGGGCAAATACGTCCGCTTCTGTTATGTTATCATCGTCGTCACGGTCCAGGTAGTCACTGCACGAAGTGAGAGACAACGACAGGACTGAGAACACGATTGTTGAATATCTATATAACTTTTTCATATTTCTATCTTATTTAGAATGTAATATCAATACCGAAATTGAATACCTTTTGAATCGGATACCAAGAAGCTCCATCACCGGATTTCGTTTCCGGGTCTATATCCACATCCCCCAGTTTATCGAAAGTCAGCAGATTCAAACCTTGCACGTAGATACGAGCCTGTTGTACGTGGAACTTACGCAACCAATTAGGAGATACATTATAACCTATTTCCACATTTTTCAGACGAAGATAGGAAGCATCATACAAGAATAAACTGCTGTTCCCGTTCTTATTATTATCATGCGTTCCATAGTGCAGCGCCGGATATTTGGCAGTAGCAGCAGTCTCCGGTGTCCACCGGTCCAAGTGCATCTTCTTCACACGGCCGATCTTATCCTGTTCAAACTGCGGGAAGTCAAATACGGCAGCCCCATTCAGCAAGATAGAAGTATTAGTTGCTCCCTGCAACAATACGCTAAAGTCAAAATTCTTATATTGGAAACCGAAAGGAATACCGAACATCAACTCCGGGCTACGAGGATTTCCCATTGCCGTACGGTCTTCATCGTCAATCACCCCATTGCGGTCTAAATCTTTATATACCACATCTCCCGGAATCAATTGTCCCCACGGTTGATACCCAATCTTATTCAGACGGTCGGCTTCATCCTGATTGGCTACGAAATGGTCGAACACATAAACAAAGTTCTCATACAGACGTTTGCCTGTCTCCTTACGCCAGGAGTTCTTACGGGCAACTTCCGCTTTATACTCCAGACGGTTACGGGAAAAAGTAAGATTCGGACGGATATAATAACGAAAATCTTTTCCAATCTTATCGTTCCAGCTCAACTCTACATCCACACCTCGGTTACTGACTTCACCCAGATTCTGTAAAGCCGCATCTTTACCTACGATATCTGGATACCCCATGATACCGTCACCGTTCATATCCGTAATAATATCGAAGCGATATTCATAGAAGGCATCAACAGTCAAAGCCAAGCGTTGATTCAACGTAGTAAAGTCAATACCGACATTCAATTTACGGGCCTTCTCCCATGTCAGATTCTCATTCGCCAAATTTCCTTCAGAAGTGCCGCCGACCTCAGTACCGAAATTATTTCCGAAGTGATAGCCGCTACCTCCGCCGTAGAAAGCCAAATAAGGAAAACGGCTGCTTACATTATCGCTACCTACCAATCCATAAGAAGCCCTTACTTTCAAGAAGTCAATCCAAGAGGCTTTTTTCATAAAAGGCTCCTCCGAAATAACCCAACCGATAGAACCGGCAGGAAAGAATCCATAGCGTTTACCCGGAGCGAAATTCTCGGAACCATTATAACCGCAATTGAACTCCATCAGATATTTCTGGTTGTAATAGTAGGCAAAACGCCCGGTAATACCCTGGCTATGATAAGCTAACTCATTATTGACTGTACGGTTACCGCGATTGGCCAGTAACATGGCCGTCACTTCATGACGATCCTTAAATACTCTATTGTAGTCCACACGTGCCTGTATATACGTCCGCCCGTCAGAAGCATTGTGGCTGAACCCGTTACCGATGGTCTGGTCTATGTCATACTTATTGCCGGTCTTGTAAGCACCGGTATAGTGTCCTCCTTCCATATAAGCGTCAGAACCTTCAATCGGCATAAACGTAGCATATTTCGGATATTCACGGTAACCGTCTTTATAAGTATCCAACTTACGGTTAATCCAACGTCCTTCGGAAGCGTCATAAGAAAACATTATCTCTGCTTTTAACCCTTTCGTCAGAAATCCCATATCCAGATTCATGGCAAAACTACCGTTCAGATAAGTATTCTTTTCATTCAGATAACCGGTGCGGCTCAATTCTCCCAGAATATTGTAGCGATAAATGTTATCGCCATAAAGCATACCACGGGAATTCTGCTGTATGTATTCTTCATTCTGCGGATGGGAGTTTTCCTCTACCAAAATAGGCAGATAAGGAGGCTGTGTCGCACAAATTGTCATCAAACGACCGGCAGTCGTACCCGGTGCGTTACGGTCGGTAATACGGGCACCTAAATCCAGACGAGTACTCAAATAACGATTAATGTTAATATCAATATTCGAACGAAAGTTGTAACGTGTGAATCTGGTCTGTGAATCATATTCACCGGCATCCGAATACTTATAGTTGCCTCCTTGTGAGAAATAATTAGCTAGCACATAATAGCGTACTTTGTCCGTACCACCACGTATAGAGAGGCTGACATCTTCCTGCATACCAGGTTTAAAAGCAAAATCGTAATAATCCCAATCATATCCCAATCCATCGGAATTATCTCCTTTGGCACGGCGGAAGTTATCAATAGCCTGTTGTGAAAAAAGATTCAAACTGCTTACATCAGCTCCTGTCATCTTCGCATCATTCAACCGCGCTTCATTATACAAAGTCGCATAATCGGCAGAACCTAAATACTCAGGAAATCCAATAGGCTGATTGATACCGATAGAAGCTTTCAGGTTTACGGTTGCTTTCTCGGCAGCTTTACCACGTTTAGTTGTAATGACTATCACACCGTTCGCACCACGAATACCGTAAGCGGCCGTTGCGGAAGCATCTTTCAAAATAGTAAACGTTTCTATTTCATCCGGTGCAAGATAACTCATGTCACGTTCGATTCCGTCGACAATGACAATAGCACTCTGGTTACCGTAAGTCGCCTTACCACGAATAAACAATTCACTTTGGTCAACTCCCGGTTCACCACCGGCATATTGATTGACGACCAAACCCGGCAAACGTCCGGCAAGTGCATTGTTAATATTAGCTGTAGGACTCTGTGTCAAGTCTTTTGTGGTAATCGTAGCTACCGAACCGACCATCGTCTCCTTACGCTGCTTAGTGTAACCTACTACCACCACCTCCTGCAAGGCTTTTGTATCTTCCTGCAACAAGACAGTCAGCTCTTTTTTAGCACCGGGAATAATTTCCTGCGGTTGGTATCCCAGATAGGAAAAAACCAACGGAGCTTCCGCGTATGGTAACTTCAACGTAAACTTACCGTCCATATCGGTAATCGTACCAGCATTAGCCACTCCTTTCACTACAACAGATACACCAATCAAAGGCTCATTTGTCGTCTTATCCAATACTGTACCGGACACCGTTATCTTTTGATTTTGAGAAGCTTGTGTCCTTGCCGTTCTGCCTGTTTGCGCCATACTTTGCGTAGGGGCACTTGCCAGCAGAACGCAAGAAACAGCCATCAGACAAATATTTCTTCTTATATGTTTCATCTTTCTTTTCGATTTTCTATGTATAATGAATCTTATTCCTCTGCTTTCTTTCCGAACTCCGGTCCAATCCAATTGGCTTTCTCGGTAGTTTTACCTTGTACCCAATCTTCATATCGGGCACGAATCTCAATCAGTGTCGCTCCGGGCACTTCCGCATTCAGAGAGATTGTCAGACGGTCTTCCCTATTGTTACGATTACCAAAGGTAGGTGCCTTTGCCCAATCATATTCCCATACATAATAACCTTCAGGGTGAGCCAATGTCCAAAGTACATCGGAACAACTACGCAATGCTGCGATAAATTTAGTCTTTGTCTTTTCCGGATAAAGGCTGCTGACAGGCTGTTTCACCATATCCAGGAAGTAACGGACAAATATACCACGAAACAAAAGATTATCCCCCGAATTTCCTTCTCCACTGAAAACCGGATAATTGGAATCCATCTTCTTATTTACCTGATAAGAACCGAAAGCAACAGCATTACGAAGATACTCTTCTTCACCGGTAGCATTATACAAAGCCAAAGCAGAAGCCATAAACGTACCCTGATTATAAGACAGAGCCACCTTATCCGGATCGCCCGGAGTACCATCATCTCTAATGCCCAGATTATCATATACCTGACCGGTAGAAGTATCACACAAATAAGCAGTCATCCAATTGTATACTTCTTTAGCAAAATTCAAATAATAAGCGGCTTTATCCTCCCATCCGTCTTTGGCTTCCGTCACAGTCAGTTGATACAACTTCATAGCCAGAAGACATCCGGGACCATTTGAACAAGACATACGCGAGGCCGGCAAATCTGTTTTCCATGCCATTCCTCCTACACCTTTATAATCATTCTTTGCTCCTTTGATATGATCCCACATTTTCATCAAAGCACTGTAATAATCTTGATCTCCTGTCAACTCGTATACACGCAGACAAGCCAATGCCATCCACTCCATATCATCATAAAAGTTATTCCAGAAATCATTACCTCCATAACCGCAAGTCCTGTTCCATTCATCGAAAGCCGGCAAGAAAGGTTTCATGATATTTTCATACAGATAAGTCTGATACTCGGAATTATCCGCATGGCGCACATAAGCGTCTGTCACTATATCCAATGCGTGTCCCTGCGACCATCCGCCACTACCGCCCGTACTCACCGGCTCTCCGGTTTCCGGTGTATTCGGTTTCTCCCAATAGATCTCTCCCGCAAAAGTATTCCGCCCACCGGCATTCTCAAAGAAATACTTGATATAAGTTTCCGTACTCTTATTGGCGGCCTCTGTCCAATTAACATCCGACACATATTCACCGGAGGAGCTCCCTTTGTAGATATCCGCCAGATCTCCGTCATCACAAGAAGTGAACATTACAAACGCACCACCAAGCAGTAATGCTTTTTTTGATAATGATATATAGTTCTTCATATTATTATTCAGTTTTAATCTTTATTCGTTTCCGAAGCTACCCAACGATGGGTATAAGTTCCAAATTCTGCATTGAAATAAAGAGTAACATCTGTCTTCACTGTAGCATAAAAGATATTTCCCTGTATTTCACCCCATTGGAGCAATTCATCACAGAAACGGAAACTGTAGTCCCATGGGTCTGTACCCAACGCAAGCTGGTACAGATTATAATAGCTCTTATCTGTCGACAAATTCGGTTGTCCCTTATCTCTATCTTTATGTCCCCAGCGATAGGTTGTTCCGTTTATCTCCATTTTAAAGCTATGACGAGTTTCACCACTTCCCGCCCAATCTTCTTTCTTTTTCTGTGCGGTATAATTCTTCACTCCCCATTTACCTTGTCCTAAATAGTCAAAAGTCTTTTTATATCCTCCAGAGTGGTTATAGAGATAAACCTCCCCTATTTCATCATAACTGATAGTCTGTTCACCCATATTGATAGTGATACGGTAGATGCCTGATTTAGGCACAGTAATCGTGTAATCCTCATCGTTGTTACGCTCACGCAATACACCATTATCATCCACATAATAATAGCATTTGCGTCCCCCGACTGTAGACATAAATACAAAGGGCTGTTCAGCTTTCAGTTGGGTGAAAGTCTGATAAATTCCATCATTCTGACGAAGCATCTGTTGCGCTTCCGCCTCATCTCCGTTATCTTCCGTTCCTACACCGGTAATGTAAACAGGCTCAGTTTCCGTTGGTAGATCATCAATGCCATCCATCATAAAAATAACGAAATACCCCTCCAGACTGCTTAGTGCTTGATCTAATCCGCAATATGCACGGACTTTCCAACGCAAAGTACCATTAGTATTACAACGGAACTTAGCCAATTTACCAATCGTATTTGCTTGATAATGTGTCAAAGTCAGTTGAGGTTCCAAACCGTTATTATCAGAAAAGACCGTCTCTACAGGTTTTGTAAAGTCACCTCCGATGGTGTCAATCAATACTTCATAACGATATACAGTGTTACCGTGCGCTTCGGTAGGAGTCCACTTCAGTGTGATATCCGTGAGTGATGCACCCGAAAGCACAACTCGCTCACCACTAGCCATTGCATCCATCGTCCGGACCGGTTCAGGCGGAACAATCGGTTCATAATCATCCGGATCAAATCCAGGATTCAACTTATTGTCACAAGCCGTCAGACCGATAAGACAAAACAGCAGGGCAAATTTGATTAAATTCTTTGTTATCATATTGTTTCTCATGTTATTACATTTCTTGTTTAGTATGAATGGGGACATTCTACCGGTTTATAGCGATCTGCTGCGATAGTAGAAGGTTTTGCGCCATTATGATCACCAACTTTTGCATTCATCTCATGTCCTGATAAGTCTTCATATTCAGACTTTTCAATACCATCGGAAAATATCCAATATCCTACCAAATCATCCGTATTGTATCCGGATTTCAATTCACATAAATTTTCCTTTATTTCCTGCTCCGTTCGAGCTGTTTTCCAGATACGAGCCTGATAAACACGTATCAACCCATTACGATAATCATTATTATTTGCACGTCCTATCATGAAATAATTATCAGCATTCATAATCGTTAAGTCCATTGAACTATTGGGAGCCTTATTACTATAGTCCTCTTTCCCAGTTAGTTTCTCCGGTACTCCATTTATATAGAGCTTATATGCCTCCATGATATTCGGTTGTGTTCCATCATAGACCAACGCGACATGATACCATTTACCCGGTTTTTTAGCATTAGCATCTTTACGGTCTGAATAGACAACCTGCTCACTCAACAAATATGGATTACTAAGACCATTAGCTTTAAAGGCTATTTGGAAATGCGGATTAGTATCACGCCCTTCCTCCGAACGTAACAATAAGTTACCTTCCAATCCCATAAAAGTTTGTAAGCCACGTGTATCATTAGGATAAAAAATTATTTCATAAGTCACCTGACTTAAATGCTGCAAACCTAGTTCCGGAATTCTGTGGTTCAGGTTCTTTACATCCATATAAAAATAACGATCGCCTCCGATATCGGCAGCCACCGGATTTACGCTCACCGGTAACGTCAATTTTTCACCGGCTTGGTCTGTAATAACAAGATTTGTAGCCCCTAGTTTTTTTGCTGTCACCTTATAAGTTCCTTCATCTAAAACTATTACATCCATCAATTCTTGATCTGCTTCCGACAACGCCTGTAAGACATATTCACCATTACCTTTCACAATCGAAAATTCCGTTGAAGCTTTAAAGCCTCCAATTGATACAGTCTCCACACTTGCTTTGAGCTTATACGGGTTCACTTTCACCGCAATCACTTCTTCTGATCCTTTCTGATCTGTCACTATCACCTTTACATCACCTCTGGCTTTAGGCTTTAGTGTAATCAAATTTTCATCTTCCGAAGCCTCAACAATGGTCGCATCCGCAGTCGGTTCCCCACCTTCCACCTGATAGGTAAAAGTATATCCGCCATTACCTTTTTCAATAGCGATATATTGCGACTCGGCATCCGGTTCAGCAAAAATAGCTTCATTACTTTTCAATGTTAAATCAACAATATTCACCACAATAGGAATAACAACTGTTTTATCTTTCTTATCTGTGATCGTTATTTCAATCGGATGATCTGTCTCCGTCTCAAACTTGGCTGTCACCGGGAACGTCTGTCCGGAAAGTTCACCCACTTCCAGATACTTATCGGCACCTTCCGGCACAGATATCTGATAATCGCCATTACCAGTCAGAATCTTAATCAAACGTTTTTCACCGATAAACAAATCGAAGCCCTCTTCCGGCGTATCGACAGTCAAATTCCAAAGCTTGGCAACCTGCACCTGAATTCTAGCAACTTTCTTACGCCCGTCTATCACCAATACGGTGGTTTCTATACGGTTATTTTCTTCAAGCTCACTATTTTCCGTAGCTTTAATGGTTACCTTATTGCCATTCACAGTAGCCGTAGCCACACTTTCATCGAACGGTTTCACATAATAATCGCCATTACCGGAGGTGATACCCACCGTAATTTCGTCTCCTTGCAGCAATGTTACCGAGCTATTATCAACCACTAAATCGGCTGCCGGTTTCACTTCCTGTTCTTCTTTATCATCACTACAAGAAACCATCAAAAATGGAATGGTTAATGCTGAGAGAAATAAAAAACTAAGTTTCCTTTTCATTAGATTAAAGATTAAATAAATTAATACCTTATCGAGTTTATCTACTTAAAAACTTCGATGGAGCAAAGATAAAATCCCTAAACTCTATCAAAAGAAGATTAAACCTCCTTTTTTACCTTTTGGCACGGATATTTACTACATTAACACGGATATTTACTTCCTATTTTACCTCCTCCAACTGCTTCATCCTAAACTCTTTTGGCGTACAATCATACTTCTCACGAAACGCCTTAAAGAAAGTAACTTTATTAGAGAAGCCCGAGTCAAACACAATTTCATCAATTGTCTTTTTTGTGGTCAGCAACAGATCTTTCGCTATGTGCAAACGGCACTCTTTTATCAAATCAGTCGGACTGTCCTCCCCTATCTCTTCCATCTTCCGATACAGACTTCGTGGGCTGATAGCCAACCGATCGGCGATGTAACGTGGCGTTAATTCCTTGTTTGTTATATTATCATTAATAATCTTCAGAACAGACTGAAGAAACTTCTTCGACTCTTTATGTGTCAACTTTCCATCCGACTTCTCAAAAGAGCTGATCGGTGAACTGAAATAATTCTTCAGGATCTCTTTTCGTTCCATCACCTGACACACTGAAATACGAAGATATTCCGCACTAAACGGTTTGGTTATATACATCTCCGCACCGGCAGAAAGAGCTGCCATTTGCTGTTCCATTTCGTGCCGTCCGGATACGATAATAATAGGAATATGTGCCGTTTCTTTCACAGACTTTATCCGTTGTGTCAATTCAATGCCACCGACTCCAGGCATCATGACATCACAAATGATCACATTCGGATAAACCTCATTCATTACCTGATCGAGCCGTTCAGGATCCTGCAAAGTAACCACATTGAAATCTCCGGAAAAGATCTCTCCTATAAACCATAACATTTCTATTTCATCGTCGACTACAAGAAGCGTCGGACGCATTTTGTCAAATTCATATTGAGGAAGTTTCAAAATTGGCTGGGTATCGATTTTAGGAATATATTCCGCCGTAGCTTGTTTTATCTCCTGCATTCCGGTAGTCAACTCCATCATCGGCAAAGTCAATGTAAACATCACCCATCCGTCAGACGTATTTTCCACCTTTAAAGTACCATTCAGCAGTTTTGCCATATTATAAGAGATGGCCAGCCCCAATCCGTTGCGCGAGAAATTCCTTTCATCCTGATTTTCGAAATTATCTAAAATAGCATACCGGTTGAAGATATACTGGAAGTCCTTCTCCTTAATGCTACTCCCCTCATTTGCCACACGAAGAATCAGCACATTTTCTTCGGTCGTATCAAGTTCTATCTTAATGCCTTGCCCCTCAGGAGTATATTTAAACGCATTCGAAATCAGATTTATGATAATAGTATTCAGGAAGCCTTTATCAGAGTTCCACATCACTTGTTCGGGTATCTTGCTCAAGAAAGTAATATTTCTGGATTTAGCCATCTCCACAAAAGTTTTGGCTATTCCTTTCATAATAGAGGATACATTCAGTGACTCCACACGCACTTCCCTGTTACCAGTTTCAATACGACGGAATTCAATCAGTTCGTGAATCAGATTATTGAGACGTTCGGCATTCGTCTGAATCATCTGTACGTAATCAGCCACAAATTTACTAAGTCCTTTTGATGAAAGAATTCGTCCACAAGGACCATAAATCAAAGTCAATGGTGTACAGAACTCATGCGCTATATTAGTAAAGAAACGGAGCTTGGATTCAAATACATTCTTCTGATGGCGTTTCTCTATTTCATTCAGCAATTCCTGTTTTTTACGCTTCGAACGCAATATAAATGAACGAATCAACAAGCCCGCCAGCAAGAGCAAGCATAAAGCATAAATTAAGTAAGCCCACCAGGAAGCATACCAGGGATCACCTATACGGATAACCAAAGAGTAAACATCGCTTTCCTTATCAAAAACGCTATTATAATATTTCACTAACAGCGTATATTCGCCGGGAGCCATATTGGTAAAGGATACAGCACTTTCCGAACCATTATTCACCCATTGGTCGCTCAGCCCTTTCAATTTATAAAAATAGGTGCAGTTATTACCATTCAGATAATCCACAGAAGCGAACGAAACAGAGAAGAAATTCTGATCATATTGCAAATTCAACACCTCAGTTTCTTCTTTCCGAGTAAGGAATTCTCCCAGATTGTATTGTTTACCAAAGATTGACAACTTATCGAAATAAACCGGAGGCATATAAAGCTGTTCGGGACGACCGTCTGCCCGGATTGCAACAAAACCGTTGATTCCTCCAAAGAATAGTGTACCGGTGTCAGGGTCCCGAAAAGCAGCGCCATCACTGAACTCCACAACCTTCAAACCATCGCTGAAGCCATACGAACGAAACACATTCCGCTTTGTATCAAAGTTAATTAATCCCAGATTAGTGCTTAACCAGAAGTTATCAGGAGAATTTTTGAGAATAGCATGAACCGTATTATTCAAGAAGCCATTCTTAGCATTAAAAAGCTGATAAGAAGTTTCCGAAGTATATTTTATCAGCCCGTAACTTGTTCCAAACAGATAATTATTACTACTGTCCTTACTGATGGCAAGTATATTGTTCAAAGTCATGTTTTCATACTTATGAGTAGATACTGGCTCCAACCCATTAGTTGTTTTATTAAAACGGAAAACTCCATATCCCTTATTACCAAATAATAAATTAGCTTCATTCTCCGCATAAATAGTGAAGAAATAATTCGATCCCAGTTCACCATCATTAATAATGTAACGTTGGGCATCTACAATGAGCGGATTATCCGGCGTCCCGGCAATACGAGCTCTTACAACTCCCATCCCGACACTTGCCAGCCAGAGTTCGGAGTCTGCCGTTTCGTAAATATCATGTATGTACTTGAACTCTTCATTCCCTATCCGCACCGGCAGACGCTTAATACGTTTTTCCCGATACGAGTAATAGGTCAACCCTTCTTCTTCTCCTATCCACAACAAATTACGATGGCTTCGGGCAAAACAATAAACAGCATTGCTACCCAAAGCACTATTGGAGGTAGTCAAAACCTCAGCCCGGCAATCGGATAAATTCTTATCAACCTCATAATCATAGATTTTAAGGATACCGTTGCCCTTTGTCCCGACCCAGAACGTACGTTCATCATCCTGTAACAAAGCACGCACGGGGCGTTCTATTTTTTCAGTATAATTACCAAGCACCACTGATTTAATAGAATAGAGGGGATTGGAATAAAGATATACACCTTGCCCGTCCGTACCGATCCAGACAATATCCTGAAAACGGTCTTTCTTGAGACAGAACACACCACTATTGACCGGCAGCGGTTGAATCCGGTAATGACTCGTATTTTTTTGCTTTTCCAACAATAGAATGCCGTCCATCAAGAACCCTACAAAGAAACTATCATGATAATGAACGATAGAAGAAACCTTTCCTCGCGTCTGTATCTCCTTCTCAAGATTAGCTATAAACTCATTTTTCTGTGTCGGAATATGGAAAGCATAAAAGTTATAATCCTTATCAATATAATAAAGAGATTCCGCATCATTAAAACAATAAATCAACGAAGTGCGATAAATCAATCCGGTCTTCTGAGGCAATAGGGTGATATCCCCCGAAGTAGGCTCCTGCTGTATGTCATAACAGCGATTGTATCCTTTCATTACTACCCACATCCGATTAGTGGCGTCAATAAAGAAGTCCACAATGTCGGAAATAGGGATTCCCGTAATATTGATTTTTCTAAAAACACCCTCCTTTTTGTGATAGTAATAGATGCAGTTGCTATCCTGAATAATGAACAGGTTACCGTTATTATCCTTATTCATAAAAAAAAGTTTCTGAAACTCATTATAGTGCGTAATAGCATTCGTTCTCCGATCCAAACGGTTCAAACCATAGTAGGTTTGAATCCAGTAAATATCTTCACCTGTATATACTATATTGTCAATCAAATTACCGGACAAGTAATCCTCCTTGTCACGGATTTTAAATTCCTCAATCTCCTGTCCATCATAAATGTTCAGTCCGTCGCAAGTGCCGATCCACATCAGTCCGCGCTCATCCTGGCAAAGAGATGTAATAGAACTGTTAGACATATATTCCTTATCAGCAATCTGCTTTAGGTTATATGCAGATGCATTATATATCAACAAATTAAGGATACATAAACAGATAAAAACGAATGGTCTTCTCATAGTGCATTTTTCTTGGGTTTGCTATATGACAAAGGTAAACAAAAAAATATTTCCGGTTCTTTTTTGGCAAGAATACAAGTAAAGATCCGTGCCAGAGTAGTTCATTCTAGCGACAAGAGACGATTTAGCTCTACTATTCCTAAAAGCACATCTCTTTTCTCCCTATTTTCGTCGTAGAAATTATTTTCAAATCTATAAATTCATTTGTTCATGAAAACACATTTTTCATTTAAACACTTGTTATTTCTTGGAAGTGCCGTACTATACAGCCTGCAATCTTCTGCCGTAAAGAACCCGGTAGATTATGTCAGTACTCTGGTAGGTACTCAATCCAAGTTTGAATTGTCTACCGGGAACACATATCCCGCCACAGCATTGCCGTGGGGGATGAATTTCTGGACACCGCAGACCGGTGAGATGGGCAATGGCTGGGCATACACATATAATGCCGACAAAATTCGGGGATTCAAGCAAACCCACCAACCCAGTCCCTGGATGAATGACTACGGTCAGTTTGCCATCATGCCTATCACAGGCGGACTGGTATTCGACCAAGACCGACGTGCCAGTTGGTTCTCTCACAAAGCGGAAGTGAGCAGACCTTATTATTATAAGGTGTATCTGGCCGATCATGATGTGACCACCGAACTCGCCCCCACCGAACGTGCCGTGATGTTCCGTTTCACATATCCGGAGACCAAGAATTCCTACGTTATCGTAGACGCATTTGATAAGGGTTCTTATGTAAAAGTAATTCCGGAAGAAAACAAAATTATCGGTTATTCGACAAAAAACAGTGGCGGTGTACCGGAAAACTTCAAGAACTACTTTGTCATTTACTTCGACAAACCGTTCACATTTGTTTCCGCAGTTTCCGAAAATAATATTCTTCCGAATGAAACGGAAGTAAAAGGAAACCACACTGGCGCTATCATCGGATTTGCCACAAAAAAAGGTGAAATAGTTCATGCCCGTGTAGCCTCTTCTTTTATCAGTCCGGAACAGGCGGAACTCAATCTCAAGGAACTCGGCAATCATACCTTCGACCAACTAGTAAGCAATGGAAAAGCCGTCTGGAATCGTGAGATGAGTAAAATAGAGATTGAGGACGACAACATTGACAATCTACGCACCTTCTATTCTTGCCTATACCGTTCCATGCTTTTTCCACGCAGTTTTTACGAGATAGATGCAAAAGGGCAAGTGATGCATTACAGTCCCTACAATGGCAAAGTGCTTCCCGGTTATATGTTCACCGACACCGGATTTTGGGACACATTCCGTTGCTTGTTTCCTTTTCTCAATCTAATGTATCCGTCAATGAACCTGAAAATGCAGGAGGGATTGGTGAATGCTTACAAAGAAAGCGGCTTCCTGCCGGAATGGGCCAGTCCCGGTCATCGGGATTGTATGGTAGGCAACAACTCGGCTTCTGTAGTAGCCGATGCTTACATCAAAGGTTTACGGGGATATGATATTGAGGTGCTTTGGGAGGCGCTGAAACATGGCACGAATGCCCATCTTCAAGGTACTGCTTCCGGTCGTCTCGGTTACGAATCTTACAACAAGCTAGGATATGTAGCCAATAACATAGGAATCGGACAAAACGTAGCCCGCACACTAGAGTATGCTTATAACGACTGGGCGATCTACACATTAGGTAAAAAGCTAGGGAAACCGGCCGGCGAAATCGACATTTACAAGAAACGCGCCTTGAACTATAAGAATGTTTACCATCCGGAACGCAAACTGATGGTCGGCAAGGATGACAAAGGAGTATTCAACCGTAATTTCGATGCGGTAGACTGGAGTGGTGAATTCTGCGAGGGGAACAGCTGGCATTGGAGTTTCTGTGTATTCCATGACCCACAAGGACTTATTAACTTGATGGGCGGCAAGAAAGAATTTAATACTATGATGGATTCCGTCTTTGTGATTCCGGGCAAACTAGGCATGGAGAGTCGCGGCATGATTCACGAAATGCGTGAAATGCAAGTAATGAACATGGGACAATATGCACACGGTAACCAACCGATTCAACACATGGTGTATCTCTACAATTATTCCGGTGAGCCTTGGAAAACTCAATACCGGGTACGCGAAATTATGAACAAACTCTACACTGCTACCCCCGACGGATATTGTGGCGACGAAGATAACGGACAGACTTCCGCTTGGTACGTATTCTCCGCACTAGGTTTCTACCCTGTTTGCCCGGGAACGGATGAATATATCTTGGGGACTCCTTTGTTCAAATCAGCAAAACTGCATCTGGAAAACGGGAAGACAATAACCATCAAGGCGGAAAACAATCAAGCCGACAATTGCTACATCAAGGATATGAAAATAAACGGAAAATCATACTCCCGCAATTATCTTACACATGCCCAACTGATGAAAGGTGCCAATATTCAATTCCAAATGAGCCCTAAGCCCAACAAACAACGGGGAATTACAGAAAAAGACGTGCCTTATTCTCTTTCATTTGAATAAAATATCGTATTTTTGAGGGTCAAGAAATCTATTATACAAACCATAAAAACATGAAACTTAAAAATCTTTTACTAATTGTCCTTGTTTCGGCAGTCCTTTGTGCTTGCCACAGCAACTACCAGCCCACTACGCTTACTGTTGCTTCCTATAATCTGAGAAATGCCAACGGTAGCGATTCAGCCCGTGGAAACGGTTGGGGGCAACGTTATCCGGTCATCGCCCAAATAGTACAATACCACGATTTCGATATTTTCGGGACGCAGGAATGCTTTCTCCATCAATTGAAAGATATGAAAAAAGCATTACCCGGATATGATTACATCGGCGTAGGGCGTGATGACGGTAAAGAGAAAGGAGAACATTCCGCTATTTTCTATCGTACCGACAAATTCGATATTATAGAAAAGGGGGACTTCTGGCTTTCGGAGACTCCCGATGTACCGAGTAAAGGTTGGGATGCCGTATTACCGCGTATTTGCAGTTGGGGACACTTCAAATGTAAGGATACCGGTTTTGAATTCCTGTTCTTCAACCTGCATATGGACCACATCGGTAAGAAAGCCCGTGTAGAAAGTGCATTTCTTGTACAAGACAAGATGAAGGAACTCGGCAAAGGTAAAAATCTTCCGGCAATCCTGACCGGTGATTTCAATGTCGACCAAACTCATCAGTCATACGACGCTTTCGTAAGCAAAGGTGTATTGTGCGACTCATACGAGAAGTGCGATTTCCGTTATGCGACCAACGGAACATTCAATGATTTCGATCCGAACAGCTTTACAGAAAGCCGTATCGACCATGTATTCGTTTCTCCTTCTTTCCATGTGAAAAGATATGGTGTACTGACGGATACTTACCGGAGTATCGTAGGCAATGGTGAAAAAAAGAACGCCAATGACTGCCCGGAAGAAATCGACATCAAAGTTTATCAAGCTCGCACTCCCTCTGACCATTTCCCTGTAAAGGTAGAACTGGAGTTTGACCAACATCGGCAGAAATAATCCTTTCAGCAAACAAACCGGAAAGTTTCACCACACAACCTGATATTCGCATGAAAAATATATGTATCCTCGTATGTATGTTGTTCAGCCTTGCTTCCGCAACTGGAAAGACACCGAAGAATAATCGCTATCTTTCCATTGCCGACTCGGTGTTAAACAATGTCTTGAATTTATACCATACCGCAGACGGGCTGCTCACAGAGACCTATCCCGTCAACCCCGACCAGAAAATCACTTACCTGGCGGGAGGTATACAACAAAACGGAATGCTAAAAGCTTCTTTCTTGTGGCCTTACTCAGGAATGATGTCGGGTTGTGTGGCGCTGTACAAGGCCACCGGAAACAAAAAGTACAAGAAAATACTAGAAAACAGAATTCTCGCAGGAATGAACCAGTATTGGGACGACAGCCGCCAACCGGCTTGTTATCAGTCATATCCTACCAAGTACGGACAGCACGGACGCTATTATGATGATAACATCTGGATTGCTTTGGATTATTGCGACTATTACGGTCTCACTCATCATCCGGCTTATCTGGAGAAGGCTGTTGCCTTGTATCAATACATCTACAGCGGATGGAGCGACGAACTGGGTGGTGGAATCTTCTGGTGTGAACAGCAGAAAGAGGGAAAGCACACTTGTTCCAATGCACCGTCTGCGGTGCTGGGTGTCAAGTTGTACCGGTTGACCAAAGACAGCAAGTATCTGGAAAAAGCCAAAGAGACTTATGCTTGGACAAAGAAAAATCTCTGCGATCCCAACGATCATCTCTATTGGGACAATATCAACCTGAAAGGAAATATCGCCAAAGAAAAATATGCGTACAACAGCGGGCAAATGATTCAGGCAGGCGTACTACTTTATGAGGAAACAGGAGACGAGCAGTACTTGCGTGACGCTCAGCAAACGGCTGCAGGAACGGACACATTTTTCCGTACAAAAGCTGATAAGAAAGATCCGACATTCAAGGTACACAAAGACATGGCCTGGTTTAACGTTATCTTATTCAGAGGGTTGAAAGCTCTATATAAGATTGACAAGAATCCCGCCTATGTCAATGCGATGGTGGAAAATGTACTTCATGCTTGGGAAAACTATCGGGATGAAAACGGACTATTAGGAAGAGATTGGTCGGGGCACAAAGAAGAACCGTATAAATGGTTGCTAGACAATGCCTGCCTCATTGAGTTTTTTGCCGAAATAAATTAACCTTATTCATTACTTATTCATCATTTATTTTAAAACAATTACCATGAATATAACAAAAGCCATAGGTTTATCTATAGTACTGTTTGGCGCAACCAGCGCACAAGCGATGGCAAACAGTGAAATAGTCATCCAACAAGACAATACTAAAATCAATAATTACCGGAGTAATCGTCCGGAAGCTACCAAACGTCTGTTTGTCTCACAAGCCGTAGAAGAACAGATTGCGCATATCAAGCAATTGCTGACTAACGCCAAACTGGCATGGATGTTTGAGAACTGTTTCCCAAACACATTGGATACCACTGTCCATTTTGACGGGAAAGGCGACACATTTGTGTATACAGGTGATATCCATGCCATGTGGTTGCGTGACTCCGGAGCACAAGTATGGCCTTACGTGCAACTCGCCAACAAAGACCCGGAACTGAAAAAGATGTTGGCAGGCGTTATCAACCGCCAGTTCAAATGCATTAACATCGATCCGTATGCCAATGCTTTCAATATGAATGCCGAAGGGGGCGAATGGATGAGCGACCTTACTGACATGAAGCCCGAACTGCATGAACGTAAATGGGAAATCGACTCACTTTGTTATCCTATCCGGCTCGCTTACCATTACTGGAAGACAACGGGAGACGCCAGTATATTCTCCGACGAATGGCTTACAGCCATCGCCAAGGTTCTGAAAACGTTTAAGGAACAGCAACGAAAAGAAAATCCGAAAGGTCCTTATCGTTTCCAACGCAAAACGGAACGCGCACTTGACACAATGACAAACGACGGTTGGGGTAACCCGGTGAAACCGGTCGGGCTGATAGCTTCCGCTTTCCGTCCCTCTGATGACGCCACGACTTTCCAATTCCTCGTTCCGTCTAACTTCTTTGCCGTTACTTCCCTGCGCAAAGCTGCCGAAATTCTGAATACCGTTAATAAAAAGCCGGCTTTAGCCAAAGAATGCACCACACTGGCAGACGAAGTAGAGAAAGCCTTGAAAAAGTACGCTGTCTACAATCATCCGAAATATGGTAAGATCTATGCTTTTGAGGTGGATGGCTTCGGCAATCAGCTGTTAATGGATGACGCCAATGTGCCGAGCCTTATCGCCCTGCCTTATCTGGGGGATGTCAAAGTGAGTGATCCGATTTACCAGAATACCCGCAAATTTGTTTGGAGTGAAGACAATCCTTATTTCTTCAAAGGTACGGCCGGCGAAGGTATCGGTGGTCCACATATCGGATATGACATGATTTGGCCTATGAGTATCATGATGAAAGCATTTACCAGCCAGAACGATGCGGAAATCAAGACTTGTATCAAAATGCTGATGGATACGGATGCCGGAACAGGTTTCATGCACGAATCTTTCCATAAAAATGATCCCAAAAACTTCACCCGAGCATGGTTTGCATGGCAAAATACATTGTTTGGAGAACTGATTCTAAAGCTTGTCAATGAAGGAAAGGTCGATTTACTGAATAGTATCCGGTAGGCTCCTGCTACTTTCTTATCGGATTCTGCTTATGAAGTAACCGTCTCTAATGTCGAATCCCCACAGTTCCTGAATGGTTTCAAGGCATTGAAACTACAGTTTCAAGCGAACGAAACTAGAGTTTCCCGGTGAGGAAACTAAAGTTTCTTACCGATGAAACAAAAGTTTCAACCGAGATAACTTTTGTTTCATGCACTGAGAACTTTTCGGGAACAAGTATCTTCATTGCAGAAAAGTAATAGAATCCCAATCTTGAACAAAGTGACAGCAACATAATCGTCACATTGCTATCACACCATGCTGTCACATAATAATATATTTAGGATCAATCATTTGCACCCGATCATGTGACAGATGACAGCATTTATTTATTTTCTAACTTGTATGTAGAGAATATCTGTCCTCTAAAAAAGGAATAACCTATATAATATGAACAACGATTAAATAATATACAATAAGCAATATGAAACCAATTTTTTTATTCCTATTTGTTACGACTATGATGACCTGTACCATTCACGGACAGTCCTCCCAACATAAAGAAAATCAGTTACCCGACTGGGCTTTCGGAGGTTTTGAACGCCCAAAGAATGTGAATCCGGTAATCTCCCCTATTGAAAATACTAAGTTTTATTGTCCGTTAACCAAAGATTCCATCGCTTGGGAATCAAACGATACGTTCAATCCGGCAGCCACACTCTACAACGGAGAGATTGTTGTATTATACCGTGCAGAAGACAAATCCGGAGTCGGTATCGGCCACCGTACTTCCCGTCTCGGCTATGCCACTTCCACCGACGGCACCCATTTTAAACGAGAAAAAGCACCTGTATTCTATCCCGACACTGATTCACAGAAAGAACTGGAATGGCCGGGTGGCTGCGAAGATCCTCGAGTAGCAGTCACAGAAGACGGATTATATGTGATGATGTATACACAATGGAACCGCCACATTCCCCGCCTAGCCGTAGCAACTTCCCGTAACCTGAAAGAATGGACGAAACATGGTCCCGCTTTTGCCAAAGCATATGATGGAAAGTTCTTCAACTTGGGTTGTAAGTCCGGTTCTATCTTGACCGAAGTTGTTAAAGGGAAACAGCTCATCAAGAAAATCAACGGGAAATACTTCATGTACTGGGGAGAAGAGCATGTCTTTGCAGCTACTTCCGATGATTTGATCAATTGGACACCAATTGTAAACATTGACGGTTCTCTGAAGAAATTATTCTCCCCCCGCGACGGCTATTTCGACAGTCACCTCACCGAATGTGGACCTCCTGCCATCTACACCCCGAAAGGTATTGTCCTCCTTTATAATGGTAAGAACCATTCTGGAAGAGGCGACAAACGCTATACCGCCAATGTCTATGCTGCCGGACAAGCACTCTTCGATGCCAACGACCCAACTCGCTTTATCACCCGTCTCGATGAACCGTTCTTCCGTCCGATGGACAGTTTTGAGAAGAGTGGTCAATATGTGGACGGCACTGTCTTTATCGAAGGAATGGTTTACTTCAAAAACAAATGGTATCTGTATTACGGCTGTGCTGACTCCAAAGTGGGAGTAGCCGTTTATGACACGAAACGACCGGCAAAGGCTGATCCACTGCCATAACCTATTCCATTCCTATTTCACTACCATAAGTAATAAATAATGATTATAAAATAGAATATCCTGCTTTCCTCATTATTCACTAAACAGAATAAATCTGGAAAGCAGGATTTTTTGTTTGTGATTCCCTATAATAGGAATCAACCCCTTCTGATCTTACTACCTATTGAAAGTTCCTTTTCTCATTGACTTATCCGATTCAAAACAATCGGCCTGTTTGCCGGAGCCTTACCAAAATTCTTATTAGGCTTTTTACCCATTACAAATTTCAGAGTACTACCATTAATAATATCATCATAAGTGATATAACTCTTATTATATGGCTTGCCATTTAAATACACTTTCTGAATATAAATATTCTCCTTACTATTGTTAGGTGCTTCCACTGTAAATGTATTACCGCCACGTACTTTCATTTCAACTTTCTTGAAACATGGGCTACCGAAAACAAATATACCGTCTGACGGATTCACTTGGTAAAGTCCCATAGATGAAAGAAGATACCAAGCAGACATCTGACCACAGTCTTCATTGCCGATGATTCCATCCGGTCGGTCCGTATAAAATTCATCCATAATGAAACGAACCTTCTCTGCAGTTTTCCATTGTTCACCGGCATATGCATACAAGTAAGCAATATGATGGCTAGGTTCATTTCCATGTGCGTATTGACCGATAAGTCCGGTAATATCACTGGATGCGCCCTCACCCATACTATCGGTATTAGTGAAGAAATCATCGAGTTTGGCAGTAAACGGTTTATCACCGCCAAACAATTCTATCAATCCGTAAGGATCTTGCGGAGCGAAGAAAGTATATTGCCAACCATTACCCTCACAGAAATCTCCAACAGTGTGGATAGACCTTGCCGGATCATAGGGAGTGCGCCAAGAACCGTCTTCCAACTTCGGACGAATGAAGTGAATCGAAGAATCGAAATAGTTCTTATAGTAATGTGCACGCTTGGCATAAGTTACCGCATCTTCGACTTTTCCCATTTTATGTGCCATAGCAGCAATTCCCCAATCATCTACTGCATACTCCATCGCTATTGAAGTGGCTTCATGAACTTTATCAGCAGGGATATATCCTTTCTCCAACACATAAGGAACGCCTTTCTGTTTCTCATAAGTGGCAGTGGCTTTCATTGCCTGCAATGCTTCTTCCGCATCAAATCCGGTAAACCCTTTCAGATAAGCATCGGCAATCACCGGAACGGAACTATAACCCGGCATCTGATTGGTTTCTCCACTCATCAAAGGCCAAATAGGAAGTTTATCCTGCTGACGGTAGATGGAAAGCATGGAATTGATCACATCATCTACCATTTCAGGCTGAATGATTGTCATTAAAGGATGTAGGGCACGATAGGTGTCCCATAAAGAAAGAGTGGTATAATTGGCCTTTTTCAGATCGGTATAAATCATATCATTCATACCTCTATATTCTCCGTTTACATCACAGAACAATGTGGGTGCAATCATAGTGTGATAATGCGCTGTATAAAAGATACGTTTGACCGGTTCATCGTCTGTTTCAACTCTCATTCTCGCAAGCTCCCGGTTCCATCGGTCGGCACTCATCTTTACTATTTCGTCAAAGTCCCAGTGTGATAGTTCCGTTTGCAGGTTCATTGCGGCATTGGCACAACTCACAGAAGAAATAGAAACTTTAATCTTTACCTCTTTCACATCACCGAAAGTAAGGACGCTCTTTACTGATGCTACTTTCAACTGATTCCAAGACTTAGGAGTATTATCATCATAAGCCGTAAACTGTTCTATCTTCTTATCACTTTTCAATACGAAATAGACTTTACGGGAAGGGCTCCAACCTCTTACATAACGGTAGCCTTCTACTGTATAATCATCTATTTTACGGATATAGCTGTCATAGGCGTTCGACCCGTTTCCTTCGCGCAAATCTATCAATATAGAAGCTGGTTTGCCTTCGGGATATGTATAGCGGTGGAATCCGACACGGTCTGTCGCTGTCAATTCCGCCTTTATCTGATAGCGGTCGAGAAGCAGTGAATAATATTCGGGACGGGCTATCTCGTTGTCGTGTGAGTAGCGGGAAGCATAACCGTCATGTATATCATCCTGATTTCCTCTTGGAGTACGGATTTCATTCAACGGCATAATGAGGATATCACCCAAGTCGGTACAGCCCGTACCACTCAGATGGGTATGAGAAAAACCGATCAGGATACTGTCGGAATAATGATAACCCGAACACCAGTCCCATCCTTTATGGATATTGCTAGGTCCCAGTTGTACCATTCCATACGGAACGCTTGTGCCCACAAAGACGTGTCCATGATAACCCGACCCGATATACGGATCAACATACTGTAATAATCCTTCACTCTTTGAATAATCCCGTTGTGCCGCTATATTTCCTGCAGAGAACAGAAAGCAGGAAGTAAGTGCAAGTAGTTTTAATGCCTTCATTCGTATTTTCTTTAGTATAAACTGAATATGGTAATTAGCGAATGATGCAAATATAACAGGTATTGGGGAATTTACCGGTTGTCACCGGAATTAACTATAGAAATGGCAGACAAACTTACTCTTTTGGCAAAAAGGTAAAGGATTTGTACTGATTAAAACAGTTCAAATCCTTTCCATAAATTACCTTCGGGAAGAGGAGCTTCAAGCTCTATCAACTCTTTGGATACCGGATGGACAAACCGTATCCTTCGGGCATGCAAGCAAATGCTTCCATCGGGATTGGAACGTGGAGAGCCATATTTCAAATCGCCTTTGATAGGACATCCCATCTTTGCCAACTGGCAACGAATCTGATGATGACGTCCGGTCTTCAGATCAACTTCGAGTAGAAAGTAATGATCCGAATGTCCGATAAGTTTATAGTTCAGAATCGCCTTTTTACTGTTGGGAACCTCCTTATCATAAGCGTAGCTTTTATTCTGCTTCTCGTTACGCACCAGATAGTGAACCAATTCTCCTTCGGGTTGCTTCGGACAATTCTTCACGATGGCCCAATAGGTCTTGTGTACATCGCCGTTGCGAAACATCATGTTGAGCCGGGAAAGGGCTTTTGAGGTCTTGGCAAAGACAACCAGCCCGGACACGGGGCGATCAAGACGATGCACCACGCCGATAAACACATTACCCGGCTTCTGATACTTTTCTTTGATATATCGTTTCACGGCCTCGGACAAAGGCTCGTCACCCGTCTTGTCACCTTGGACAATCTCACCGCTTTCTTTGAAAACGATGATCAAATGATTATCTTCGTAAACTAGTTTCAAATCTCAATGGAATGATTAAAAGAGATTTCCTCTCTTCGCAATCAAAGAGAGGAAATCCCTATTATTTGGAAATAATGTATTGGCAAATTACATATTCATGCCGCCGTCTACTTGAATCACCTGACCGCTTACATAGCTCGACATGTCAGAGGCCAGATAAACAGCCGTGTTGGCGATATCTTCCACATTGCCACCACGACGGAGTGGAATCTTGCCAATCCATTCCTTGCGAATGTCTTCAGGCAATGCCTGGGTCATGGCTGTATCAATGAAACCGGGAGCGATTGCATTGGCGCGGATGCCCTTGGGGCCCATTTCCTGGCCGACACTCTTGGCCAAAGCAATCATACCGGCTTTGGAGGCGGCATAATTGGCTTGTCCGGCATTGCCATGGACACCTACCACGGAGGCCATATTAATGATGGAACCGCCACGCTGACGCATCATCAAAGGCACACAGGCATGGATGAAATTGAAGGCACTCTTCAAATTCACAGCTATCACTGCATCCCACTGCTGTTCTGTCATACGAAGCATGAGGCCATCCTTAGTGATACCTGCATTATTGACGAGGATATCTATCGATCCAAATTCTTCCTTCACCTGTTTCACCACTTCTTCGGTTTGGGCAAAGTCGGCAGCATTGCTCGCAAATCCCTTGGCTTTCACACCTTTGGCAGCAATCTCTGCCTCAGTAGCTTTCCCGTTCTCATCAATCACGAGATCGGTAAAAGCAACATTTGCCCCTTCTTCGGCAAACTTCAATGCGATGGCCTTTCCTATGCCACGTGCGGCACCTGTAATCAAGGCCGTCTTACCTGTCAGTAATCCCATTTTCTTTTCTTCTTTTTATTTAATTTATGATTGTCTATCCATTGATTGGATTGTTCTGTTTCTACAGCTTGAAGCCCGACTTGCCCAAAGCACCATAAACGACCTTGGCCACAAGAGGCTTGCTCGTTTCTTCCGTGAGTCCATGTCCCAAACGTCCATAGATGAAAGGCACTTCAAGACCTTTAATGCAATAGTGGGTTATATCGGCAACCAATTCCACATTCTCAATATCGAATTCGCCATCGGCTTTTCCTTCGGAATATACCTTTCTGAAAAGTTCGATCTCGTCTTCATCAAAATTCTTCCGTACCTTTTCCACCATCCAAATATTACGGAAAAATTCTGCACGAAGATTGCCATTCCTTACCACTGTTTCCTTAATCATGCTCAGATGGGTATAAATCAGCTCTATGATTTTATCCTGTGGCCGTATCTTTTTGGCTGCCACTTCATCCAACTTGTCGGAAAGTCGTTCCAACTCAGACTCGATTACAGCATAATACACATCTTCTTTCCTATTAAAATAGGTGTACAATGTGCGACGTCCCTTCCCGGAAGCAAGGGCTATATCATTCATAGTTGTGTTGGCCACGCCGTTTTTAGCAAATAACTGGCGTGCGACATCAACCAACTTTTGGCGAGTTTTGGAAATGGACATATTATTATAATTCCAACGTCTTTTCGGTTGCACATAAATATAACTATGTGCAAAAATAAGTATTTCAACTGGAATATGCAAATAACTTGATGCGCAAAACATCCATTTTAGCAATTTTTAGTGTGTTGGTTCAATCGGTGTTTGAGGGGGGGAGAACTCCGGATAGAATAATTGTTAAACTATTTGTTCGTTTTTGTGTCTTAACCGGCTTTAAGCCGGTTAAGACAGATGCTCCCCACGGCAGGGGCAGAAAAAGCCCCCTTTATGGAAAGGGGAACTTTTAGGTCTAAAAAAAGGAGTACACGAGAACTTCCTTTGTTATAGCAAAGGTAAGATGAATATGTCTTTTTTGCAAATGTGTGGTGAATATATTTGGTAAACTTAGGGGGGACTGATGCTTTGTTGATGCCCGACCTCCGGAAAGTCTTTCCGACTCCTTCGGCCTTACTCTGCGCTTAAGTCGGAAACCATTTTGCGATACATGGCATATATGTGAATACGGCTGATATATCCTTTCAGTCGGCCGTCCACATCGGCCACCGGTAGTTGGGCGGCATCTGTCTGTTCAAATTTCTTCATTACTTCCTCCATCGAGTCATTTTCTCCCAAAACAGCGGATGGCTCTTGCATGAGTTGGCGCACGGTGAACCGGTTGTAAAGTTCGGTGCGGAAGATGATGTGGCGGATGTGGGTGATGTCGATGATGCCCAACAGCGTGCCGGCATCGTCGACTACGGGCAGGAAATTGTTGTTGCTTCGGCTGATTTCATGCACCAGACTGCCCATGGGCAGATCGGGCTTCACGGGGTGGTAATCTTTCTCTATGACGCTCTTCATGCTCATCAGGGTGAGTACGGCGCGGTCGGTGTGGTGGGTGATGAGCCGCCCCTCGCGTGCCAGTCGCAGGGCATAGATGCTGTGGGTTTCAAAGATGTTGGTGGTGAGATAGGCCGAGATGCAGACGATCATCAGTGGCATGAGCAGTCCATAGCCTCCCGTAAGCTCTGCTATGAGGAAGATGCCGGTCAGTGGGGCGTGCATCACGGCTGTCATCACGCCGGCCATGCCCATCAGAGTGAAGTTTTGTTCGGGAATGTAGGTGCCCAACTGATAGGTGTTCCAAAGGCGGGAGAAGAAAAAGCCGGCAAAGCCTCCGATGAACAGAGAGGGGGCAAATGTACCGCCGCAGCCGCCGGATCCGTTGGTGGCCGAAGTGGCAAAGACCTTCGACAGCACCACCATGCCCACGTAGAGTAGGAGCAGATTGTCGTGGCCGTAGAACAGTGAACCGTTCATGATGGTGTTCCAGTCGGCGATAGTCTTGCCGCTCAACAATACATTGACAGCCGAATAGCCCTCACCATAAAGCGACGGGAAAAGGAAGATGAGCGTGCTTAACATCAGCCCTCCACATACCAACCGAAGGTAGGGGTGCTTGGCCATCTTGGCAAACATGCCCTCGCAGGCTGTCATGCCCCGCATGAAGTAGAGTCCGACAAATGCACAAAACACGCCGAGGAGGATGCAGGGTGGCGTGCGCTCTAACTGCCAGCCATTGGTGAGTGTGAAATCGAAGAGGGAGGAGTTGCCCATGAAGATCACCGAAAACACAGTGGCCGTGACACAGGAGATGAGGATAGGGAGCAGCGAGGCCATGGTGAGGTCTACCATCAGCACTTCGAGGGTAAACACCAGACCGGCGATGGGGGCCTTGAAGATGCCGGCAATGGCAGCCGCGGCACCACATCCCACGAGGAGCATCAGCGTCTTGTTGTCCATCTTGAACAGCTGGCCGAGATTGCTGCCTATGGCCGACCCGGTGAGTACAATGGGAGCTTCGGCACCCACCGAACCGCCGAAACCGATGGTGAGCCCCGAGGCAATGACGCTCGACCAGCAGTTGTGGGCTCGTAGGTGTGACTGTTTGGTGGCGATGGCATACAGCACACGCGTGATGCCGTGAGAAATGTTGTCTCTCACAACATATTTGATGAAAAGATAGGTGAGATAGATGCCAACGATGGGGAATATCAGGAACAGCCAGTTCGATGAGTTGGCCCTCATGCTTCCCGTGAGCAGTATTTGGATTTCGTGAATGATGCTGTGCAGGATGAATGCTGCCACCGAGGCGAGCACACCTATGGTGAACGACAGGATAAGAGTCATCTGGCGGGTGGAGACGTGGCCCGCCCGCCAGCTGTGCAATCGTTCAAACATGGTGCTTGTTTCCATCCTCTACTTTCTGATAATGGTTACTTCTCCGTTTCGGCCCAACTTGATGATGCTGCTCGGTGTGTGAGGTTTGTGCTCCTGCCTGCGACTCCAGCACACATAGTCTACGGCCTCCACTACTTCTGGGGCAATGTCGCAGAAGTTTTGCGCGGCAGGCTGTCCGCTGATATTGGCACTGGTGCTGACGATGGCTTTCTGCATGCGGAAACACAGTTCTTTGGAAAACTTCTCGTAGGTGATGCGCATGGCCAAACTGCCGTCTTCGGCTATCAGGTTGGGGGCCACGTTGACGGCATCGTCAAGGATGATGGTTGTGGGCTTGCCCCCCTCGGCGGTGGAATCGACAAGCTCCCATGCCACAGAGGGGATATTGCGGAAATATTTCTGCATTCGTGCATCGGAGTCTACCAAACAGATGAGTGCTTTCGAGTCGTCACGCTGCTTGATTTGATAGACTTTAGCTACAGCTTCCGGATTGGTGGCATCGCAGCCGATGCCCCAAACAGTGTCGGTGGGGTAGAGGATGACTCCCCCTTTGCGCATACACTCCACTGCATTCTTGATATCTTCTTGTATAGTCATAGTTTCTTCTTTTTGTTTGGTTCGGGCTCTTTATAGTTTGTGGAAGCCCGTACCGTTGTCGGTATATTTACAGTTTGGCGGCAAAGCCGTTAAGGAAATCTTTGGCCGCCATGCGCTTTTTGCCCGCCATTTGAAGTTCGAATATCTCCAGCCACTCGTCCCGGCAGGCAATGAGCAGCCGTTTGCCCTCTTGGTGAACTGTGCCGGGCGTGGCAGCTGTGGCCTCACCGGTTTTCCCAGTCTTGAATATTTTAAGTGGTGCCTTGGTCGGAAAAGACACGTTGTCGGTCCAACTTCCGGGGTATGGACTCAGTCCTCTCACGAAGTCGTACACCCTCTTGGCCGGTCGGTTCCAGTTGATGCGGCAAGTCTCTTTAAATATTTTGGGTGCCGTGTGCAGTGTGTCGGTGGGCACATTGTGGTCTAGCCACTCTGCCTGCGCTGTCGAAGCTACGGTTCCGTTGCCTGCAAGAAGCCTGTCTACTGTCTCTACGGCAGTCTGCGCTCCGAGTTCCATGAGTCCGTTGTAGACATATTCTACATCGGCATCATCGGGTATGGGGAAGTGCCTTTGCAGGATGATGCGCCCCGTGTCGATGTCTTTGTCAAGGAAAAAGGTAGTGACACCGGTCTCCGTCTCGCCGTTGATGATAGCCCAGTTGATGGGGGCCGCTCCACGATATTGGGGGAGTAGTGCGGCATGTACATTGAATGTGCCGAAGCGGGGCCTACTCCAAACGACTTCCGGAAGCATGCGGAAAGCGACCACTATTTGCAGATCGGCTTTATAGGATGCCAACTGCTCTATAAAAGTCGGATCTTTCATTTTCTCCGGCTGCAATATTGGCAGCCCGTGGGCAAGTGCATATTTCTTTACTTCTGATGGCTGTAGGGTATCTTGATGTCTGCCCACCGGTCTATCGGGTTGTGTCACCACAGCCACTATATTATATCCATCCTCATAGAGTCGTTTCAGAGTGCCCACGGCAAACTCCGGGGTGCCCATGAAAATAATGCGTAAGTCTTTTTTCTCCACGATCCTTGAAATGACAAAATGTTGTATACAGCTAGGAATTATAAGCCGGTCTCAATGTTAGAAGCAACGAAAACGGTAGCCGACGGTGAACTGTGCGCCCATGTTGCGGGCTTTGCCGAGGGCTTGCTTGCCCCGTTCACTTTTTCCCAACTCCTTGACCGATACGGCATAGCGGGCATCAATGAAGAAGTTTTTGATGAGGAAAGTGAAGCCTGCCGGCACCATGATGTCGCCGCGATGGATGTCCGATTCTATGTTGCGCTTGTCCCCTTGGTTGGTATCCCAATCGGCGGTGGCCGTAAATTCACGCTTGAGACCGGCTCCTAAATAGAGCCCCAAACACTTTGCTGGATAATATTTAAAGAGGTAATCAATGTTGAGATAATCAAAGGTATAGGTAAATTTCATGGGACTACCATCTGTATTGGTTGAATGGCCGGAATTGTCATCGGCATTCCCGCATGACAGGTGGCTCCAATAGACTTCAACATTGGAGGAGAACTTGGGTGTGACATATACTTCGAGAAAGATACCTGCTACCGGTCCTGGTTTCCACGAAGCATTAAGAGAGGTGAGTGTAGAGTAGTTGGCACCAATCTTGGGGCCGACGAAAATATCCCATTGATTTCGTTTGTCCTTATATTTGAATGTCGACTGAGCGTTGATAGTGATTGTCGAAATCATGCACAATAGCATGACTAGAAGAAACTTTTTCATATACATCGAATTTTATGTTGCAAAAATACGTCAAATCGCCGATATAAACAAATTTTGCCCTTTCTTTTTCTTTCTTTTCGCAACCTTTGTCCTGCTGCCAAACGCGTTTTGTTGTGTACTTGGATGTCGTTTTCTGTCAAAACAAAATGAAAAAGGGCTGTTCTTTTTGAAGTTTGAAAATAATTGTTTACCTTTGCCCTCACAAAGAGAATGGTTTTGAGTTTCTGTTCCCTATACAGTATTGACATCAAGATGATGGTCTGAATTGTAAACGCATGAGTGTTAAAAAACGACATCACACGGTGTCTGTTAGTTGTGGTTGAAATAATCTTGCTTATGGAGGAGCACTCGAAAGTTGCACTGATATATGATTTTGATGGAACGTTGTCTCCGGGCAATATGCAGGAATTTGGCTTTATCCAAGCCATAGGAAAGGATAAAGATGAGTTTTGGGCGAAGAACCGGCAACTTTCTGAAGAGAATGATGCCAATGGCATTCTCTGTTATATGTACTTGATGCTGCAGGCCGCTTTGCAAAACAACATCTCGCTCAAGCGTGAGTCGTTCCGTCACTTCGGTTCGAAGATAGAGCTTTATGAGGGGGTGAAAGGTTGGTTTAAACTGGTTGGAGACTACGGCAGGTCTATAGGGCTTGATGTGCGCCATTATATCAACTCTTCAGGATTGAAAGAGATGATAGAAGGCACGTCCATCGCCCATGAGTTTGATAATATTTACGCCTGCTCCTATCTTTATGATGATAACGGTTCTGCCTATTGGCCGGCCATAGCAGTTGATTATACGACGAAGACGCAGTTTTTGTTCAAGATCAACAAGGGCATTGAGGCCGTCAGCGACGATATTAAAATCAATGAATATGTGCCGGAGAATGAACGTCCTATCCCTTTCACACACATGATATATTTCGGTGATGGAGAAACGGACATTCCCTGCATGAAGATGGTCAAGGAGCATGGAGGACATTCGATAGCCGTCTATTCAGACAAACGGAAAGAGGCCACGGCCCTGAAACTGATAGACGAGAATCGTGTCAATTTTGTTTGCCGGGCCGATTATCGTGAATCTGGTGAGATTTATCATGTAGTCAGGCGTATTCTGGATAAGGTAAAGGCCGACTGCGAATTTAACAAATTGTTACGGGTGCATCATGATAAAATAGCGAGTGAGTGAGCAGAGAGTACCTGTATTGATAGTAAGACTCAAAGTTATAATGCGATGACGGAACGAATGTGAAAAGGCATTAGTCCTTTCCATCTCCCCAAGGGTCATTTGCGTCATTTGTTTATAGAAAAAGGTTCCTCTCATGCCGGAACAACGATAATGGTGGTAAGTCGCAATATTCTGAATGTGCTGTGTTGATTTGTTGTAAGCATCCTATACCAACCGTCTTTTGAGTTTAATCGGGTAGGAACGCAGAAAGTAATCCCTGCGTTCTTACCCGATAGTGTAAGGTATTAGCTTGTTTCTCTTTTCTTACGGGGCGATAGTTTTTTGTATTCCGTATCCAAATAGGGCGAAATCGCCTTTGAGGGGATCGTCGGGAAAAACCTTTCGCAATTCATCTGTGAGTTTTTGGGCAGTGCGCATGGAAGGTTGTGTAGTGGCGAGCAGTCCCAATCGTTTAGCCTCCTCCATAACGTGGGTGTCAAGTGGGATGATGAGTGTGCGCTTGTCGATGAAAGTCCATAGACCTAAATCAACGGGTGAGCAGTCACGTACCATCCAGCGAAGCAGCATACACACCCGTTTGCACGATGAGGTGGTGCTTTTGGGAACGAGATGCCCTACATCCCATAAATGAAAATGACGGGTCATAGTGGTTATAGCATTGTGGGCCGTAGTTGCCCGTTCTTTGACAAATTCTCCGATGCTGCCATGTCTTATCAGGATATCTTGTATTCCCAATAAGAGTTGGTGAACATGATGATAGGTCTGTAATCGGTAAAATCGTTCCGGTGTATCGGGAATTGCCACTGTAAATGAATTGTCCTTGATCCATGAATAGATATTACCGCGCGACTCTTTCAAGAACAATAGAATCTTTGGCATAAACAGCTTGCGGTTCCCATAACTGAGACAGGAGGCTATGAGTGCCACAACTTCTTGGTTGTGTGGGCCCTCCACTTGGTGCATGAACCAACTGGGATCACCGGTCAAGAAGTCCGCTGTCTCATATTTTACAGCATATTCAGTTAGTAGCTCTTTGGTTTTGTGATTCATTCCTTGTTCTTTGTTTCTTATTGATAAGCGGCTTTTATTGGTATGGAACAGGGCGATAAAGGACTTATTATCCTTTCCTTGGCAGATAGCTTATTCCTCTTCCTCATCCCAGGCATTCCAAATTGAGAGGTCTTTTGCTCTTGCTGTAATCTCCTCTGTCCCATAATCGGCTTTGTCCAAAGCAAGGCTACGGATGAAATCATATTTAGCTGATGATGAGGCCAATAGGGGCTGGATGCTAATGTGGTATCTTTTTATTGTCGGTTGAAGGTATTTCTTTCTTTTCATATTTTTATTACAGATGATGGTTCTATGGCTTTCTTTCATTAAGTTATTGTACAAACTTCTTTCCATTGCAGATGTATATTCCATGAGGCAGCGAATTTCGCGTATCAGCATCTGCCACTTTCATACCTTGCAGATTGTAGATGGCAGAAGTGTTTTTCTTTGTTTCTTGATATTCCGTACTCTTAATGCCGGTGACGATATTGAGCAAAAACTCTTTTGCCGTAGCAGCTTTTTCTGAAGTAATGTACCAACGGTAAGGCTTGACTTTGATAGTACGGTTTTTGCATGAATAAATCTTATCATTAGCTATCACATATAAATCAGCTCTCTCCTTAAAATCTTGAAACTTGTATGTTGCATGATAAGTGACATCTCCTACTTTAACAGTCTGCTCTTCGCCCCCATACTGAAACTTTGTGGAAGCCGGGAATATGAAAGGTTGGCTGTTGAAAGATTCTCCTTTAATAAGATAAGGTTTGTTAGCTTTCATCGTTTCGCTATCGTCCATAGAGATAAATTCTATCGCTTGCGTATTGCCTTCATTCAACCGATAGACAGTAGTTTGCATACCGAACACCTCCCGATAGTTCTTAACATCAAACGGGAGAATTAACGTGTTAAGCGCATTTGGTTCAAATGTACGGTGAAGGGATACGGCAATATCTTTTCCCTTGTTTATTTTTGCAGGGAGTAGGCTGTCTTCTGTTAATGTGATGCCGTAGGAAGGTAAATTGGTGATAGCATATAATTGGGCAGAGAGTTTTTGATCGGCAGAAGTGTATGATCCAAAATAGGTAGAATTGTTATTACAGCGTAAATATCGTGTTGCGAGCTTAAAGCATTTAGATGTATTATCATAACTCAATAGGCAAAGCTCATTTGCTTTATCATATAAGGTGAAACGATAATAGTTGTTGAGTGTTTGGCTCCTGCCTACATAATGTCCGGCTATTACGTCATACAAATAAAATGAATCTTTGTCTTGTAAAATTCGGAAAAGATGATTCGTTGCAAGTACTTCTTCTTTTTCATATTTTTCTTCTGTATAATATAAGAAATCCTTTTCCAAAAGAATATGGGGAACGGCTTTAAAGAATTTTCCATCTATTTTGCGGGTTAAGATATACAACTTCCCAGCATTGGTAGCAGTTAGAGCTGCCAAAGGCTTCGATGCTAATTGGGGAGTTTTTGTTTGTTGTGCTTGTCCGCATAGAGTCACTGCCATGAAGATACATGACAATAGAAAAAGTCTCTTTATCATTGTTTTTAATTTGAAATGTTGTTCACGTTATTATTATGCAAAAGTAAATAAAAGATACTTATACGAAGCTCTTCACGCAAGTATGTTAGCATTCTTTAAAGCCGGGCGTCCCATTTTTACAAAGATTCACACTTTCACTACGATACGTAAATGGGCGGCAGTGTAATGACGCACAGCTTGCCTTATCTTATTTCCCACCAGTTTTACGTGGCTTTGAACTAAATATGTTTTTTAACTATAAGCCTTTTATTATCACATTTTTCTTACCCCATTCTGCTAGGTTTTTCATTTTTTATCCATACCTTTGCAGCAAATAGGTGGCATTCGATGAGTGGAATGAGAATACTCATACCGCTTGTTTGCACAATGAAGGAACGATGGCAGAAGGCTTTTTTGTACAAAACATAGGCCGGTCACATCTGCCCACCCATAGAAATAAAAAAGATAAAAGTGCGCTTTTTAATTACTTTAAAACCGAAATAACAATGAAACCAACATTAGTTCTCCTCGCTGCAGGAATGGGTAGCCGCTATGGTGGCTTGAAGCAGTTGGACGGCCTGGGCCCCAACGGTGAAACAATCATGGACTATTCCATCTATGATGCCATTCAGTCGGGCTTTGGCAAGATTGTGTTCATCATCCGCAAAGATTTTGAAGACCAGTTCCGGCAGCAGGTACTTTCCAAGTATGAAGGGCATGTGCCCGTGGAACTTTGCTTCCAGAGCATCGATGCCCTCCCCGAAGGATTCAGTGTGCCGGCCGGCCGCGAAAAGCCTTGGGGCACCAACCATGCCGTGCTCATGGCCAAGAACGTGGTGAAAGAACCTTTCTGCGTAATCAACTGTGACGACTTCTACAACCGTGACTGCTTCAAGGTGATGGGGCGTTTCCTTGCCGAATTGCCCGAGGGCAGCAAAAACAAGTATGCCATGGTAGGTTTCCGCGTGGGCAACACGTTGAGCGACAACGGTACGGTGGCCCGCGGTGTGTGCTCGAAAGATGCCGAAGGCCATCTCGCGACCGTTGTGGAGCGTGCCGAAATAGAGCGTCGCGAGGGCGTGGTGAAGTATAAAGACGAACAGGGCGAGTGGATAGCCATTGGCGACAACACACCGGTCTCGATGAACGTATGGGGATTCACACCCGACTATTTCGAATACAGCGAAGCCTATTTCAAGGAGTTTCTCAGCGACCCGAAGAACATGGAAAACCTCAAGGCTGAGTTTTTCATTCCTTTGATGGTGAACAAGCTCATCAACGAAGGCACCGCTACCGTAGAAGTGCTCGACACCACCAGCAAGTGGTTTGGCGTGACCTATGCTGCCGACCGCCAGAGTGTCGTGGACAAGATTCAAAGCCTTGTAGACGAAGGCGTTTATCCCAACAAACTTTTTTGATGCAGATTAACATTTTATCAGAATCAGAAGCCGCTACCCTCCGCGAGTTGATAGCGGCTTCTGAGCGTATAGTCATTTGCGGACATAAGTCGCCCGACGGCGATGCCATAGGTTCCTCCCTCGGGTGGGCCGCCTATCTTCGCTCTTTGGGCAAGTCGCCCGACATTGTGATGCCCGATGCCATGCCCGACTTTCTCCATTGGTTGCCCAACTCCGAAAAGGTGGTGCGCCACGACAAGCGCACGGCTGAAGTGAGCCGGATGTTGCAGCAGGCCGACTTGTTGTTCTGCCTCGACTTCAACGATCCGGGCCGTGTGGAAGACATGCAGGCCGATGTCGTGGCATCACCTGCCCGTAAGGTGATGATCGACCACCACCTCGACCCCAATTTCCCCGACACGGCCCTCGCCGTTTCCCACCCGGAGATGAGTTCCACTTCCGAGATGGTGTTCCGGGTGGTGTGGCAGCTGGGCGGTTTTGATGGGCTTGACAGGCAGTGGGCTGCTCCCATTTATTGTGGAATGATGACCGATACCGGTGGGTTCACCTATAACAGTACCAACCCCGAAATCTATTTCATCATCAGCCAGTTGCTTACCAAGGGCATCGACAAAGACAAGATCTACCGCAACGTGTTCAACAACTACAGTTCGTGGGCCGTGCGCCTGCGAGGCTACATGATGTGTCAAAAGCTCAACGTTTTTGAAGACCTGCACGCCTCTTACTATGCGATGACCCGCACCGAGTTGCGCGACTTCCACTTCATTCGCGGTGATGCCGAAGGGCTCGTCAATGAACCCCTTCGCATCAAAGGGCTCAAACTCTCCATCTCGCTGCGCGAAGACACCGAGCGCGACAACCTCGTGCTTGTGAGCGTGAGGTCGGTCGATGATTTCCCGGCCAATGAGGTGGCTGCCCGCTTCTTCAACGGTGGCGGCCATGTCAATGCCGCCGGTGGCAAACTGCATTGCAGCATCAGTGAGGCCGAACAGGTGGCCCGGAAGGCCATCCGGGCTTTTGCTGACAGACTGAAGGCGTAAATTCCGTTAAATGAGGAATCAAACTTGATAAATAGACTAAAAAACTCGATGGGCTCTCGCCCGTGTGTAATCTTTTTATTAACTTTGTTCCCTGTTAAAATGTATAATAAACAATACAATGAGAAAAGTAGTATATGGATTGCTGGCCGTCGTCGGTGGAGTGATGTTGTTTTCTTCCTGCAACAGGGGAGAGACCTACGCCGAGCAGAAAGACCGCGAGCGTGAGGCCATCAATGCCCTTGTCGTGAAGCAGGGCATCAAGGTGATTTCGGAAAGCGAGTTCTTGACCGACACCACTACCGATGTCTCTAAAAACGAGTTTGTGCTGTTTGACAATACCGGGGTCTACATGCAGATCGTCAAGAGGGGAACCGGCGAGAAAATAGCCGACGGCGAGACGACCGATGTGCTGTGCCGTTTCAAGGAGGCCAATCTGTTTGTCAACTCCAACCTCTCGCCCGACTCTTGCCTGACCAATACCACCCATGCTTATGCTTACAAGCCCGACAAGCTGACCGTGACCAACAATTCCGGTACTTTCACGGCCTCGTTCTTGAGCGGTTTGATGTACGATACCTACAAGACGACTTCCGTTCCGTCGGGGTGGCTCATTCCGCTCACTTATATCAAGTTGGACCGGCTCAAGAGTGCCGGTTCCGAACTGGCTAAGGTGAGGCTCATTGTGCCCCACACACAGGGGCAGCAGAATGCCACGCAGAATGTCTATCCCTGCTATTACGAAATCAGTTACGAGAAGGGTCGCTAATCTTATCCACACGCATTTAACATCTAAAAATATTCAGGCATTATGACGTTAATCAAGTCTATATCCGGCATTCGCGGAACCATCGGCGGACGGGCCGGTGACACGCTCAATCCGCTCGACATCGTAAAGTTCACTTCGGCCTACGCCACTTTCATTCGGCGTAGTGGCCGGTCAGACAGCAACAAGATTGTTGTGGGCCGCGATGCCCGCATTTCGGGGCTCATGGTGAAAAACGTGGTCTGTGGCACGCTCATGGGCATGGGATATGATGTGATCAACATCGGTCCCGCCACCACTCCCACCACCGAACTGGCCGTGCGCATGAGCGGGGCAGCTGGCGGCATCATCATCACTGCCTCCCACAATCCCCGCCATTGGAACGCCCTGAAATTGCTCAACCACGAAGGGGAGTTTCTCACCAAGGACGACGGCAACGAGGTGCTCGCCATTGCCGAACGTGAAGACTTTGAGTTTGCCGATGTTGACCATCTCGGCAGCTATACCGACGACCGCACTTTCGACGACCGCCACATCGAAGCTGTGCTGGCTCTCCGGCTCGTTGATGTCGAGGCCATCCGCAAGGCCCACTTCAAGGTGGCTGTGGATGCCATCAACTCCGTGGGCGGCATCATTCTGCCTCGGCTGCTCGACCGTTTGGGCGTGGAATATACTTTTCTCAACGGCGAGCCCAATGGCAATTTTGCCCACAACCCCGAGCCGTTGGAGAAGAATCTGGGCGGCATCATGGCCGAATTGCAGAAAGGCGGCTATGACATGGGCATTGTGGTAGACCCTGATGTAGACCGTTTGGCCTTTATTCAGGAAGACGGCAAGATGTTCGGCGAGGAGTACACCCTTGTCAGCGTGGCCGACTATGTGCTCTCTCACACTCCCGGCAACACGGTGAGCAACCTCAGTTCCACCCGTGCCCTGCGCGATGTCACCGAGCGTCATGGCGGTCACTATGCCGCTGCGGCTGTGGGCGAGGTCAATGTCACCACCAAGATGAAGGAGGTTGGGGCCGTGATTGGCGGCGAAGGCAACGGCGGTGTCATCTATCCCGAGAGTCACTATGGGCGCGATGCCCTTGTGGGCATAGCCCTTTTCCTGAGCAGTTTGGCCCATAAGGGGTGCAAAGTGAGCGAGTTGCGGGCCACTTATCCCAACTATTTCATCGCCAAAAACCGCATCGATCTCACTCCTGACACCGATGTGGATGCCATTCTTGTGAAAGTGAAAGAGATGTTTGCCGCCGATGCCACGGCGCAGGTCAACGACATCGATGGGGTGAAAATCGACTTTCCCGACAAATGGGTGCATCTGCGCAAGTCCAACACCGAACCCATCATCCGTGTCTACAGTGAAGCGGCCACGATGGACGAAGCCGATGCCCTCGGCAAGAAACTCATGCAGGTGGTCTACGACATGCAATGATACTCGTAGCTCTGCGCGCAATGTGATAAACAAATCGGGCTGCCGGAAACTTCCGGCAGCCCGATTTATTTGGTGTAGGGACTTTCCATAAAAGTTGTTTTTTGTCGTTCGGCATACTGATAAGGAATATATCGCTGTCTGCTTTTTTCGTCATTGATTTGCAATCACTTCATTTTTGTCGTATCTTTGCATCGCCAAAGGGAGTACGCGAGTGCTCCCTTTTTTTAGCTTTCCTTCTGCTATGGATATCATTGAGGCCGAATGAGCTTGCAAAAGAGCCCCTTGGGCATCCTCATTCGGCCCGACTGAGCTTCCAAGTGTGGCCCTTTTGCAAGGTCGTTCGGGCTTAGTGAGAAAATTGATGGGCCGGATGGGGCAAATGGGAGGAATGAGATAAGACGGAAAGATGAGTGGCGAAAAGTCGCATGTAAATCTTTTTCGGAAGTTTTAATAGTTCGTGCTATACGATGGTTTTATCCCTTTTACTCAGCACCCTAACCCCTAACTTAGGGACTTGGTCTCTTGTCCAATCCCCCCATTCAAGGTATTAAACAGGCTTTTTTCCGCGAGGCACTCCCCTCCTTCGGAGGGGCCGGGAGAGGCTTTCATCCCTCCTTTCCTGAATTTCCCACCATATTTTGTTGGGAAAACCGGCTTTCGTTTTGGTTGTTTGAAAGAAAAAATATATTTTTGTAGACAATTTTTTAAACCGAAAAGATAAAAAAGGTATGAGAGTAATCATCGAACCTAACTACGAACTGTTGTCGCAATGGGCTGCCAACCGTGTGATTGGCAAGATCAATGCGGCCCGGCCCACAGCCGACCATCCATTTGTGCTGGGGCTGCCAACCGGTTCTTCGCCCATCGGCATGTACAAGGCGCTGATCAAAGCCCATGAGGAGGGGTTGGTGTCGTTCAAACATGTGGTGACCTTCAACATGGACGAATATGTGGCTCTGCCCGAGACGCATCCCGAGAGCTACCACAGTTTCATGTTCAACAATTTTTTTAATCATGTGGATATCGACCGCAAGAACATCCATATACTCAACGGTAACGCCGACGACTTGGAGAAAGAGTGTGCTGACTATGAGAAGGCCATTGAGAAGTTTGGCGGCATCGACCTGTTTGTCGGTGGCATAGGCCCCGACGGGCATATAGCCTTCAATGAGCCCGGTTCGTCGCTCACGAGCCGCACCCGCATGAAGACGCTCACGAGCGACACCCGCATTGCCAACAGCCGCTTCTTTGGCGGCGATCCCAACAACGTGCCGCAGTTTGCCCTCACCGTGGGAGTGGGCACGGTGATGGATGCCCGCGAGGTGATGATTCTGGTCAATGGCCACGGCAAGACACGTGCCTTGCAGGCAGCCATCGAGGGAGGCATCACCCACATGTGGACCATCAGTGCCCTTCAGATGCACCGGCATGGCATCATCGTGTGCGACGAGGATGCCTGTGACGAACTCAAGGTGGGCACTTTCCGCTATTTCAAGGAGAAGGAGCAGAACTATATTTTGCTGTAATTTGTGGTGCTTACACAACGGAAAAGCCCCCATCCAAATAGCCATAATCCGTCGGTTGACGATGGCTATCGGATGGGGACTTTGCCGTTATTCTGTATTTGGAGGTATAACGATGGCGCGGAATTCATATTCCGGTACGCTCTCTGAGTTTCCGGTCATTTATACTCTTTGGCTTCTCTTTCACCTTTAAGCACGGCCAGGGCGTTTGAGGCGAGAGCTCCCATTTCGTCTTCTCCCGGATAGACAGCCACGGGGGCAAGAAATGCGATGCGCTCTTTGAGTCGCGGAATGATGTATTTTGACCGGGCCATGCCGCCGGTCAGAATCACGCCGTCTATCTTTCCGCACAGCACGGCCCCCTCGGCCGCGATGGCTTTGGCCGTGTGGAAAATCAATGCATCAAGCACCCGGCGGGCCTCGTCGTCGCCATCGGCAATACGCTGTTCTACTTTCCGTACATCGCTCGTACCCAAATGGGCGATGAGGCCGGACTCGCCTGAGAGATATTTTAACAGACCTTCCTCCGTGAATCGGCCACTATAACATAGGCGTATCAGGTCGCAGACCGGCAGAGAGCCCGTGCGCGAAGGGGAGAAGGGGCCTTCGCCGTCGAGCGCATTGTTGGCATCTATGGCCCGTCCGTGGGCGTGAGCGGCTATGGAGATGCCTCCCCCCAAGTGGCAGACTATCAGGTTGAGGTCTTCGTAGCGCACGCCCCGTTCACGGGCGAAGCGGCGCGCCACGGCCTTTTGGTTGAGTGCGTGCCAGATGCAGATGCGCCGGATGAGCGGGGTGCCCGTGAGCCGGGCTTCATCGCACAACTCATCCACTACACCGGGGTCGGCAATGAAGCTTCGGCAGCCCTCGATGTCTTTGGCTATGTCGTAGGCCAGCAGGCAACCGAGGTCGCAGGCGTGTTTGTGAATGGCGTTGCGCGTGTCTTCCAGCATCAGTTCGTTGATTTCATACACTCCTCCCTCCAGAGGCTTGGTGAGCCCCCCGCGGCCTATCACGGCCCGGAAGTCGAGTTTGATGCCTTCCCGTCGAAGTTCGTCGATGATGAGTTGGCGGCGGAAATGATACTGATCGGTGACCTCATGGAAGCGGCTCAGTTCGGTGGCAGAGTGTGCGATGTCTTTGTTTAAGAGTGTTTTTTCGTTTTCATAGACGGCAATCTTCGTCGATGTAGAGCCCGGGTTGATGGCAAGTATTCTCATAGCGGTCTTTTTCTATTCAGATTTTCAGTTTCTTGGTGCTACCCCGCGATGGCGGCAAGCAGCAGGCTCAGATATTTGGCGCGATGGTTGTCGCCTCGCGACGGTAGCACCACGGGCTTCAAGGTGCCCTGTAGCACGCCTGCCACTTCGGCTCCGGCAAATAGCGTGACAGTCTTGTAGAACAGGTTGCCCGCCTCGATGTCGGGCAGGATGAGTCCGTCGGCATCCCCCGCAATGGGCGACCGGATGCCTTTGATCTCCATGCTGTGCAGGTCGCAGGAGGTCTTTACGTCGAGCGGTCCGTCTACCACGCAAGAGCCGAAAGCCCCACACCGGGCCTCATCGACTATCTGCAAGTAGTCTTCGGTGAAGGGGAAGTTTTTTGCATCGGCCTTTTCCGAACAGTGGATGAGGGAGATTTTCGGCTGTCCGATGCCCAGCCGGTGACAGAGGCCGACCATATATTTCACCTGCTCCCGGCGTTGTAGTGCGGTGGGATAGGGGATGACAGCTGCGTCGGAGTAGAAAAGCAGTTTGTGGTAGGTGGGGATTTGAGCCACGGTGATGTGGGTGAGTGTACCTCCCGGTGGCAGAATGCCCGTCTCCTTGTCGAGCACGGCACGCAGAAGGTCGGCTGTCTGCACAAGCCCTTTCATCAAGATGTCGGCCTCGCCTTGCCTGACGAGTTCCACTCCACGGCGCGATGCCGCTTGCGGATCGGCATCATCTACAAACAAAGGGGTGATAAATCCTTCCTCCTCAGCCTGCTTCACGGCCGCAAGAGTCGACTCGCCATGCGGACACACCACGGCCACGCGTTTCCTGTCCGGATGCTCGCGCAACCGATGCGTCAACGCTTCAAAACTGTCAATGCTTTTTTCCATGATATTTCTCGTACTTCTTGGTTGCAGCCTCAAAGATACACAATAAGTTGAAAACGGCGGTAGCTTTTTGCAATTATTTTCATTTTAAGGTCTGCGGCAGGACTGTTGGATGGATACAATGGGAATGACAAGTGGAGCGGTGAGTGTAGAGAAGATAAAAAAAGCTCCGCAACCTGAATGGCTGCGGAGCTTTTTGTTTGTCTTGGAGCTAAAGGGAGTTAGAGGCGTTGGCACTCGTTTCCCTTGTCACTCTTGAAACTTGATTTTGTGAATCTTAGTTCCTGAACACCAGTCCGTCTCCGAACTCGTCGACGATGATGGGCTTGTCGCGGCTCACTTCCTCGGCCAGGAGTTTCTTGGAGAGGTCGTTGAGCACGTAGTCTTGGATGGCGCGCTTCACCGGACGGGCACCAAATTCGGGATCGTAGCCCACTTCGGCCAGGTAGTTGATAGCCTGTGGCGTCCACTGCAAGTCGAAACCTTGCGGCCGGAGCATCTCTTTCACGCGGTTCATCTGCAACTCCACCACCTTGGCAATCTCATCCTTCTGCAACGGTTTGAAGGTGATGATGTCGTCCACACGGTTCAGAAATTCCGGACGGAACGTGGCTTTGAGTGCCTCTCGTTTGGCATTGGAAGTCATGATGATGATCGTGTTCTTGAAGTTCACCACGCGTCCCTTGTTGTCGGTGAGCCTTCCGTCGTCAAGCACCTGCAACAAGATGTTGAATACATCGGGATGGGCTTTCTCTATCTCATCGAAGAGCACCACAGAATAGGGCTTGCGGCGTACAGCTTCGGTGAGTTGTCCACCCTCGTCATAGCCTACATATCCCGGAGGCGCACCGATGAGGCGGGTGACACTGAACTTCTCCTGATATTCGCTCATGTCGATGCGGGTCATCATTTGTTCGTCATTGAACAGATATTTGGCCAGTGCTTTGGCCAGTTCGGTCTTACCCACACCCGTTGTTCCGAGGAAGATGAATGAGGCAATGGGGCGCTTGGGATCCTGCAAACCGGCACGACTGCGGCGCACGGCATCGCTCACGGCCTTGATGGCTTCGTCTTGGCCGATGACGCGGCGGTGGAGTTCCTCCTCCAAATGGAGCAGTTTCTCGCGCTCGCTCTGCAACATGCGGGTCACGGGTATGCCCGTCCAACGGCTCACTACCTCTGCTATGTCGTCGGCGGTGACCTCCTCGCGCACGAGTTGTTTGCCTTCGGTCGACTGTCCGAGTTGTTCCTGAGTAGCCTTGATGTCAGCTTCGAGCTGCTGCAACTTGCCATATCGTATTTCGGCCACGCGCTGGTAGTTGCCTTCCCGTTCGGCCCGCTCAGCCTCAAACTTCAGGTTTTCAATCTCTTGCTTGTTCTGCTGAATCTTGTTAACCAATCCCCGTTGGGCCTCCCATTTGGCCCGGAAAGCCTTTTCCTGGTCTTTCAGTTCGGCAATTTCCTTGTCGAGATAAGACAGTTTGTTGCTGTTGGCATGGGCAGCATCCCCCCCTTGCGATGGACTTGCAGCAGATTCCAATTCGCGTTTGATAGCTTCGCGTTCTATCTCCAACTGCTTGAGCCGGCGTTCCAGTTCGTCAAGTTCCTCCGGAACGGAGTCACGCTCCATGCGCAGTTTGGCTGCCGCCTCATCCATCAGGTCGATGGCCTTGTCGGGAAGGAACCGGTCGCTGATGTATCGCTCCGAAAGTTGCACAGCCGCAATGCAGGCATCGTCTTGTATCCTCACCTTGTGGTGATTCTCGTAGCGTTCCTTGATGCCACGCAGGATGCTGATAGCGTCTGCCTCGTCGGGTTCTTCCACCATCACGGTTTGGAAGCGGCGTTCCAATGCTTTGTCCTTCTCAAAATATTTCTGATACTCGTTGAGCGTGGTGGCACCGATGGCACGCAGTTCGCCCCGAGCCAAAGCCGGCTTCAGAATGTTAGCTGCATCCATAGCTCCCTCGCCACCTCCGGCACCTACCAGCGTGTGTATCTCGTCGATGAAGAGGATGATGTTGCCCTCACTGTTGGTCACCTCCTTGATGACGCTCTTCAACCGCTCCTCAAACTCACCCTTGTATTTGGCACCGGCCACAAGAGCACCCATGTCAAGCGAATAGAGTTGCTTGTTTTTCAGGTTTTCCGGCACGTCGCCACGCACAATGCGCTCGGCCAGTCCTTCGGCAATGGCCGTCTTACCCGTACCCGGTTCACCTATTAATATAGGGTTGTTCTTGGTGCGGCGGGAGAGGATTTGCAGTACCCGGCGTATTTCCTCATCGCGCCCGATTACAGGATCGAGCTTGCCCGAACGGGCCTGCTCCACGAGGTTTTTGGCATATTTGTCGAGTGCCTGATAGTTCTCGTCACCCGACTGCGACTGCACTTTTTGCCCTTGTCGCAGACTTTGGATGGCCATTTCCATCTCCTTCTCCGTGCAGCCGGCATCTTTCAAGATGCGGCCCGCCGTGGAGTTGACCTGCAAGAGGGCGAGCAGCATGGGCTCTATGCTCACGAACTCGTCGCCTTGTTTTTGGGCGATGTCCTGCGCTTTGACCAGAATCTCATTGGTAGCGGAGCTCAGATAGGGTTCTCCCCCCTGCACCCGGGCCTGATGTTGAATCTCGGAAGCGACGAGCGTGTCTACCTGTTGACCGTTGACTCCCAGCTTCTGGAAGAGATAACCGGTCACATCCTTGCCTTTCTCCAAGATACCTGCCAACAGATGCACAGGTTCGATGGTCTGCTGTTGGTTGCGCTGCGCAATGCTCACCGCAGCCTGCACGGCCTCCTGGGCTTTGATTGTAAATTTCTCGAATGTCATATTCGTTTCTCCTTTCTATAATATTTTGCTTTTATCTATATTCTTTTTCCGTTTCAATAGATGAAGTATCAAAGGATATACCGAACCGTGTTTTGTGACAGAATGTCGCTTTTTGGATGCCAATGTGTCGCTCGTTTATGCGGTTAAAGATAGTTAAATAGAAGCCTTTGGGCGTCCTGTCCACCGCTGTTTCTTCCTTTTTTATTATCTTTACCGCTTGAAAGGGAACTATTTCCAATCGAATCTGCAAATATCATCTATGGATAGAAGAATATTAAACGTGCTGGCCACGTGCCCGCTGTTTGCCACAATGTCGGAACTGGAGCTCGACCTGACGCTCTCTTCCGTGAGCCATCGGGTGGTGGACTATGCCAAGCGAGATGTCTATGCCTTGGCCGGAATGCCCTGCCGATATGCCGACATCGTGCTCACGGGCGAACTCGTGTGCCGCATGTCGTCGCTTTCGGGCAAGCAAGTGGAGGTGAGCAGGCTTCGTCCGGGCAATTTGGTGGCTCCCGCCTTCGTCTTTGCCAAAGACCGCAGTCTGCCTGTCAGCGTGGAGACCGAGGTGCCCACATCTGTTTTCCGGCTCCGTCCGGAGACACTGCAAGAGTTGATAGACACCAATGCCACCATCCGGATGAACTTCATTCGCGTACTTTCCCAAATTGATGTGTTTCTCACCCATCGTATGAAGGTGCTCAGCTTGTTCACCGTCCGCGAGAAAGTGGCCTCGATGTTGCTCGAACAGGCGGGCAAGCAAAACTCCAATGTCATACAGCTTGACCAGTCGCGGCAGGTGATAGCCGACTCTTTCGGCATACAGAAATATTCGCTGCTGCGCGTGCTCTCCGAAATGCAGGACAACGGGGCCATCCACATCAAGGGCAAACAAATCGAGATCCTTGACCGCAGTTTGCTTTGACTTTAACCCTATAACCTTATTTATATGTTAGAAGAAGCTGTTTTTTTCTTCATTATTTTTGTGACCGTACCGCTCTTTGCATGGTATCGCATCGAGCGTTCGCTCACCAGTGTGCAAGACCGGTTGGAGGACTTGCATGATAAATTGAATCGGTTGCAGGAGCGATTGGAAGCGGAGACAATCCCGGAAGAGCCCCGGCCGGTGACGGAAACGCGCAACGAAACGATTGCCGACGAACAGAGTGAACCGCTCTCAGAGCCCATTCCCACAGCCGTTATTGACATAGAAACCGAACCGGCTGCCATTGACGAGGAACCCGGGGAGACCGTTCCGGTGGAAGAACCTGCCGAACAGGTGGAAGAATCTGTTGCAGCAGAAGAACCGTCTGTGCCCGTGGAGGCTCTTGAAGCGGAGCCGGCAATGTCTTCGGAGCAAGAAGCAACGGAGCGGCGGGGCTTTGATTACGAGAAATTTATCGGTGAAAATCTGTTTGGAAAGATCGGCATCTTGGTCTTTATCATCGGTATCGGCTTCTTCGTGAAATATGCCATCGACAGAAATTGGATAGGAGAAGTGGCCCGGACAGCTTTGGGCTTTGTGGTAGGCGGCTGCATGGTGGCTCTGGGCGAACGGCTTCGGGAACGCTACCGGGCTTTCAGTTCGCTGCTCATCGGCGGAGGCTTCGGCGTGTTCTACATCACGGTGGCCATTGCTTTTCACTACTATCATCTCTTTTCCGACACCATTGCCTTCCTCACACTTGTGGGGCTGACGGTCGCGATGGGAGGCATGGCGATATTCCACGACCGCCGCGAGCTGGCTGTCACGGCATTGGCGGGAGGCTTCATAGCTCCGTTTATCACGTCGATCGACGAGAATGACGCGCTGTTGTTGCTAAGCTACCTTGCCATCCTCAATATCGGTATGTTCATTCTCTCTGTCTATAAGGAGTGGAGAGAGCTGCCCGTTGTGGCTTTCGGTTTCACCAGTTTGGCAATTTGCTTTGGTTTAGTGACCGGTTCGTTCGTGGAAAATGACAGGATAGGAGTGGTGATGTGGCTGTTTTCCACACTGTTTTTTTTCATCTTTATGCTTTCCCCGATTTGGCTGTTGCGTGATGGCAAAGCCGGAAAACTGACTTATTGGCTGATAGTCACACTGGTGGCCAATGGTTTTGTGTATTTGCCTTTAGGCGTTTATTTCCTTGAAGAGCAAGTAAGTTTTGAGACTTCGGGCTTGCTCAGCTTCTTCATCTCCGCCGTCCATATAGGGTGTTATCTTGTTCTCCGCCGTAAGGACTGGGCAACCGATACGCTTCAGTTTGTCTTGCCGGCCTTGGCTATCATCTTCTTCTCGATGGCCATCCCGCTTCAGTTTGACGGACAGGCTATGCTTGTGCTTTGGTCGGCTGAGGCAGTGATGCTCTTGTTGCTGTATGTCAAGTTTTGCGACCGGGTCTACGCCTTGGGCTGCATGTTGCTGTCGGCCGCTACGCTGTTTTATTATCTTTATACGGTTGAGGACAGTTACGTTTACGATGAACTCATTCTGCTCCCCGTATTCTTCAATGGCACGTTCTTCACCGCCCTCTTCCCCGGCCTCTGTGCGGTGGCTGTGGCTGTGGTGATGGAGCGTTATCGCAGTCTTTTTGAAGACACCGACTCGCTGTTGCCCTATCATCCGTTGCATTTGGGCTATCTGTTGCTTGGCATCACGACCGTCTATTTTGCCTTTTACATGGAATATGAATTCCACACTCCCCTCGATTCCAGTCTCAGCGACGTGCTCTTGGGGCTCACTCTCGGCGTTTTCGCCTTTGTGGAGATGTGCTTGGGTATGAAGCTCCATCGCAAGGATCTGCGCATGGTGAGTTTGGGAACCTTCGGACTGGTGCTGTTCAAACTGGTGATCTATGACGTTTGGATGATGCCGGCTTGGGGCAAGATTGTCGTGTTCATCGTCTTGGGGCTGCTGTTGCTCACCCTCTCTTTCCTTTATCAGAAGTTGCGGGATGTCCTCTTCTAAACGGTGAGGTTGGTAACGGTGGCTCGTCCTATGGTGGAAGACAAAAGCCACTTTCCGGACAGCATAATGTCAAACCATTTGTTCGTTTTCGGGCACTCTGCTTGCGATATTTGCAACGAACAATCCTGCGGGTGCGAATTTGGCAATTTTGGCGACATTTAAAAGGAGCTGATAATCAGCCGTTTGAATATTGTTGACATGCTGTTAGACTCAAAAATCGGCCTGAAAGGGCCTAATCAAGTTGGCAAAAGGGCCACAGTTGCGTCGCAACTGTGGCCCTTTCAGCTTTCAAGTGTGGCCCTTTTGCAAGTTCGGAGAGCCCGAATGAGAAAAACGGCGGGCTCTCCCGGCGATTTAAAGCCTACTTCCCATACTATTTGACGAGTTTTTATGGGAGTGATTCTGTAAAGGTTATTTATCATAACCATGTATCTTGCAGTAGCGTCTTTTACCTGATTTTGATGGCGAGTGGGCAAAACATTTCCCCATGAAATGGTGGTTATTCCCTTTCTCCGTCTGCCAACAGAAAGCCCCGCACGGGAAATGGTTCTCGTACGGGGCATATCAGGGGATGCCGGCTGTTATCCCATCACAACCTCTACGGTGTGTCTGCCTTCGCTGAAAGGCACCGTGTTGCCCTCCATGCGTTGTCCGTCAAGGAGGAGGGAGCGCACGCCCTTGTTCACTCCCTTGGGATTTTTCACCTTTATGATATACTCCGCACCGCGGAATTTGCGGCAAACTTCATACTCCTTGGCCGATGTCGGCAGACACGGATCAATCGTCAGACCGTCGTAGGAGGGTTTGATGCCAAGGATGAACTCCGACACGGTGTACCACATCCAGGCTGCCGTGCCCGTGAGCCATGAGTTCTTGCCCTCGCCGGGCCGGGCTGCATCCTTGCCCGCCACCATCTGGCAGTTCACGTAGGGTTCCACTTTGTGGAGCGTCTGGTGCTTCTCCTCCACGTAGGAAGGCAGTATCTTGGTGTAGTGGCTCCATGCGTCATCGCCGCGTCCGGCCACGGTTTCGCCAATAATCACCCACGGGTTGTTGTGGCAGAAGATGCCGGCATTCTCCTTGTAGCCTTCAGGGTAGGAACTCAGTTCGCCCATCTCCACGTGGTAGGTGGTGTAGGCCGGGTTGTTGAGCACAATGCCGTGCTCACACTCCATGCGTTCCTTCACCGAGTCGAGCGCCTTGTCCACAAAGCCATCTTCGAGACCGATGCCCGCCATCGTACACCAGCCTTGACTCTCAATGAATATTTTGCCCTCTTCGTTTTCGTGACTCCCGATTTTGTTGCCGAAGAAGTCGTAGGCACGGAGAAACCAGTTGCCGTCCCAGCCATGCTTCTTCACGGCCTCCTCCATGTCGCTCACGGCCTGTGCCATGCGCTCGGCCTCCTCGTGTTTGCCGAGATGTCGGCAGAGTTCCACGTAGTCTTTGCCCGTCACGACAAACAGACCGGCTATCATGAGACTTTCTGCCTTGGAGCCCTCGCTCTTGTTTTCGGTGGTCTGGAAGCTCTCGTTGGGATCCCATGAGAAGCAGTTGAGGTTGAGGCAGTCGTTCCAATCGGCACGCCCGATGAGCGGCAGCCCGTGCGGCCCGAGATTGTTGAGCACGTGGTTCATGCTGACTTTCAGATGTTCGAAAAGCGTCACCTCAGAGCCGGCTTGGTTGTCAAACGGTACCATCTCGTCGAGTATGGAGAAGTCGCCCGTCTCTTTAATGTAGGCCACTGTGCCGAAAATGAGCCAGCAGGGGTCATCGTTAAAACCGCCTCCGATGTCGTTGTTGCCACGTTTCGACAGCGGTTGGTATTGGTGGTAGCATCCGCCGTCGGGAAATTGGGTGGAGGCGATGTCGATGATGCGCGCGCGCGCCCGTTCAGGTATCTGATGCACGAAGCCCACGAGGTCTTGGTTGGAGTCGCGGAAGCCCATGCCACGGCCGATGCCGCTCTCGAAGAACGAGGCCGACCGGCTCATGCAGAAAGTAATCATGCACTGGTATTGATTCCAGATGTTCACCATGCGGTCGAGTTTGGCGTTGCCGCTCTTGAGCGTGAAGACACTCAGCAGGCTGTCCCAGTAGGCTTTGAGTTCGTCAAAAGCGCGGTCCACCTTGGCCGTGGTGTCGAAGTCGGCAATCATCCGGAGTGCCTTCTCCTTGTTGATTGTCTGTTTGCCGGCAAACTTCTCTTCGGGAGCGTTTTCCACATAGCCCAAAAGAAAGACAAAATCGCGGCTTTCGCCCGGGGCGAGTGTCACCTCTATATAATGTGAGGCGATGGGGCTCCACCCGTGGGCAAAGCTGTTGCGGGCCCTACCTTCAACCACGGCTTCGGGTTCGGCAAACTCGTTGTAGAGGCCGACGAAGGTCTCGCGGTCGGTGTCATAGCCGTCGATGGAGGCATTCACGCTATAAAAGGCATAGTGGTTGCGGCGTTCGCGGTATTCGGTCTTGTGGTAGATGACGCTTCCTTCGACCTCCACTTCGCCCGTGGAGAAATTACGCTGAAAGTTCTCCATGTCGGTGGCGGCATTCCACAGACACCATTCCTGAAATGAAAAGAGCTTCAGCGTCTTTGTCTCCGTACCGAGGTTTTGCAACGTGAGCTTCTGCACTTCACCCCAAGTGTGGGGCGGAACGAAGAAGAGCACTGAGGCTTCGACGGCATTTTTGCGTCCTGTGATGCGGGTGTAGTTCATGCCGTGGCGGCACTCGTAGAAGTCGAGGGGAGTCTTGCACGGCTTCCATCCCGGATTCCAGATGGTGTCACCGTCTTTCAGATAGAAGTAGCGGCCGCCATTGTCCATTGGCACGCTGTTGTAGCGGTAGCGCGTGAGACGGCGGAACTTGGCATCCTTGTAGAAGCTGTAGCCTCCGGCCGTGTTGGAAATGAGCGAGAAAAAGTCTTCATTGCCCAGATAGTTGATCCACGGCCAGGGAGTTTTGGGGTCGGTGATTACATACTCCCGGTGTTCGTCGTCGAAGTGACCATAACGTTTGTCTGCCATCTTTTCTTGTTGCTTTTAGTAATGTAAATGGTTCTTGGGATTCTAACAACGCTGCAAATGTACAAAAAATAGGTGAAACGAGTCGTGTTTTCCGTGCATTAAACCACTTGGAAGCGTTAACTTTAAAGTCGGGACAAGGAAACGGGCAAAAACAAAAGCCCCCGAGCACATGTCGGCATGACACGCTCGGGGGCTTTCATGGTGATTACGGGCAACTCCTAACCAAGGTGGATGTCCCCGTCGGTGTGGTTATCCGCAAGGCTGCACTTTGTCGAGAAATCTCTCCGGCAGTTTGGGCATCGCACCGTTTTGCGTACACACGTAGGCACTGACCTCCACGGCTATCCGGTGGGCTTCACACACCGACTTGCCTTTCAGAATGGCCGAACAGAAGGCTCCTGTGAACGAGTCGCCGGCACCCACCGTGTCGGCCACTTCCACTTTCGGGGTCTCTTGAAACGACATGGTGCCCGGAGTGAATACATAACTGCCGTTCACGCCGCAGGTGAGCACGAGCATGTCGAGGTCGTACTTGCCCAAAATGAGCCAACACTTGTTTTCGATGTCGAGACCCGGATAACCGAACATGCGGCCGATGCTCACCAGTTCTTCATCGTTGATTTTAAGAATGTTGCACAGTCTCAATGATTCCTGGATAATTTCTTTCGTGTAGAAGGTCTGTCGCAGATTGATATCGAAGATTCGGAGGCAGTCTTTCGGGGTGGCTTTGACAAATTGCTGGATGGTGTCTCGCGATACCACATTGCGTTGGGCCAGTGAGCCCCAGCACACGGCACGGGCGTTCCGCGCCACAGCGAGCATTTCGTCGGTCAGCGGAATGTTGTCCCACGCCACATTTTCGCGAATGTCGTAGGTGGGCACTCCCTCGTCGTCGAGTACCACTTGCACCGTTCCGGTGGGGTAGGGCACTTGTGGCATGATATACTCCAACCCTTTCTCGTCGAGTGCGGCAAGGGTTTCCTCGGCCAGCTTGTCCTCTCCGAGGGCACTCACGGCCAGTGTCTTGTTGCCGAATTGGCCGGCATGATAGGCGAAGTTGGCTGGTGCACCGCCCAGTTTCTTACCGTCGGGAAGCACATCCCACAGGGCTTCGCCCAGTCCGATGATATACGATGTTGTCGATTTCATAGTTTCCATTGTTGTTGAAGTTTCTTTAATGTTTCACTTGGGGAATATAGGTAAAGAGGTAGACCACGCCCACGGCCATCACCAATACGGCTCCCATCTGTCCGATGGAATCGCTGGCAAAGCCCATGATGAGCGGGAACACCGTGCCGCCGAAGAGTCCCATAATCATCAGTCCGGACACGGCATTCTTGCGTTCGGGCACGGAAAGCAGTGCTTGGGAATAGACGAGGGAGAAGACATTGGAGTTGCCGTAGCCTACAAGGGCAATGGCTGTGTAGAGAACGGCTTTGGAAGTGCCGAAGAACAGACCGCACATGGAGAGTGCCATCATCAGAATGCTGATGATGAAGAACACCTTGTTGTTCATCACCCGCAGGAAGAAGGAGCCCGTGAGGCAACCGATGGTACGGAAAATGAAATAGAGGCTGGTGGCAAAAGCGGCCTCATTCAAGCTCATGTCCAGTCGCTCCATCAGTATTTTCGGTGCTGTGGTGTTGGTGCCCACGTCAATGCCCACATGGCACATGATGCCGATGAACGACAGCAACACGACGGGCAGACCCAGCAGCTTGAGGCACTCGGCAAATGAAGAGGCCTTTTCTGTCTGTTCCTCTTCGGTGATGGGAGTCATCCAAAGCAGCAGCGTGGCGATGACACCGATGACCATGTAGATGGGAAACAGCACCCGCCATTGCAGGCCGAAAGCCGGAATGGAAGCCGTGGCACCCCACATGGCGATGTATGGAGCCAGAAAAGAGGCTATGGCTTTGACAAACTGGCCGAAGGTGAGTGTGCTGGCGAGGTTTCCGCCCTGTATGACAGTGGCTACAAGCGGGTTGAGCGAGGTCTGCATCAGTGCGTTGCCGATGCCCAACAGCGAGAAGGAAACGAGCATGAGCCCGTATGATTCGCCGAAGATGGGGAGCAACAGCGACACAAACGTCACCAGCAGACTGAGCAGTACGGTCTTCTTGCGGCCTATCCTGTCCATCAACATGCCCGTAGGCACGGAGAAGATGAGAAACCAGAAGAAGACGAGCGACGGAAAGACATTGGCCGTAGAGTCGGTCAGATGCAGGTCGTCTTTCACATAGTTGGAGGCAATGCCCACCAAGTCCACGAAGCCCATGGCAAAGAAGCAGAGCATCACAGGGACGAGTTTAAGATATTTTTTTTCAGTCATAGGGCTTGTTGATTTAGTTTTTCAGTCTCATAAAGATAAACGGAAAGGGGAGGAACTTATTGTTATGAAAAGGAGAAGAAGTTAAGCCCATGCCGTTTGTGGCAAAGTAGCGGGAGGGCTTAACTCTCTGCATGTTAGCTTGTGTTTGATAATGGAATATCCTTTCGGCTATCTATCTTTACAAACTCAGTTGGCTTACTTTTACATTTTTGAAGTCTGCCTTGTTTCCGTTGGTGTAGAATCTGGCGGAAGTATAGGGGGCTGTCGGGAAAATGAGGTTGGTCATGGCGATACGCCCACCGTCTACGAATATTTCAACAGAGCACTTGTCGACATAAACATCCAAATGATAAGTCTTGCCGTTACAGAGATTGAGCGGTGCCCAAGTGCCCAAAGCGAAATCATTTTTGTAGTTGATGGAGTTGGCTTTACGGAAAGGCTCCTTGATTTCCCTATGTTCGTGTACGTCGAATTGCTTTTCTATGTCGTGGGCTACAGCTTTGTCACCAAATGCAGTGAGCCCGCTCTCCGTGCGATCCATAACGAGTTTGCCGGTATTCATGTCTAAATAGATGTTCACTTTCTCTCCTTTTTCATTGTAAAGAACAAAACCTGTTTGCCCGGTCTTGCCGGGTGTGACATCCATTTCAAGTTCAAAAGCATTTTCCTTATTGTCAGAGATATTCTTGAAATCTTTCTCTCCTTTAACATTGTTGACTTCCAAATTCTTAGTATCCTTGCGCAAAGCTTTCACCTCGGGTGCTACATTGGAAGCCATATATATCCGACCGTCCTTGCTAAAGAGGGAGAGTTCACGTGGCAACGTATTGGCGCCACGATATTGTTTGATGGGAGTCACGTTGGCATACTGCCAGTTACTCATCCATGCAATGCCCAGCACACGATCGTTAACACCCGAGAATGTCACGGTTGCATAATGGTCTTTGCCATAGTCGAGAAATTTGGCCACATCGGGTTTGCTGTCGCAAGTAAAAGTTTTTCCATCGAAATCTCCCACGAAGTATTCTGTGGCACTGCCACCGAAAAGGCATCCCGGATTGATATTGACAATCATCACCCACTTTTTGTTATTCCTGTTGCCATCTACGGGAAGTTGGAAAAAGTCGGGACATTCAAATTGGTTGGGTTGCGCACCATATCCTTGACCGAATGAGCTTACATAGGTCCACTTTTTCAAATCGGGGGATGAATAGAAGCGCATCTCTTTGTCGGCAGAAACGATCATATACCACTGTTTGGCCGGTTCGTACCAGAATACTTTCGGGTCGCGGAAATCCTTTAGACCATCAAACGGAGTGAGTACCGGATTTCCTTCATATTTCTTGAAAGTGTAGCCACCATCTGTACTGTAAGCCATGCATTGTATTTGTCCGTTTTTGTCACTGGCAGAGGTGTAAGTGGCGACGATGGCATCCTTACCATAGCCGGCCGTACCATTTTTGTCTATGACGGCACTACCTGAGAAGATGTGTCCCATAGGGTCGCGTGCGATGGTTGGAGCAACTTCCTGCCAATGGATGAGATCTTTGCTGATGGCATGCCCCCAATGCATGTTACCCCATTTTGAACCGTATGGGTTGTATTGGAAACAGAGGTGATAAACGCCGTCTTTGTAGAACATGCCATTTGGATCGTTCATCCAACCGTAGGAAGGTGTATGGTGATACGATGGGCGGTAGAAATCAGTGTTGGTCACATTCCACTCGTTGGATAGTTTCATTTGACCGTCGCGCAGTGTAAGGGCATCTTTCTTGAGATTAAGAATCTTCACAACGGAAGTTTTGCCCTTATTGAGCTCAAAAGGCACATAGTAGTCCACGTTGTCTTGTGCCAACCGGATATCCATCCAAGTGTCAGTTGGTTTCCCGTTATCTAAGAGCACTTGGGCTTCTTCCTTCTCCTCCTCTATCGGCAAGATGAGATACTTTGTGGAGTTCTCTACACGGATGATGGTTGTATCTCCGTTGTGGCTGATTTGCATACTTTGTGCCATGTTTGGTATGGAAACGCATATCATGGCAGCGCTGAGTATTATATTACGCTTTTTCATGATTGTTTGGTTTATGATTGTTATTGAGATTTAAAATTTCAAAGAAGCGTTGAATTCAATGGTGAATGGGCGCAGATAACTACCGGTCATCAGAGTGTTTTTGATATTCTTGGCTTGCTCTTTCGTGATGAGTTCCGCACCGGCAATACTGCCCTTCGCGCCCGTTTGGTTGAGGAAGTTGACAACTGTGCAGCCGAGTGACAGTTTCTTGTTCATTTGCCAGTTTATACCGCCGAAAGTCTCCCAGTGTCCATTGAAGTAGTAGGCATCGTTGATGTTGGCGTAGGTCTTGCTGAAATAGCGGAAACTCGTCCACACCTTGATGTCTTTGGTAATCATGTAGCTTGGATCGAACTCGATCAGCACTCTGGGAATTTCAGCCACGATATTGCTCGTTGCATTGATGTTACCCACATAGCCGTCGGAGAATGTGACGGAAGTCTCATATTTCTTGTAAGTCGGTCGTTGGTAAGTGAAAAGAAAGTGGATGTCGAGTCCTTTTAGTGGGTGAGCCATCACGTCGGTGGTCCAACCAATGGTTTGAATGTCGTAGGTGAGCGGTGCTGCCAAAATCTCACTGCCATGTTGGAGGTTCAGTGTGGAGTTGTTGTTGGTCTTGGAGATATAGGAAAACAGCGAAGTGAGACTCATCCACGGAGTGTTATAGTAGATGCCCACACGCCCGAGTGGAACGGATATCTTGTTGGTGTTTGGCAGAGTGGCTGGCGAGAAGGCTTCAAATTTCGGATGTTGTACAATATAAGTGAAGTCGCCCGTAAAACCAAACTTTTGTGAGAGCTTGTAGGTGGCTGCTATGGCAAGGTCGTAATTGAACCAATCGTAGTCGAGTTCTCTTGGGAGTATCTTGGTGCCGTCGGCGGCTGTGGCACCGATATAGTAGTCGGTGAACCGGCCAACGAAGTTGCCTGCGGCATTGGTAACGGCGAGGTTTTCACCGCTGAGCTTCTGATACTCCAACCGTGCACCATAATAGATATTCAGTTGTGGCAGAATATCCCAATCGTGGGTGAAATATAGGGCCAGCTTGTTTTCATGTCCTTTATAGTATTCAGAAGCATTCTTGTTGTAGTCGTAGAAATAAGAATTGCGCAAGTTGGCATCATATACCCGCACGGCATAGCTGCCGTCTGACGGCACACTTTGGTCATACATGGTGGTATTGGAAGTGTAGTCTATATTATAATACCATTCGTTTACTCCAAGACGAAAAGTCGAGGTGCGAAACTTCTTGGTCAATTCAGATGTGAGGAGAAACTCATCGATATCTCCCGAATTCAAACATGACATGCGGGTTTGAACGTAATCGCCGGTATAGGCCGATTGACTGCCGTCAATGTTGTAGAGCATATATTTGTAGGCACTGTTGTCTTTGACATTGATAAGCGACATTGGAGTCTGATAAACGAGTGCACCATGAGCATGGTCGTAGCGCATGACGGCTTTCCATGACAGGCCGTTTCCGAAGTCTAAATTGTTTATCAGTGAGATTTCACTGCTTCGGTTGCCGATGGCGTCATAGAAAGAAGTACTTTTCAGTTGTCCCGTGCGCATGTCTCGATAGGTGATGTTGGCGTCTGTCGGGAGATACGATGTCGTTCCGAGTTTGAAGTCGCCGTATTCCTCTACGCTACCATCGCCTACGTAGATGAATGGTGCCGACTGTGTGGCGTAGGTGTAGACCGGATGGCTGTTACTGTAATGGTACATGGCTGTAAATTCACCACGGTTGCCGGCATATCGTTTGGTGATAGCTGCCTTATAGATCTGTGTGCGGTCTTGATATTGGGAAGACTTGATTTTGAAGGTTCCCGGGTCGAAGTCTTGATACATGCTACCGCTGTAATACCAGCCATTACCGATGGATCCATTCATATTCAAGGAGAATTCTTGTAATCCGAAGTGATTGGACTTGTAGTTTAATGTACCGTGGAAACCTTCTTGACCAAGTTGTGTAAACGAGTTGACGGCATAGCCAATATTACCGGTTGTGATGGCCGTCTCTGAAATCTTCAATAGTCCTTGATGGCTGAGGCTTGCGTCGCCGCGCCATATTGAGTTTACGCTGTGCGGATTGGTGGCGTATGTTACAGGCAGACCGTTCTCCAACACATTCACATCGGCTGAGGGGAGACCTATTTGGATTTCCCGGGGGCCGTTCGCACTGGCCGCATTGAGCATCACATTGCGGTTGTTCTCCTCTTTGGAGCTGGAAGCATTTTCCTTTTGTGATTGAGACGACTTGTTCCCGTTTTGTGCCTGAAGGGTACTCATGCACAACAGAGAGGCAAATACTAAGATTTCCAATCTTTGATGGATTTGATTTAGATTCTTCATGATGGTAAATTTGATTATACTTATGAGTTATGAAATGTTGTTAGGTTTTTGTTCCGAGAGCAAATGTACGCTACTATTTTGATGCAGGATATAAAAAAACGCTCATTTGGTGTCATAAAATAATGTTGCAACCTATTTGATAGAGGTTGCAACAAAAGTGCTATGCTACTGCACCCGGTTATTTCCAAGCGAAAGAGGAAGCACAAGCATGCTTCCCCACGATTGTATGTAAAAAAGGTGTTCTTCTCCTGCCTGCAGAGCGTTGTCACTTCATGTAAAGTGGGTGTATAGTCACTGGCGGGCGTTGGGTGTGTGGCCGAAGTGCTCGCGATAGCATTTGGTGAAGTAGGAGGGGGAAGAGAATCCCACCTCGTAGGCTATTTCGGAGACACTCTTGTCGGTGGTCTCCAGCAGGCGATCGGCACGTTTCAGGCGAGCCTCGCGAATGATGTCTACGGGCGAAGTGCCGGTGAGCGCCTTGATTTTGCGGTAGAGTTGAGCCCGGCTAAGCCCCATGGCACTGCTCACTTTGTCGATGTTGAGACTCGGGTCTGCCAGATTGTCCTGTATGATGCGGCGGAATTTCTCGACAAACAGGCTTTCCGAACTTTTTGGGGCAGCTTTTTCCTCTTGCGTGGAACCATCGCCGGCGAAGGCAATCTTCATCAGTTTGCGGTTGTCCAGCAGATTTCTTACGCGCGATTTCAGCACTTCCCCGCTGAAGGGTTTGGTGAGATAGGCATCGGCCCCGTAGTCGTAGCCCTCCACGCGTTGCTCCTCCAAGGTTCGGGCCGTAAGCAGCAGCACGGGGATGTGGCTCGTGATGACATCATGCTTCACGCGTCGGCAGAACTCCAGCCCGTCCATCACGGGCATCATCACATCGCAGATGATGAGGTCGGGCACGTCTCTCATGGCCTTGTGTAGACCTTCCCGACCGTCGGCAGCCTGCTCCACATTATAGTCGTTGCCCAGTAGGGTCATCACATAGGAACGTATGTCCGGATTGTCGTCTATGACAAGCAGCGAGGGCTTTTCCTTTTCGCCCGGCCGGGTTATCTTCTCGGTCATGGCCTGTGAGGTAATGTCTTCTGCCGCCGAGTCTTCGGGTGGATATTCGGCAGGGGTATAGACTTCTGTGGTTTCGACGATGTTGGTACCTTTGGCCTTCAGCGGCAGGGTGACGGTGAATGTGCTCCCCCGGCCCGGTTCGCTCTCCACGGCAACAGTGCCCTTGTGTAGTTCGGCAAACGACTTCACGATGGCCAAGCCGATACCCGTTCCCCCCTTGTGGGGGTGTCTTACCTGATAGAAGCGTTCGAACACATGGGCCGCCTCGTCTCTGGTCATGCCAATGCCCGTGTCGGCCACACCGATATGAACGAAGTCACCCTCCGTGACAGCCGAGAAAGTGATGCGGCCGCCTTCCGGGGTGTACTTCATGGCATTGCTCAGCAGATTATAGCATATTCGTTCCACTTTATATATATCGGCACGGATGGACAGTGGGGAAGCAGCGTGCAATTCCAACGAGATTTTCTTTTTTCCGGCTGTGGTGGCGAAAACATCCAGCCACTGCCGCATGTAGACTGCAAGGTCGAAGTCGCTCAAGGTGAGTGTCATCTTGCCGTTTTGTATCTTTCGGAAATCGAGAATCTCGCTGACAAGCCGGGTGAGCACGTTGACATTGCGCCGCACGATGAGCAGCATGTTGCGCTGTTGACGGGTCAGGTTGTCGTCGTCGATGATATGCTCCACGGGGTCGGCTATCAGCGTGAGCGGCGTGCGCAGTTCGTGGCTGATGTTGGTGAAAAACTGCAACTTGGCATTGGTGGCTTCTTCTTCCAGCCGGCGCCGCATGATGATGGTTCGGTAGATGTAGACGATGAGGCCTACGAGCAGCAGGGTGATGATGGAGAACAACAGCAGGTAGACTTTCTGATGGTTGTATTGGGCCAGATAGGTGTCCACACGGTTGTGGAGCGAGTAGAGGCGGCTGCGCTGCTTGTTCATCTCCTCGCTTTGCAGCAACAGCACATTGGCATTGTCGCGCGTGACGAGTGCCCCCTTGAGATAGTTGTCGCGCTCGTAGGGCTTATGCTCCAGAATGTTTATGGCCAGTTGCAGCACGAGATCGCCGCGGGTGGGATAGATATAGGATGCCTCCAACCGGCCGTCGCGTACATTTTCCAGTCCGCCACCCGGCACGGGGAGTGCGTCTATGCCTACAAACTTGATGTCCTTGAATCCCCGTTTCTCGGCTGTTTGCCGGGCCCCGATGGCCATGCGGTCGTTTTGTCCGAACACATAGTCGATGTGGTGGTATTCGTTTAAGATACTGTCCATCTCTATTTGGCTACGCTCTTTTAGCCATCCGGCATGGTGTTGTGCGATAAGGCGTATGCCGGGGTATCGGCCGATGGCTTGCATGAATCCCTTGTGGCGCTCGATGGCGGGCGAAGAACCTGTGAGTCCGGCTATCTCGGCCACGTTTCCCCGGCCCCCTAATTGGCGGGCGATGTATTCGCCCATCGTTTTGCCCGCCTCGAAATTGTCGGCTCCAATAAAAGCTGTGTACTTGCCCGAGTCGGTCTTGCGGTCGAACAGGATGACGGGAATGCCCCGGTTGTAGGCTTTGTCGATGGCGGAAGTGATGGTGTGTATCTGGTTTGGGGAGACAATGAGCAGGTCTACACCGTCTTCGATAAACTTATTGATTTGTTCCGTTTGCAGTCTGTCATCGTCATTGGCCGAGGCAAACCTCAGGCTCACGTTGTCGTGCTGGTAGGTGCCCATCACGAGTTCGTCGTTCAGTTTGTCGCGCCAAATGTCTTCGCTGCATTGTGATACGCCGATGACATATCGCCGTTCGCTCTTGTTGCAAGCAGCGAGCAGCAACATGCAAACGACGTATAGGATATATTTCGATACCGGTTTACATTTCATGGGCTATGGTCGATGATTGTTGAAAACAGGCCCGTAATGGGCTTTAAAGGTAGGTGCCGGCTCTATATCTTGCAAGCTTGGGCTCGCCTATCTTATGCAAAGATAGCTAAAATTAGCCAACTTTGTTAGTTGCAGATTCAATAAATGAAGATTTTTCTTTTCATGGGGGCTTTTTGACAGGCTTTGAAAACATGGTAAATTATCGCAATTAGAGAGAACATTTTCTTATAAAATATTGCATTTAAGATGATTGGAGATAAGAATGTATGTGAAGTATACGAGATAAAAACAGCTTTTCTCCTTGTTTTTATCTTCTATAAAAGATAAAAAAATAAATCACTTTATATAACATGCTACTAAAAAAGCTCAAATATAACTTTTAGGTCAAGTGTTTGGAGGTTACAATCCTTTTTTCTATCTTTGTTGTAGATAAAAATATTGATCCTTGTTTTACGAACCAACGGTGAAGATGAATATAGAAGAAGTAAGGGAATATGCAATGGCATTGCCCGGAGTGGAGGAGGATATGCCCTACGGTCCAGACTGGTTGATATTTCGCATTGAGGGCAAGATATTCCTTCACATTCGATTGGAGGCACCGGAACCGGTATGCGCTGTGAAGCTCGATCCTGATGAGGGGGAGGAGTTGCGTGAGCACTACGACGGCATCCGCCCGGCCTATCACCTGAACAAGACACATTGGAACGACCTTTATCTGGAAATGCTTGACGACAGGTTGGTCAAGACACTGATAGAAAAGTCGTACATGATAGTGCGTTCACGGCTTCCAAAGAGGTTAAGAGGCAAGTATGAACAGGTGGATGGTTGATGGGGCAGCCAAGGAGTTATACTACGTCAACAAGGCTATTTTTGCATTAGTTCTCCTTGCACCATAGCCATTTTCAGATAGATGTCCATATAGTGCTGTTGGAATGAGACCAGATCGAGTGAATCTCCGTGGTCGTCAAAGATTTCGGTGTGTGGTGCCCCTTGCGGACTTACTTTCATGTGGATGGCCATTTTGCCGTTGCGGTGGAAGAAAGTCAATTCCTGCAACTGCCCGTTTTCGGTTTTGAAAAAGCCCGAAGTGTTGTCGTCTGTCCAAATGTCACCGGTGTAGGGGCGCCCCTGATAAACCACGGTGTCTCCTTTGAAGGAGATGTCGTGTGTGTAGATTTTCTTGTGGCAGGCAGTCAGCAGGATGAGAACTAAAGGGATGTAAAACTGTTTCATAAACGTTGTGGAATATTGATTGGTAGTGGAAGGGAAAAATATGTGGGCTTTGTCAACTGAACAGGATGCTTCCGAGGGCATCGGTCAGCCGAAGAAGCAGCTTGACAAGGAGAATGATAGCTGCAACAAATGTCAGCACGATGATTCCCGAGTAGACGGCTTTACGGTTGACGGCACGAATGATGTCGCGGTCGTTGTTGATGAAACCGTCGATGAGGGCCATGTTTTGCTTGTTGGCCCGATGGAAGAAATCTATCACATTGCCCACATAGAATGGCAGCAAACCCAGAAAAAGGTCGCGCAGACAGTTGTTGAGTATGGCCAAAGTGAGTGGGAGAGAGCGCAGACGGAATGCGGCAAAATAGACATGGACGAGGGAGAACAGAGATGAAAAGGCATCTCCTATCCCACCCGGGACAAGCCCGGCTATGGCATCGAGATAATATTGGTCGAGCCATAGAGTGATGTGCTGCATCCACCGGTAGAGTGTTGAATCTTTCAAGTTTTGTCGTCGGTCGGTCATGGCAGGTGTCCTTGTAGGAGGAGAGTGAAATTCTTTTTATATGCTTCCACCATCAATTCATGGTCTTCTTTCTCGAAGCATTGCTTGAAGACCTCGGTTTTGGCAAATCGGGGGTATATCTCCTCGAAGTGGTCAAGCAAGGCCATCTTCACGGCTTGCGGATCGTTGGAATCGGCATGTGCCTGAAGAAGAATGTCGGAGGCGAAGTCATGGAAGAAGTCGCGAATGGAGATTTCAAGTTGATTGGTCATGTCATGCTTGTTTGTTGATTTTGGAGGGGGGCGGTCAAGAACGTTTTTCCTCTTCTTGCAGCTGGTCCTGTACCGTGTGCTCTTGTAGGGTTGCCGCTGTTATGTTTCTTACGAGTCCGGCATATTTGGCCCTCTTTACCGCACTTCCTTTGAAAAGGGAGCGGTATTGTTCTTCAGAAAGATGCTGCCAGTCTTGTCGTGTCATGTTGAGCAGCTCTTGTTTGGGCTGAAACTCGGGTATGGTGTTGGGATGTGCATAGCGGTTCCAAGGACAGGCCGACTGGCAGCGGTCACAACCATAGATGGTGTCGCCCATTGACTGTTGGGCCTCGGAAGTAAGCTGCCCACGGTTTTCTATCAGTTGGTAGCTCAGACAACGGTCGGCATGGAATATTTTGCCCAAGGCCTTAGTGGGACATGCGTCGATACAAGCGTGGCAGTTGCCACAGCGATTGGGCATGGGGCTGTCGTAGTCGAGTTCTACATCGACAAGTATCTCGCCCAAGAAGAACATGCTTCCCGCTTTAGGAATGATGAGTTGATGGTTGCGCCCGGTCCATCCAAGTCCGGCTCGTTCAGCCCAATAGCGTTCGAGAATAGGACCGGAGTCAACGAAAATACGGCATTTATGGGCATTCCCATCTTCGTTGTGCAGTGCGTCTTTCCATCCGAAGTGGGCTGCCAGTTGCCGAAGGCGGTCTTTCACAACATCATGGTAGTCTTTCCCTAATGCATAGGCCGCCAGCTGGTATTCTCCTTCTGCAGGTCGTGCAGCGGGTGTATAGTTCATGGCCACGCTGATGATGCTGCGTGCCCCCTCCATGAGCAGGCGCGGATCAAGCCGCTTGTCAAGGTAGTTGGTCATGTAGCCCATGTCAGCGTTCCCCCCCTCAATGAGCCAATGGCTGAATGAGGCAGCCACGCCGGCATCGACCGGTTCGGCTTTGGCTATGCCACAAGCAAAAAAGCCGAGACGTAGGGCCTCAGCTTTGATGTCATTACTATTTAAAGATTTTGAACTCATATCCTTGTTCTTTCAGCCATTCTAAAGCCTTGGGCAGTGCATAGTGGAGTTTGTCAATGCTCTTCAGTGAATCGTGAAAGGTGATGATACTGCCGTTGCGGGCGTAGCGTTTCACATTGTTGAGCACATCTTGGGCTGTCATCCACTTGGAATAGTCGCGGGTGACGAGATCCCACATGATTTGATACTTGTGCGCCATCCACCAATAGACACTCGGCCGCATCCATCCGTGGGGGGGGCGGAAGAGATGAGAATGGATAAGTTCGTTGGCTTTCTCGGTGTTGAAGTGATAGGTGAGTGCCCAGTGGCGCAGCGACCCGATGTGGTTGAAGGTGTGGTTACCCACCTGATGACCTTCGGCCACAATACGATTGTACAAGTCGTGGTGCTTGAGCACATTTTCACCCACCATGAAGAAAGTTGCTTTGATGTCGAACTCGCGGAGTGTGTCGAGAATGAAGGGAGTGGACTCGGGGATGGGGCCGTCATCGAATGTCAGATAGACTGCATGTTCATCCTTCCCCATCCTCCAAGTCGCCTTGGGGTAAAGCCAACGCAACCATTTTGCCGGTTGTTCGATAATCATGGTTTTCTCCCTTTTGTGGTCTTATTCCAGCGACTGTCCGCCAAGGCTGCGATAGCGCGTAAAGAGCGTGTTGAGCATTTTGGTCTGCTGTACAGCCATGTTGTGGTCTACCATTTCCGAGACTTCTATCAGATGCTGTATGATCCAGAAGTGGGTCATGCACTCATTCTGTGATTGGAGGAAGCGGTCGGTATTCAAGCTAAGATACCACCGCAGGTATTGCACAGAACCGGTAAACAGCTGCTGCAACATGGCTTTGGCCTTATCCTTCTGGCCGATAAGCGCATAAGCACGTGCCATGTCGAGACTACCTCCCATGTAGTTGAGTGGAACATTGTAGGATGGAATCTCTTTTTCTGCCTTTGTCAGCACCTTGAGGGCCTTGTCGTTCTTGTGCTCTGCGATGAGTTGGAGAGCCAGTTGAGCCATCAGACGACGATGGGTGTAACACATGCGCATGGTGGTCTCATCGATATACAGGCCCGGTGTGCTTAGACCACCAAACTTGAAACGTGTCATGACATTGTGGTAGGTCTTCTCGGTGTCGAAGTTTTTGGCACCGGGCACATTGGTACGGAAAGGAGTGATGCGGTTGGCCAGACCTTCCTGAACGAAGTTGTCACCAAGATTCATATAGTTTTCTTGTCCTACGGTGAGAGCCACGTAGATAGGACGAGTCCAATTACACTGGGCAAGCATTTCGAGCATCATCAAATCGTTCTTATAGAGTGCATTCTTGCCGGTCAGAGAAATGGTCATGCGGTCGGGGATGCTGTCGGAAGCCATGAGCATGCCACTCTTCCTGACAGCTTCCTTGTCGATAGTAAGATAGACCGTATCGGTGGGTATCACATGACGGTCTTTATCTTTGGAGCGCACCCAATACTTGAGGATGTTCTTCAGTTCGAAAGGATCTTCGCCAAATTGTTGCTTGGCTGCCTCCGGATATTCCTGATAGAACTTCTTGATTTCATTTTTCAGCCCGGGTTGCACTTCCACATACTCGTTGGTGCCCGAACAGAAGTCGAGGCGTGGCCACTTGATAGGTACCGACGGAGAATTGTAGGCAGGACGCTTCATCTGGTCAATATACCAATCGGTCTGTAAGTAGCTTAGGTTGCACACACGGGCATCTGTACCCACGCCTTCTACCTCTTGGTTATACCAAAGTGGGAAAGTGTCGTTGTCGCCGTTGGTGAAGATTATTGGATTTGACTTTTCTTGAAGCGACATGAGATAGTTCTGGCCGAAATCACGGCAGGTGTAACGCCCCGAACGGTCGTGGTCGTCCCACGTTTGGCTAGCCATTTGTATGGGAACGATTAAGGCCAGCAGAGCTACAATGCCTGCGAGGGCTGTGTCGTTGAACCGTATGCGTTTCTTGAGTAAATCGATGATGGCGGCCACACCAAGGCCGCACCAAATGGCGTAGGCGTAGAACGAACCGGCGTAGGCGTAGTCGCGCTCGCGTGGCTGCATGGGTGTCTGGTTGAGGTAGATGACGATGGCAAGTCCTGTCATGAAGAACAGGAAGAACACCACCCAGAACTGCTGAATGCCGCGTTTGCCCCGGTAGGCCTGCCAGAAGAGACCGATCAGACCAAGCAGCAAAGGCAAGCAGTAGAACACATTATGTCCTTTGTTTTCTTTTAAATCGTCAGGAAGTTTACTCTGGTCCCCCAACCGCATATTGTCAAAGAAAGGTATTCCGGTAATCCAGTTGCCGTGTTCCAGTTCGCCGTTACCTTGCAGGTCGTTCTGTCGGCCGGCGAAATTCCACATGAAGTAGCGCCAATACATGAAATTGCATTGGTAGGAAAGGAAGAAACGGATATTTTCCAGCTGGGATGGCACCTTCACCATGATATTTTCGCCACATCGGTCGTAGGGAACTTCCGTGCCGTCGACACCACCCATCCACGACTCGTAAGCCTGTGCATGTGCTTGGTCATACATGCGGGGGAAGAGCATGTTTTGTGCATATTGCAATTTATTCTTGTGGCTTACAATGAAGTAGGAGTCCTTTTCGTCTTTGTTTGCTTTCTCCTTACGCTGGTAGATGGGAGCACCATCCTTATAATGGGGACGGCAGATGTTACCGTCGACATCAAATTTCACTTGCGAGGTGTATGCTTGTCCGTAGAAAAGCGGACGGTCACCATATTGATCACGGCTCAGGTAGTTGCCAAGTGTGAAGATGTCCTCGGGTGAGTTTTGGTCCATCGGCGGATTGGCCGAGGAGCGGATGACGATGAGGGCGTAACTTGAGTAGCCAATCATCAGCATGAGCATACAGAGCAGGGCCGTATTCTTCACACGCGCACTGATGAGGGGGATGAGGCTTTTCTCCTTTTTCTGACGGTAGTTGAGTACAAACCAGAGAATCACCACAATCACGAGACCGGTGAGGGCAGCTCCCCAACCATAACCGTAGAAAGGGATGCCAAGCATGGACACGGCCAGAATGAATGCCAAATTGCCACGCTTGAAGTTTTTGTCAGTATAAGTTTCGTAGATGGCCCAGATAACTGTTGCCACGAGGAGGAAGATATAGACGATCTCACCTGTGTTGAACGGCATGCCGAGAGTGTTGACAAAGAAAAGTTCGAACCACCCACCTACGGTGATAATGCCTGGAACAACACCATAGAGCACGGCCGCTACCACCACAAAAGAGATAAACAGCGCCATGAGCGAGCCTTTAAGGTTGGCATCGGGCACCCGTCGGTAATAATAGACCAATACGATGGCCGGGATGCAAAGCAGATTGAGTAGGTGTACGCCAATGGACAGGCCGGTCATATACATGATGAGCACCAGCCAGCGGTCGGCATGGGGCTCGTCGGCATGGTCTTCCCATTTGAGAATCAACCAGAATACGACGGCTGTAAAAGCTGAAGAGAAGGCATACACCTCACCTTCCACGGCTGAAAACCAGAAGGTGTCGGAGAAAGTATAAATGAGTGCGCCAACGAGTCCGGAGGCCTCGATGGCAATCAACTTACCGGTAGTGAGTTCGCTCCAGTCTTTAAGTATCAGCTTGCGTGTGAGGTGGGTAATGGTCCAAAAGAGGAACAGAATGCACGTCGCACTGAGCAGCGCACTCATGGTGTTGACCATGCGGGCTACTTCTGAAGCGTTGGAAGCAAAGTGTGAAAACAAGTTGGCTACAAGCATAAAGAATGGTGCTCCCGGTGGGTGCCCGATTTCGAGTTTGTAACCTGTTACGATAAATTCAGGACAGTCCCAAAAGCTGGCTGTCGGTTCAATCGTAGAACAATAAACAAAGGCGGCTATTAGAAATGTCAACCAGCCCAGTGCATTGTCTATCAACTTGTACTGTTTCATTTATGATAAAATAACTGTTGTTTCAGGATGCTTGTTTCAAGATGACCGAACTAAAGAAGAGTGTTACGCCCTTCATAGTGTCGGTCAAAGTGCTACTTAATCTTTGCAAAGGTAAGAAAAAGATTATAAATGGTGGTTCGTACAGGGTGTTTTTTCATATATTATAACTTTCGGCATCACATCTCGAGGAAATGTCTTTCGAGCTGTGCCATAGGAATATTGGTGTGGTCGTGGTAGTGAAGCGAATGGTTGACACAGGCCACATGTTTTACATTGTTAAGTATTTCTGCTATGTCGTGGCTGACAATGATGATGGCACAGTCTTGGTTTACCTTGTTCAGCATTTCATACATCTGAGCCTGAAACCGCTTGTCGATGTAGGTGTTGGGTTCGTCCAACACGACGACATCGGGATGGGCAACGATGGCCCTGGCCAACAGAACACGCTGCAACTGGCCGCCGCTGAGAGAACCGATGTGACGGTGCTTGAAATCTTCCAATTCCATTTGTCGGAGTGTCTCTTCCACTTGTGCGTGCTGTTGTGAAGTGAAAGGGTGGAACAAACGTTTCTGTCTGCTCAAACCGGAAAGTACCACTTCGTAGACAGAGATGGGAAACTTTTTGTCGATTTCGTTGTATTGAGGAAGATAACCGATGGAAAGCTCTTTCACTCGCTGACCTTTTCTGAAGAACTCCACTGTACCACTACTTGGCTGTTTGAGGCCGAGGATGATCTTGATGAGTGTGGTCTTGCCACCGCCGTTGGGGCCGATGATGCCCATATAGTCGTGGTCGCATACTTCCAGACATATATCGTTGAGCACTTGTTTGCCGTCGTATTCGGCATAGATATGGTTGAGTCGGATGATGGTGTCCATGTCGGTGGAATTGGGGTTGGGAGATTACTGCAAAGCTTCAGCGATGTTCATCATCTCCTTGGGCCAGTTATAGGCCAGTGGATTGATGTTTACTAAACGGGCATTGACTGCTTTGGCGATTGTGTGGGCGTTACGTTCATCAAACTCTTTTTGAATGAAGATGATACCGACATTGTTGCGTTTGAGATTGTCTATGAGTATTTGCAACTGTCGTGCGCCGGGTTCACGTCCTTCTTCTTCAATGGGGAATTGGCGTAATCCGTAGTCACGTGCGAAATAAGTGAGGATGGGGTGATAGATGCAGAAAGCTGAAGGTTTGCCTTCTAACCTTCGTTTGATGTCTCCGTCGAGTGTCTTAATTTTTCCCAACAGCGCTTTTTCATTTTGTTTGAACGAAACACTGTCTTGCGGTTGTAGGCAAATGAGAAACCGGGTCATGTTCTTGATAAGTATCTCTGCATTTGCACAGCTCATCCAAGTATGGGGATCGTCTGTCCCGGGGGAAGATTGAACCGGTTTTATCTGATAGGCGTCATCAGAAGCTTTAATGACTTTCATGTCGGGAATGTTAGCTTTGATTTTTTTCATCCAAGTACGTTCAAAACCAATATCTCCTACCATAATATATCCTTTGGCTTGTGAGAGGTCTACCATCTGCCGGGGAGTGGGTTCGTATGTTTCGGGATTGCTCCCGTTGGGTACCATCGTGCGTACCTCAAAGCAGTCTCCTCCTATTTGTTTTGCAAAGTAGCGGAGCGGTTCGATAGTGACAAATAAAATCTCTTTGTTGGTAGCCGATTGGTTCCTGCATCCTCCAAATGCCAGAACAACGAGCAATAAAAGTATGTATTTCTTCATCTTTTCTATGATTATATAATCAGACTGACACCGTACACCAACACCACATAGCGTAGCAATTTACCAATGCTGATGCTGAGAATGGATATTGGTAGATTGGCTCTTGTGAGACCGAGCACAATCGTTATTGCACTTCCTAAGACGGGAAGAAAGGCAAAGAATCCCATCCAAGCGCCATGCCCCTTCATAAATCGTTGGGCCTTGTCAAGACTCTCGTGCTTGACATGCAGATATTTTTCTATCCAATCGAGACGCCCCATACGCCCGATGCTGTAGTTGAACATGCCACCTAACACATTGCCTATGGTGGCATAAATCACCAGTTGTAGTGGAACGAGTCCGGCCGACTGCAATCCAACAATGACTGCCTCACTGCTAAAGGGAAAGAAACTGCCGGCAAGGAATGCCGAGACCAGCATTCCCCAATATCCCCAATGGATGAGAAAACCTATCAGAATGTCCATAGTTGGTTGGTGATAAGCAGATTGATGACGGTCATGGTCAGTGTGCCTATAATGATGAGTAAGAAGGCGATATTGGTTATTTTGGTGTGGGTGAGAGCAATAAAATGCGCAATCAGAGGAGAAGTGTTGATAATAAGGATGCCAAATAACTTGTCGAAATGCCGGGGCTGTAAAGCCATAAATACCAATGTCGTCCAAAAGATAGCTATGAATATCTCATAGATCATACGAGTGCGGATCTTGTCTTTATAGCTGCTATGCCAGAAATGTCCCATGCCGGTGAACCCGAGTATTCCCACCAAGGCGAGCGACATCACGTGTTCCGGTTTCAAACATGAGTAATCGAGGATAGGAGAAAAAGTTGTCAATTCGACTAAATGTGCCATCAATGTATCTGTTTCTCCCGAATAGGCCAAATATCCGCCTACAAACCAATAGGGAACCAACAATCCCAAAATGGAGGCGAACAATGTGCGAGGGCTAAAACTTAAGATTCGAAAAGCCATCAACAGCCATAAAACAGGTATATAAAAAAGCAACTGGACAAAGAATATGGAACCGATACCAAGGCACAGAAAAGCGTAAAACACCCATCCTGATGCCGTCTTGTCTTGATAGGCATGGAAAAAAAAGAGATAGAAAGCTACAAAACTGAGTATGGTTGCCAATGTTTCCGAAGAAGAAAACAGAAAATTGGCCATGTTGAGCAAAACGAGAAATGAGCAGGAAACCATGCGGCTGTAAATGCGCATGAGGGAGTTTTGGTTGTTTAGTTCTACCATCAAGTAGCCGGTGATAACAGTACAGCCAAACGTAACCCACTGCTGATGGGAGAACAATCCTCCTACCAGCCATACCAAAATGGTATAGACGGTCACTGCGGGGAGAGCAAACTTGCTTTCAGCTATCCTATTCTGTAATCTCTTTATCCTCAATGGTTGTATCTTTGTCTTCTGCTGCTTGTGTTATGTGTTCCGAAAATAGGGGAGCGTGTGTACCCGTCAAGTTGCAGGCGCACACGCTGATGATTACTTTTTAGAGATCCCGGCCAATGTCAGAACGAAAATATTTGTCTGTAAATTGTATCTTCCGGGCCTCTTCAAAACTCTTCTTCAATGCTTCCTCTTTGTTGCTGCCATAGCTGCTTACGGCTATTACACGCCCGCCATTGGTGACGATCCGACTATTTTTCTCTGCCGTACCACTATGGAAAACAATGCTTTCTTTTATCTGATCGATGCCGGAAATGGGGTAGCCTTTCTTGTAAGCTTCCGGATAACCGCCACTGACCAACATCACGCAGACTGCGGCACGCTCGTCAAATTCTATGGTCCGCTTGTCAAGGTCTCCTTTCGCCACACCTTCAAAAAGGTCTACAATGTCGCTTTTCAACCGTAACATCACACTTTCGGTTTCCGGGTCTCCCATCCGGCAGTTGTATTCAATAACCATCGGCTCACCATTCACATTGATCAAGCCAAAGAAGATGAAACCTTTGTAGTCGATATGCTCCTCTGCCAATCCTTCGACCGTTGGACGGATGATGCGGTCTTCCACTTTCTGCATCCACTCTTTTGTGGCGAACGGAACAGGGGTCACACTCCCCATGCCCCCCGTGTTAAGACCTGTGTCGTGTTCCCCAATGCGCTTGTAGTCTTTAGCCTCTGGAAGAATCTTGTAATGCTTGCCATCAGTCAGTATGAATACAGAACATTCGATTCCGTTTAAAAACTCTTCGATGACGACTTGTGCTGAAGCATTGCCAAACATTCCACCGAGCATCTCTTTCAATTCTTTCTTGGCTTCTTCGAGTGTAGGCAAGATGAGAACTCCCTTTCCGGCACAAAGTCCATCCGCTTTCAATACATAGGGAGGCTGGAGAGTCTCCAAAAACTTGAGTCCTTTTTCAAGTGTCGTTCCGTCAAAAGTCTGATATTTGGCTGTAGGAATATGGTGACGCAGCATGAAACTTTTGGCAAAATCCTTGCTCCCTTCGAGTACTGCACCGGTTTTCGACGGTCCGATAACAGGGATATGAGCCGTTCTCCCATCGTTTTTGAAATCGTCGTAGATGCCTTTTACCAAAGGGTCTTCAGGGCCTACGACCACCATGTCGACTTGTTTTTCAAGGGCAAAGGATTTCAAGGCTTCGAAATCATCGGCTTGGATGGGTACATTGTGACCGCAGTTGGCCGTTCCCGCATTGCCGGGAGCAATGAAGAGTTCATCTACTTTTTTGCTTTGCGCGATTTTCCATGCCAAGGCATGTTCACGGCCACCTCCTCCTAACAGTAATATTCTCATTTTAACTTTGTAGTTTGAAGTTTCTGGGATTATATGGTTATTTTTGCTTTGCAGGCATGTAGTCAAAGAAATATTGGCTGATGCGTTCGTGCAGATGAGTGCTCTGATGTCCGCGCATGTTGTGGGGTTCACCGGGATAAATGAAGAAATCCGGTTGTGTGCCGTCAAGAATGCATTGATGGATGAACGACTTGGCGTGCTGGGGCACTACGACCGGATCGTTCTCTCCGATGATTATTTGCAACTTGCCTTTCAAGTTTTTGGCTTGTTTGATGAGGCTGGTCTTGGCATATCCCTCGGGATTGGTCTGCGGAGTGTCCATGTAACGCTCTCCATACATCACTTCATACCATTTCCAGTCGATGACGGGGCCACCTGCCACGCCAACCTTGAAAATTTCGGGATAATTGGTCATCAGCGAGATGGTCATAAAGCCTCCGAAGCTCCAACCGTGTACCCCAATTTTGTCCGCATCGACATACGGGAGACCCTTCAGAAACTCGACACCCTTCATCTGGTCCTGCATTTCTATCTGGCCCAACTGCCGGAAAGTGGCTTGCTCAAAGGCTTTACCTCGATTCTCGCTTCCACGATTGTCAAGGATGAAAAGAAGATAGCCGTTCTGTGCCATGTAGGTCTCCCAACCACGGCTGCAATAGTTCCAGCGGGCATCCACGTTGTGAGCATGTGGCCCCCCATACACGTAGATGATTGTCGGATATTTCTTTTGCGGATCGAAATTGATTGGCTTCACCATGCGGTAGTATAAATCAGTGATTCCGTCAGCAGCTTTTATAGAGCCGCAAGAGAACTTCGGAGCCCAGTATCCTTTCCATGGATTGGGTGCTTCGAAATAACGGGTGTGTTTGGCATTCTCCACTTTGATGATGTCTATGCACCTGGGGACATCCGGTTCAGAGTAGTTGTCGGTAATATATTGTCCGCTTTTGCTGAGGTTGGCCGTATGCCAGCCCTTGCCATTATCCAGTAAGGCTCGCTTTCCGGTTTGCACATCCACCCTCCAAGTGTTCTTTTGGATGGGACTGCATTCGTTGCTTTGGTAGATGACTGCTTTGTGTTTGGCATCGAAGCCAACGAGATCTAATACAACCCATTTGCCCGAAGTGAGCTGTCGAATTTTCTCACCTTTTATATTATATAGATACAGGTGGTTGTATCCGTCTCTTTGACTTTGCATGACAAACCGACTTTTGTCCCATGGCAAAAACACAATCGGATGTAGCGGTTCCACATATTTGGCATCCGTCTCACGGTAGATTTCTGTAATCTTATCCCCCGTCTCCGCATTGTAGCTTACCAATCGGCAGTCGTTTTGGTCTCGGTTGAGCTCGAACATGTAAATCGTTTTCGAGTCGGGATTCCATGAGACGTTGGTAAAATAGCGGTCGGTCGGGGCACCTGCTTTAAGGTAGACTGTCTTTTTATTCTTTAAATCGTAGACTCCCACTGTGACTTTGTGTGAAGTTTCCCCTGCCATAGGATATCTGATAGGCTCCGGAGTGGCAATTCTCGATTGTCCTTCGGCCGGTACCCAGTCGTTTTCCGGCATTGTGACAAGGGGAAACGTGCTCACCATGCTTTGATCCATACGATAGAATGCCAATTTCTGTCCGTCAGGACTCCAGAACAATCCGCCGTTGATGCCGAATTCATCACGGTGTACACTTTGTCCATACACAATGTCGCTACTGCCGTCGGTGGTTAGCTGGACGACTTCCTTACCATCCTTGACATACAGCTGATTATCTTTTACATAGGCTGTGGTTTGGCTTGCAGGGTTCCACTCCGCCACCATGTTGGTGCCGATGTCCTGTAACCATACGATTTTCTTCTTTTTGAAATCGAAGAGTGCCCGTTGTTTTCCGTTGCCAAGTAATGCGTATGGTTTGTCTGCGTATGGGAATTGGGTATAATAAAAGCTATGGAGGGAGAATGTCGGTACGCACGCATCACTCTCTTTTTTGATATCAGATAGGGTGAAGAGCTGTTTCTCTTTGCCTGTGTTCTTGTCAATCAGTTTGCAGTCTTCTGCATCCAAACGTATGAGTTGGTCGCCCCACCATTCCAAATAGCGGTTTTTGACCACCATGTTGTGGTAGTTGTTACCACCGAAATTGAGGTCTTCCAACGTGAAAGACTTCAACTCTTGTGCCTGTGCAGGACCAACCATTGTGCAAATAGCCAAAATGATGCCTCCTAGAAAATTCAGTTTTTTAATCTTCATCATCGAATCTTCTGTTTTTCTTTCCCAAGCCTCCGCGTTTGTCCGATCGGTCAAACCTTTTGCTTCCACGTTCAAATCGCTTTCCGCCTCGTTCGTCACGTTTGCTTCTGTCGAATCTTCCAAAGCCCCGTTCTTCTCTGTCTCCACGTCCGAATCTCTTTCCTCCGCGCTCATTTCTTCCGGTGCTGCGCTCGTCACCGTCATTTCTGCCAGTGAGTTCTTTGCGGAATCCCAAGTCTCCGATGTCGTGTTTATGGAAAGAGAAAGAACGGATGTCCCCTTCTTCGTTGGCCTCCTGCTCATCAAGACGTTTTTTAAATTCACGCTCTTTCTTGAACCGATGTTTCTGGGCCATCTCTCGTTTCTCCGCATCAGTCTTGACAATGCCGCCATCGGCTCTGAATTCTTTCATTCTGCCGTCGAAAAGAGCATATTTCCGAAATTCACATTCCAAGCTTCCATTGAAAACCGGGATTTTGATGGATGGTTTGAGACCAATCTGTTCAAAACATTCTTCGCGATAGCTGAGAATCCATGCATCGTTACCCGCAAAAGTATGTTTGAGCCGTTCGCCTATCATCTTGTAGGTGGCAAGCAGGTTGGGGGTTGATATACGTTCGCCATACGGTGGGTTAGTCACCATGATGCTTTTCTCCGTCGGTGTCTGGAAGTCCTTAAAGTCAGCTTGCTCTATAGTCACCTCCTTGCTCAGGCCGGCAGCCTTGACATTGATACGGGCCGTGTTGACAGCCTTCATGTCGATGTCGTATCCATAGATATGATGGGTGAATTCTTTCTCTTTCGAGTCGTCGTTGTAGATGGTATCAAACAATTCTTGGTCGAAGTCTGCCCACTTTTCAAAAGCAAACTCCTTGCGGAACACACCTGGTGAGATGTTGCGGGCTATGAGGGCCGCCTCTATGGCAATGGTTCCCGAACCGCACATCGGGTCAATGAAGTCGGTGTCGCCTTTCCATCCGGTCATCAGAATCATGCCGGCTGCAAGCACCTCGTTGAGTGGTGCTTCCACCGACTCTTGGCGGTAGCCGCGGCGGTGCAAGCTTTCACCGCTGGAGTCGAGCGACAGCGTAGCGTCATCTTCGGCAATGTGGATATTCAGGCGAATGTCCGGATTGCTCACCGAGATGTTGGGGCGTGTGCCTGTCTTTTCGCGAAACCAGTCTACGATGGCATCTTTCACTTTGTAGGTGACAAAGCGGGAGTTGCGGAACTCTTCAGAATAGACCACCGAGTCCACCGAGAAGGTCTTTTTGTTGTCAAGGTAGTTGCTCCATTCTATCTTTTGTATCTCGTCGTAAACTTCTTCTGCCGAACGGGCCTTGAAAGTGTGAATGGGTTTGAGTATGCGGATGGCAGTGTGTAACTGGAAGTTAGCACGATACATCATTTCCTTGTCACCTGTGAATGACACCATACGCCGTCCGGTTTCCACGTTGTTAGCACCCAGTTGGATGAGCTCTTGTGCCAGCACGGGTTCCAGTCCCATGAAGGTTTTGGCAATGAGCTTAAATTCCTGTTCCATTATTGAATTCAAAATCTAATTTATCTACTTTTTCTTGTTTATACTTCTTGGTGTTTGGCTTCATGTCCCGTGTGACCCACACGTTTGCTCCGATCACGCATCCCTTGCCTATTGTGATGCGTCCGAGCACAGTGGCATTGGCGTAAATCACCACATCGTCTTCGATGATCGGGTGTCGGGCTATGCCTTTGATGGGGTTGCCGTCTTTGTCGAGGGGGAAACTTTTGGCCCCCAGCGTCACTCCCTGATAGAGTTTCACGTTGTTGCCTATGATGCAGGTGGCTCCGATCACCACTCCCGTTCCGTGGTCAATGGTGAAATGGCTGCCTATCTGTGCATCGGGATGGATGTCGATGCCGGTCTCCGAATGGGCTAATTCCGTCATGAGCCGCGGTATGAGCGGCACTCCCAATATCGACAGCTCGTGGGCGACGCGATAGTTGGCCAAGGCTTTAATGACCGGATAGCAGGCGATGATCTCACCGATGCTCTTGGCTGCGGGGTCACCCTCGAAGGCTGCTTCCACGTCGGTAGCCAGTATTTTGCGTAGTTTTGGGAATGTGTTGATGGCTTGGGCCGCCATGATGCTTGCTCTCGCACGGGCCATGGACAGCTCTTGTGTGGTCTCTTCCTCACACTCGTTGGTAAAGCACAGGCCTGCCAGAATCTGCTCACTCAACCGGGCGTAGAGCTTCTCCAGCCTCACGCCTATGTGATATTTGATGGTGCTGATGTTGACCGATGAGTTTCCGAAATATCCGGGGAAAAGGATGGAACGCGACAAGTCGATGATTTCTTCGAGCGCCTTGCCCGAAGGGAGGGGATTCCCGTCACGGTGTTGGTGGAAAAGGCCTTTAAGTGACTGAAGGCAAGAGAGTTCTTCAACCGTTTCCGTCAACTGATGAGTCAATGTGGTCTTACTCATTTTATTGTCTCAATAAATTCCGGTGCAAAGATACTTATTTTTTTGCTTATACTGCTATGGAGTCTAAAAAAAGTAGCAGTCGGTTGGTGACATTTACCGCACTCACTCCCGAATCGAAGTCCAACGACACAAGGTTGAGCTCGGGAAACTTTTCGTGCAATCGCTTTTCGATGCCTTTCGACACCACGTGGTTGGCGATGCACCCGAAAGGTTGCAGGGATATGACATTGGTGATGCCGTCCCGTAAATAGCCTATGATGTCGGCCGGCAGGAGCCAGCCTTCTCCAAATTGTGCTGCCAGCGACACGATGCCGTCCACTTCCTTGGCATCGTCATAGATGTTGGAGAACGGGCGGAAGTAGCGGAACTTTCCGGCGGCTTTGTTGATTCGTCTGATTCTTGTGCCGATGAGGGTCTGATAGGCACCTCTGACAACGAAGTCGGGAACGTGCGAGCAGCTCAGTCGCAGGTGTTTCTGTACTTCCACATTGACAAATTCTTGCAGGAAGAAGGGGGCCAACAGGGGAGGAACCACCTCTATGCCTTTGGAGATGATGTATTTTTCAAGAAACTGGTGTGAGAACGGGTTGAATTTTAAGAATATCTCTCCCACAATGCCCACCTGCGGTACCTCTTTGTCGGTGGCTGCGTTGTTAAATTCTTCAGCGGCCTGCGCTATCAGTCTCACCAGCCCCTTTGCGTCGTTGCGCAAGATGGGGCCGTCAACGGCTTCCATGTATTTGTTGCGCAAGGCAAGGGCCAGGCCCGGTTGTCGTTCTCTGACGATAGTGGCATGGTACATCTCCGATATGGCATCACCGTAGAGGATGGCTGTGACGATGATGTTGGAGTATTTCAACCAAGGCACCTTGAATCCTTCCTGCTCGTTTCCTTCTCCGGCTGTAGCCGTCACGCCGAGTGTGAGCAAAGGTACTTCCCGGAATCCGTTGGCCACCATTGCCCGCTTGATGAGTCCGGCATAGCTGGTGGCCCGGCATTGGCCTCCCGTCTGGCTCATCACCACGGCCGTGTTGTTCAAGTCATACTTTCCGCTTTGCAGGGCTTTGATGATGTCGCCGATGATGAGCGTGGCCGGATAGCATATTTCGTTGTTGGCATATTTCAAACCGAGTTCCGCACTCTTCTCGTCGCTCATGGGAAGCACTTCCACATCGTAGCCGATGAGTTTCAACACCGGGTGGATGATGGGCGTGAGGTATTCCGTCATGTAGGGGGCGAGTATCTTGCGCCCGGCATCCCGAGTACGGAAAGTCCGGGTCTGTTCAAGTCTTGCCGTTTCTTGCCTTTGAGCGGTCCTCATCTTGTTGTTGAGGCTTTCCACAAGCGAGCGCACACGCAGTTTCAAACTGCCTATGTTGCTCACGTCGTCTATCTTCAGCAGTGTGAAAGGTTTGCTGTGTCTTTGCAGGATGTCCCTCACCTCATCTTGGATGAAAGCGTCGGGGCCGCACCCGAATGAGGTCATTTCCACAAAATGCAGTCGGTCGTCTTGGTCGGCTGCCCATTGTCCGCTTTTGATAATGCGATTCATGAACGCCCATTGCTTCACGAGATAGGTGTCTCCGGCACTTGTTTCCGTGTTTCCCCTTACGATGTCGTCGCTAATCACATCTACGCCCAGTGAGGCAATCATTTCCGACAGCTTGTGTTGTATGAGTGGATCGGTGTGGTAGGGCCTTCCCGCCAGCAGGAGTGTCAGCCGTCCCGCTTCTCGTCCGGTTTCGTATATGTCTTCTGCTTTTTGTCTGATTTGCCGTGCAAACTCGTTCTGTGCCATGAGGGCTTGGGCTAGAGCTTCTTTGGCCTTCTTTTCCTTTACGCCCAGTGTCTTCAGGTAATCCACAATCTGCCTGCCCAACAGCCGTTGGTTGGCAAAGTTGATGATCGGCGTGTCGAGCGGTTTGTCAAGTGTCATGGCACTTTTGATGACATCCGAGTAGCCCGACACGATGGGGCAGTTGAATGAGTTGAGTGTCCGTTTCGCGTCATCGTTGCGTTCATACACCACGTAGGGCATGAGAATCCTCGACACCTGCGGATCGCCATTCAGTTCGGCTATATGGGCATGTACGAGTTTGGCCGGGAAGCAGATATTATCAGACATCACCGAATTTAAGGCTCCTTCGTAGCGGAAAAAGGTGGATTCGGATGACAGTTGCACGGCAAACCCGGATGCCGTGAGCAGTTTGTTCCAAAAAGGGTAGTCCTCATACATGTTCAGCACGCGCGGCAGCCCGATAGTTTGCGGTTGTTTAGTGGCTGCGTCTCCCGGCTCCGGGTCATCCGGTAGGGTGGGGCGGTCAAACAGCAGACGGTATTTGTAGGTGTAGATGTTTTCTCCCTTGATGTCGTGCCCGCCTTTGTTGTTATACACCCGTTCGCACTTGTTGCCCGAGTAGAATTTGTTGCCCCCGGCAAACGTGTATCTCGATACGAGGCAGTGGTTTTCGCAGCCTTTGCACTGCATCTGCCGAGTCTCAAACGAGGCCACGGCCAG
>ERZ825324.122-NODE-122-length-103471-cov-6.283119_pt1 | contig 103471 bp, 91 predicted proteins | sample MGYA00519859_ERZ825324 | MGnify/ENA primary metagenome ERZ825324 (study PRJEB31778, sample SAMEA3449198) | human gut metagenome | biome: human gut; feature: human-associated habitat; material: faeces | place: United Kingdom | collected 2010/2012 ...
AATTGGTACTGGAAACTGTACAGAGCATATAAATGAAAAGGCAGTGTACAGTACCGACCTTGTGATTTGACACTTTGTAGGGTTACGATTTTACAAGGTCCCAAAGGTTAATAGCAGATTAACTTGACTTTTGTAATATTTTGTAGGGTTACGATTTTTACAAGGTTCCAAAGGAGTTATCTACACATATACCATTATATTTTAACTTTGTAGGGTTACGATTTTACAAGGTCCCAAAGGAAATCTATGTTTCTCGATTTCACCAACGCTTCAATGTTCGACTTCCCTATTCCAAATATCTCATAATTTTTTCTCCGGGATTTTCCCGGAGTTTTTTTTAGGTCAAAAAAATCAATATCGTAATTTCATTATTTCAGTTCCAACATCATCGTAGATCAGAAAAATTCTCTTTGACCTCTGCTTATCTCCAATTTTTTTGTGAAAATAGGGTGTACCCTGTTTTTACTCATGCGTTCCACCTCTATTGTTGTAAAAACAGGGTTATTTTTTTATTTATTTTACAAAATGTAAACGAAGTCTTTGATTTTGATTTTACATTTGCTATAATAAAGAAAAACGGAAAGGCAGATAAAACATGAGAATTGCATATGTGAGGGTTAGTACCATCGAACAAAACGAAGCAAGGCAGATTGAGGGCTTAGCAAAATATAATATAGAAAAATGGTTTACTGAGAAAAAATCTGGAAAGGACACCAATCGGGAAAAGCTGCAGGAAATGTTAGATTTTGTCCGAGAAGGTGATACGGTGTATGTCCATGATTTTTCCAGATTGGCAAGAAGTACAAAAGATCTGCTTGATCTGGTAGAATTGTTCCACAGTAAAAATGTAAATTTGGTAAGTGACAAAGAAAAGATTGACAGCAGCACACCGCAGGGAAAACTAATGATCACTATGATAGCTGCAATCTATGAATTTGAGCGAACAAATACGTTGGAAAGACAAAGGGAAGGAATTGAGATTGCAAAAAGAGAGGGCAAATATAAGGGTGGACAGGTTAAGAAAATAGATCAAGAGTTGTTTTCTAAGCTATATTCCAAATATTCAACAAGGAAACTAACGAAGGTGCAGTTTGCAAAGAAACTGGGGATCAGTAGACCAACTTTGGATCATATTCTACATGAGTGCGAAAAAAACCAGTGCGAAAAAAAGTGAATAATTTCCCCTTTTCTTGAAAATATTCATAGTGTATATTATTATAAAAAGCAGTAGTCATTGACAAGGGAAAAAATAGAGGAAATAAGAATGAAGAAAATTAGTAATTTCACGGAATTAGCAGACTTAATAGACAATGATTCCGTAGATGACCACTTTGCGGATAATTTCAAGCTGGTTATTAAACAAGCCAAAAAACAGTCTGATCTGGACAATCATTGTGCGGTTATGAGTAAAGAAGAAATGAACCGATATATAAATAATATTGGTCGTTCAGAACTATTTGAGGAAATCGAGGACAAAAATATAAAATATCCAAGGTTCCTAAAGGCAATAAGAGTATCGTTAGTTGCACAAGGGTATAATCAACATTGGGTTGACTCTGAATTTAGAACTGCGTTGGAAAAGAAATACTTAGGGAAATAACATTTCAAAGATATGTCAGGAAGAAAAAAAAGATTATTTATACTCCATTATATTTTTTTTATATGAGTTGTATTATATAAATGTAGAGAATGAGTAACCCAAATAGGGAACAAAAGAAAGGAGTGAATGCTATGAATATTTTTAGTCGTTTCAATGTGGTTAGAAATATCCTTGATTCCTGATGCTTTTTGCAATGGAATAGAGGGTGCAGGTTTACACCCAACAATTATTAACTTGACTATTTCAAAAGCATAATGTAAATGGAAATAAAAATCCAATGAATTGAGGATTTACTGTGAAGATTGGAGGAAAAGTATCATGAAAAAATATGAAGTTATTGAGAATAATGGTGGTGGATTAACATTAGTTGTATTTAATAATAATGGAATTGTAGATTATTTACATAGTGGTTATGAATACGGAGCATCTGGGAGACTAATGGATGATATACAAGCATTAAAAAATGGAGATAATCCAGCTACGGATTGGGATGGTAATGAAGATAATCCACAAGCAGTATATGATAACATAGTATCTTTTGAACATGGATGGGAAATTGTTGCGGATAATGATGGTATATATCCTGATAAAATGGGATGTGCCGCTCGCCTTGAATTTGGAATAGAAATGGAATGATAGGTGTTATGTGTGGAGAATAAAAAACAAGTGGCAATATATATACATGTAAGTACGCATCACCAGAAGTCAGATGAGCAGTAGTTCGTTATGACAACAGAGATCTAGTAGAATTGTTGAAATCAGATAGTGACTACTATGTTCGTATGGAAGCCTACAAAATACTTCGTGGATCACATTGAAACTAAAGAAAAAAGCCTGTATCAAAACAAATACAGGTTTTTTTTTGCAAATTTTTTATATTCATATTATATTTTTTTTCGCATGATATGTATTATATAAATGTAGACATTAATTATCCCAAATAGGGAACAAAAGAAAGGAGCGAATAATATGAATATTTTTAGTTGTTTTAATGTGGTTAGGAATATCCTTGACCATGGAGATGTGGAAAGCAAGGTAACACTTGCAAAAAACGGTGATCAGAAAATCTTGTGTGATTTGTCATATGACGATAGCGAGGTCGTGAGAATGGAAGTCGCTAAAAGAATGAATGAAGCTGCCAACAACTGCTTGATGGAAGGTTGGCAGGATGAATCACCAAAAGTGTTATACTTAATTGCCGCCGGTGGTTTTTCGCTAAAGAAACTTTCCAGACATTCTTCTCCCTATGTAAGAGAAGGAGTAATTTTTGGAATTGAGCGTCTTGGAAAAGATCAGGTGAAAACAAAGGAGTTAGATATACTTGACCGTCTAAGCAGAGATCCATCACCGGATGTCAGACGGATTGCGGTTCGGGCATGTGCGTATTATACCCCACATAAGCTGAAATACTTCTTAAACGATCCGTCACCGGAAGTCAGACGAGCAGTAGTTCGTTACGGCAACAGAGATCTAGTAGAAATGTTGAAATCAGACAGTGACTACTATGTTCGTATGGAAGCCTACGAAATACTTCGTGGATCACATTGGAACTAGAAAAGACAGCCTGTAAGAACATTACAGGCTAGTTCTTTTCAACTAAAAATATGAAGAAGGAGTGGAATGTGTTATGAGAAATGAATATGATTTAATTCTTGCAAAAATGACAAATTCTGAAGATGTTATGAAGGACCTTATAAAAAGTAAGGATGAAATTGTAAGAAAGGAGTTAGCAAAAAACGAAGATCTGGCCGGGAAATACACAGATATTCTGGCAGAAGATGAAAGCTGGAGAGTAAGAGCATGTACAGCCATGAGGTCTGACCTGGAACTTAAAACATTAATACGGCTTTGTAATGATAAAGACGAAAAGATTGCTTCATTTGCAGTTTCTAATATTATTTTACCGGTTGCTGAACTTGTAAAAAATTATTATACAGGAACAGGAATGGTAAAAGCAGCCGCAGAAAATTCATTACGTCTTTATTATGAGCAGTTAGAATATTCTGATCTAAGGGAAGATTTAAAAGCAAAATTGGAGCAGTATTTTATACTAATTCCGAGATGCGTTGCAATCGAATTGTGGTTATCCGATTACCACAGATTTTCCATAATCAATCCTGATGATGGAACGGATCGTTATGCAGATAACTTTAACTCATTAGAAGAAATGGTATCGGCTTATCCAATGGCTATATTTGGTTTAGAAATTAATAACAAGGAAGGAGTGGATCATTATGATAAAGCAGTCTGAAGTTACATTTACTGAAAATTCCATAAGTGGAAAAACACCAGTTGTTCAATTTCTTATGTTATTTCATTTCAGAAATGGATGGAATAAAAAATTGGACGAAACAGCGGTAGATAAATTAACACCGGAAGAAAAGGATCTGTTAAACCGGATCATATATACGGTTGAACACCGGTGGCATAAAGGCTGTAATAGTGATCTGCAGCTTTTCTTACATAATTTAAAACCGAATTATCAGACAGATAACCAGTGGTTTTCTATTGTTGCATCAGAAAATCATAATATGGTGGTTTTGTTTGGTAGGGATTTTGGAAACATTGATTACCCGGTGATGATATCGGTGTATAGATAGGATTTCAAAAACCTTTATGTGCCAGCAGGCAGAGAAATTGGTCTACTAAAAATGGTAGGCAGAATGGAGTATTAATGAATAAAAGGCATTTATATAAAGCCAAAAGAGTTGATAACGAAGAATGGGTTATTGGAAGTTATATATATATCCCGAAGTCAGGTGATGAGAAAAATGGACATCATTTTATAGTGGCAGATGCACTAGAAGAATGTTATGAAGTTTTTCCATCTACGGTGTGTCAATGTACAGGTATAAGAAGTGGAAAATTTGAATATATCTGGGAAAGTGATATTGTGATAGCAGAATATTGCAAAGATGGGATAATTTATGAATTTACTGGATATGTGAAATATAATCATTTTGGTAAATTTATTGTTCAATCAGTAAAAGATATTTCGTTTTGCACAGACTTGGATACGGTATATGATATAATAGGAAATTCATTTGACAATCCAGAGTATTTATAAGATTCTCTGATATATCTATTATAACTATAGTTTCAAAATGCCAGAATCGGCAGTAACTAATTAACAATGATTAGCCTGCCGGAACTGGCAGGCGGAAAGGTAGTAATTATGAAATACAAATTAACAAACGAATCTATGATTAACGCCGCTGGAAAGAAACTTTTCAGAATAAAGGCTCTTGTTGATATTGAGGAATATGGTGTAAAAAAAGGAGATTTAGGCGGCTGGATTGAAAAAGAGGACAATTTAAGCCAGAGTGGTAATGCTTGGATATTCGGTGAGGCTAAGGTATCCGGTTCTGCTGAGGTATCCGGTGACGCTGATTATGCGGTGATTAAGGGATTTGGAACCGAATATAGACCAACAACATTTTTTAGATGTCGTGATGGTGAGGCAAGGGTTACATGTGGCTGCTTCTATGGAACGATTGCCGAGTTCCGGGAACAGGTTAAGCGAACAAGAGAAGGTAAGGTTGCAAATGAATATCTGAAAATAGCTGACCTGATGGAATACCATTTTAAAGAGGATGGTGAAATCAATGGCTAGAATGTATTTCTCATTTAAAACTAATTTCATGGACAGTTCCGATGATATTTTATCTCCACAACTTGAAACGATAGAATTTACAACATCGGATCGTAAGATTATCCGGGTTGGCTGCGAAGGAGAAGCCGAATGGAAAATTAAAGATGGATCATTCTCTGGTAAATTTAAAGGATTGGAATACGAGATAGAAGATCAAGATGGTAATACAATTCTTGAATATGGAGAAAATCCAACAGACGAACAGCTCACGTTTTTAGAAAAAGCGACACCGGTTAAGGTTGTGTTCTGGACTGATGATGTCAGATATGATGGCTTTACTCCGGTTTGTAAGTATTTAAAAGTCAGCATAGAACATAACACAAAAAAACAGAAATATATGTTAAATTTCAAAGTCAAAAAAGATGTCGTTACAGAGATGGCTTAATAGATTTTGAAAAAGTATAAAAAATGCCTTGGTAGAACAGGGCATTTTTTTTAATTTTCTGCTTATAAATTACTGTAAAACTACAGTATTATATATATGTATAAAAGATTATTCCAAACGGAAAAAGAAAAAGAAAGGAGCGATAATACGCATGAGACAGAGTGAGATTAATGAATTAAAGGATCTGGCGTTTCATAAAGCAAGGGAGTTTCCTTGCGAACAGATTTTAAATGAATCTGGTTATGTAACGAGAACAAGGGGAGATAAGATATTCTCACAGTGTCCAAGCTGCGGAAGAATAGGTAAAAACGGAGATTCCTGTTTAACACACAGTCGATTTTCAATTACCAAATCCAAGAATGTGTTTAGGTGTTTTGCCTGCGATTTTAAAGGTGGACCAGCTACATTGTATTCTTATTTTAACCATGTATCTTATATAGAAGCGTGTGTGATTCTGGCTTACAGAGCAGGTGCGATCACCATGCAGCAGTATGAAGCCTTAAATGGCTCCCCAGATGCAGTAAAGAAGTTTCAGGGGGATACTCAGGTTTATAGAATGATGGATGAAAAGATCAGCGAAGATTATACATCCAAAGCACCAGATGATATCTGTAATCTGGTGTATACACATTTACTTCGGATGCCACAATTTACATTGTCAAAACATCATAAAAAATATCTGATGGAACAAAGGCACCTGTCAGAACAGGAGATTGCAAAGTTCAGGTTCTTTACCTATAAGGAATGTTTCAGCATTGATAAACTGATTCTGTCTATACGGAAAGAAAAGCCGGATTTTGATTATAACAATCTGCTTGGTGTTCCAGGTTTCTTTATGGAGTTCTTAGATGAATCAAAATCACAAGGAAGATGGATGTTCAAACATCCATGTCCTGATTGTATAGGAATACCGCTTACAAATGCTTATGGCGAAATCATGGCTTTGCAGATGCGAAACATGAATCCAAAATCGGTAAGAAATGGGATGAAGTATTTTTATGTTTCATCAAGGAATGTCAGTAATGAAAAGGCAAAAGGTAATTTGAGAGGACTTGGAGCTAGTCCGGGAAGTCCAGTTCATGTATTTTATCCAGAACGGAAAAGAAGCAATACATTTTATATTGGAGAGGGTTTCTTTAAAATGAATGAAATCTGTAAAGATGGCTTTACAGCATTATCTATTCAAGGAGTAAACATTTTCCATTATGTTGCAGATGAGGTCAGCGAAATTATCAAGCGTGATCCGACCTACAACTCTGGAACAAAACTTCGGTTAATGATTGTATTCGACATGGATTTGTACGAGAAAATTCAGGTGCTTGATGCAGGGTTGAATTTTGCAGACTATTTAAGGAAGAAGTTCCCAGGAGCGGAAACTTATTTCTTATTCTGGTCAGAAGATTTTGGAAAAGGATATGACGATCTGAAATTTTATTGCATGGAAAACGGATTGAATTATCTGAAAATGCTGAAAGCTTATCGTTCTGATCAGATTTTAGAATTTGTAAAAAAATCTGAAAAGGTGGTTTCTCGAACATTCAAGGTTTCTGAAAAGGCGGTGCATGAAGGAATGAGAAATAAAACTCGGAAAGAAAATAAGGAATATATTTCCTGTTTTTCAAATGCCTTAAAGAGTTTTGTTTCTGCAGCTTGGAATTGAAAAATAGGCTAAAGAAAGGATTTTGGTAATTCAAAATCCTTTTTTTTCTTCTCCTATATTTTCCAATATCGGAAAATATAGATAATAATTTGCACAATCTATTTCGTTAAAATGGTAAAAAGTAACAAATTTTGTTGTTTTTTGCCTTTTTCTGTCTTATAATTAAATTAAATTCTATAAGGATTTAGGTTATTATGAAGCGAAAATTACGATTAAAAAAAATCTGGATCGTTTTTTTCATTGTAATTATTGTTATTCTCTCAGCTACGATAATTATGTACCTTATTTTAAAAAACAAATCATCTCAGCCGGAATTGGAACAAGGGGGAACCCTGACTGAAACCGACTCATATTTTAATGGTGTCATTGAGACCATTAATAACGATTCAGATTATGGACGAAAATTTTATATGTACATCAAGGGGGATTCTGTAAATACTACTTGGCTTGGAACAGAGCTATCCCAGTATTTTACTGGAACCGATTACGATGTAAAAGATACCGGGTTGAGCCTATGCGGATATTCCAACCCATATTATATGTTTATGGTTGTGTGTCTTGGCAGATATGGTGGAGATTCGGAATTGGAAGATGGATCTGTTTCTGATTTAGGATCAATTCCAGATGATTCCGATTTATTTTCGGGTGTGATAAATGGAACCGGAAGTAATGAGGATGAACCAGGGGTATTTATATGGATGAATGAAACAGGTACTTATGTTTCCGCTTCCACATTTGCAGCCCCTTATTCAGAGTCTTATTTGAAAACCGTTTCAGCAGATGATTCCTACGGAGCAAATGCTTATTCCATAAATGATGCTTGGTATCGGTATTTTTACAACAGTTTTGTAAAAATAGGAGATGGCATAAGCGGAAAAGCATTTATGGATGGTATCTTTGGAATGATAACAAGTTCTGTTTCCAATGGGGCTGTTACCGGAAGAACGCAGGATGGAGATCTTGCTTATAGCGTTGATACATCCTTACTCCACGATAAGACCAATATTCCACTAATTTCTAATCTGGTAAATAGTATCCATTCAAAACTATCTTTTTCTGTTCGGTTTGAAAACGAACAAAATAAAGGATATATTACAGGAATTTGTGGAGATTCGGATTTCTTTGCTATTATCGAGCCGGATTCTATCTTTCATCCGGAATTTGATTTTAGTGAAAAGACGGTATACTCCGATTTTAAAGAAATGATAGATGCTTTTGAAAATAAATATGGAATGAACCCGATCACAATATGGGAAAATTAGGGGGATGCATCATGCAAAAGATATGTATAGCTTTTGATCTTGAAAATTTTGATAAATATGTCCGAGAGAAGCTTGGAGATACAGAGTTTAGTTATTCTTCAACGGCTTCTTATGTAGACGAAGTTCCGGCTATTATAGAAAATGAAAATCCTGATATTTTACTGCTTTCTAGCAGTCTGGATGGATCTGGACGATCTGGTATTGGATTAACATTTATGGATATGGTCCGAAAGGTTCGTCAGATATCCTCATGTAGAATTATCGTAGTTGCTGTTAATTTGGAACCTGGATGCGATTTTTATAAGGATCTGATAGGTCTTGGAATCTATGATATTGTTGTTGGAAAATCGGAAGTAAAACTATCCGACATTATTTCCTGTATTCATAATAAAAAAGAATATAGAGATGTTATGAATCTCCTTGGGGAGCAATTTGGTTCCGACTCTAATGCAGTTGTAAAACCTTCCGTTCAGATCACGATTGAAAATGAAGAACCTAAAAAGGGATTTTTCAAAAAAAATCCGAAGAAAAATCAGGATGAAGAAAAGAAGAAAGAGCCGCCGGTAGCAGAAGTAAAAAGAAGTGAATCTTGGCTTGATCGGATACCAGATGTTGAGATGCCGAAATCTACCAACCCACCGTCTGACCTTAATTATTCCGATAGTAAAGAAGCAACGACAGCTGAAAATCAGACTGCAAAAGAAAATGGTTCTGACAATACTTTTGGTCCTGCGGTATTAACGCCATCTGTTTATTATAATAAACCTGGTTTATTGTTCCATCTTTGTAGTTCGGACGAACTGATGTTGATACAACCGAAAGCACAGGTGGTAAGTGTTTCCTACCCAAATACAGTTAATGATCAGATCGTGCAGAAGAAACCAGAAAACATTATTGAAAATCTGATACCGGATAATACCCCGGAAGTATCTGATAATTATTATGAAGTTCCAAATGCGACAGATCCAGGTTCGGTTTTCGATATATATGATTCATTTCATCGGGGAAGTGATGTATTAATCGGTGATGGGATGCCTGCAAGTATGATGTTTTTAAAGAAACGCCAGCTTGCGAAAAAGATTGTTCTTACAGGGTTAGTTGATGGCGTAGGAACAACAAGCAATGTACTTAATATATCCTTTGCTTTAGCTGTAAACAATCCAGATTCAAGAGTCTTAATCGTAAATGGGATTCCAAATGATCTTACGCTTTATGACAGGTTAAATCTTCCGACAGATGGATATACATTGGATCAAATTGCAGAAAGTATCACAAAAGGTGCTATAAAGGGTAATTACTGCCTTGATAAAAAGAAGCTGATGTATGGAGCAAATAATAATGAGGAATTGTATTCGTCATTACCGGATAATGTTGAATTTATAAGGCTTTCCATGGAACTTTATGAAAATGGAAGCATGACAAATTTGGAAAATGCAATAGAACAACTTTCTGTAGCATATGATTACATTGTTTTTGATACGAAGTTTGGATACCATTCCGCATTTGAGAAGATGTTATGCAAGATTTCTGATGTCATATATTTTAATGTTATTCAGGATTTTTCCATCCTTAAGAAGTTAGAACGATATTTAACCCAGACCGGGCTTCGTGGAAAAGCAGGTATTATTGTGAGCCGTTATGTTAATTCCGATATTGATTCCCATTATATCAGCAACACCCTGAATATTACCGATATTTTTCGTGTGTCAAATGATACCTCTGGTTTTGTCAACTGTGCTGCAGCTTTCCAGTCTTATTTCCTAAATGGGAAAAGGAAGGTGAAAAAGGAAATAATCCAGATCGAAGAAAGGGTAAAATCACTTTATGAGTAATATAGATAACGAAAATATAGAGTTTCAAGCTTTTTTAGAGGAATTGAGAAAGGCATATGATAAGGTTGAGATAGAATTATTTAAACGGTGTGCAGAAACCAGAAGGGGGAAGTTCATCTATATTTATATTCAGTCCGAAATATCAAAAAACTTTGAAAAAATGGTTTTAAAGGGTTTTTTAACAAGAGATGAAGCGGAACAGTTTTATAAAGAGAATATGAGTCTAATCACTAAAATCGAAATGAAATATTCTTACTTATATAGAAATGACAAAATGGAACATTCTATGCTTTCTGCAGATAGGGAAGATGTTTATGGGGCTTGCATGATAGGGCTTTCAAAGGCTGTAAATACATATAAAAAGGATCGGACTGCGAAGTTCAGCAGCTACGCATACACCTGTATGGAAAACGAGTGCAGGAGTTTGGCAAAAAAATTAGCATGTGAACGCAAAAACAATAATACAACGGTCTACTCTGGTGATTTATCATATTCTAATTATGTGGATTTTGAAAGTAAAGACGATGATACGATTTTGGAACAGATTGAGGACGATAATGCAGTAGAGCAATTCAAAAAAGCAGAAGTATTAAGTATCTTACACGATGCAATTAATACTTTACCTGAGCGAAAACAGGGAATTATAAAAGATTATTTTGGTTTGAATGAGGATGCTGCAAACATGACACAACTGGAAGTTGCGAGGAAGTATGGAATTTCTCAGCCGAGAATTAAGACTTTGATCGAGGAATCTATTGAGGAATTAAAGAAATACTTTCATAAAAAAGGGATTTATGAGTTTTCATCTCTTTTAGCCTTATAAATTTTTCAATAATATTCGTATTATATATATGTTATAAAAATTTTTTATATAAAAAAAGGAGAGATATTTATGAAATCAAGACGAACCACAAAAAAGTTACTTATTATTATGGTGATCGCATTGTTGCTGCCACTTGCTTCTATCTGTATACCGGAGAAGACAACAGTAAATGCGATTTCGGTAGAAACCATGCGTGAAACCTTAAAGAAAACAGACTCCAAATCAACAGAGGGTACAACGGAAGCTGCAAATGATTCAAAATCGGTTAATAACAACTTTTCTGTATCTATGGATAAAGATGGTAATTTGAACACATCGTTTGATAATGCCAAAAAAGATCAGGATTTATGGAATTGGCTTTATGGAAAAGGTCACTACATCGTTGCGGGTATTTCAGGTATTTTGGCTATTGTCAGCTTAGTTTTCTTTATTTTATGTATTTCCAAATTCCAGGCATCAGGTATCAGTGGACAGGCAAGTATGAGAAATGGTGCTATTATAGGTATGATCGTTTGTGGTGTTGGTGTTGCACTTCTTGGTTCCGCATCCTTGATCTTCTCACTGTTCTGGAATTTCTTGAAATAGAAAGGGGTTTTTAAATATGAAACAGATGAAGGTATTGATCATGTTTCTGTTGTTTTGCGTTATGCTATATCCAGTACATACAACTCACGCTGCATCTGTTTCATTTTTTTATGAAACAAAAGGGCTTTCGGATTCTGATAACGGTCTTGGGAATTTAACGGTTTCCGGTGATAAAAACGGAAATATAAAGATTACAGATAACGATTCAAAGACTCCGGTAGAAGATAGTGCGAATTATATTTTTGATAACGCAAGGGTGTTTTCAGCTGGAATAACTGGATTGCTGGCATTGATTTGTTTTGTCTGTTTTCTCTTAAGCATTATTCAATTTTCTGGAAGTGGATTAAGCGGTCAAGCAGGGAAGAAATGGATGGCAGTTACAAAGATACTTATTACCGGAATATCTGCGATCCTGCTTGGTGGTTATAGTATTTATACGGTTTATATTTATCAGTTATTAAGGAGATAAGATGAAAAAGATAATGATATATTTTCTACTCCTGTTTTGCGGATTCATAGTGATCACGCCGTGTTCATTAAACGCTATTTCACCAGTCTATGAGACATCAGGCAGTGGAAATACAAATATTGATATAGATTTTACTGGAAAAAATAATGATGTTGCGGCATCCGCAAAAGATGAAAAAGACAGAATACGAAAAGCGTACAATAAATTAGCGAAAAGGCTAACCATTTTAGCTGCTATTGTTTTTGGAATCTGTATGTTTGTGATTTTAGTTCTTGGACGTATTAATGCAACAAGAATTGCAATGACCAGTTCTTCGCCTATGGCTAGAAAAAATGGTATTACACAGTTTATGTTATGTATGATCGCATTGGCACTCCTTGGTGGAACAGGAACCTTGATTGGGTTGTTTTACCAGTTGTTCCGATAAGTTATTTTGAAAGGAGATTTTTTTATGCACTCAATGCCGCCGGATACCAGAGGTAGGGAAAAAATATTGTGGGGGTTATTAGACAGCAGACAGCTTTTGTACTGCATAATCGGTATCGGAATTTATGCTGTTTTAGTCTTTGCTACTTTTTCTATATTTTCTGCGTTCTCACTATTGATTTGTTTCCCCGCTGTTATAGCAGGGGTTTATTTTGCTATAAAGAAAGTAAATGATATTCCATTACCGGAATATCTTCTTATAAAGAGAAAATACAAAAAAACAATAAAAAAATATGTGAAAAAGGGTGGTCACGACAGTTTTGTGTTCCAACCGGAAGATAGGGGGTAGATAAAGATGTTTTCTATTGTCATTGGTGTAATTGCGATCTTAATGATCATAACTGTCATTGCTCTTTTAGTGATCGTACTTATAAAACCAGACCTTTTGAATAAAATCTTTTCAAAAGGAAAAGATATAAAGTTTTCAGAAAATAAAGAAACAGAATTTACAGAGGTTGGAAATACGGATGATTTTGTCCCTGTTGTTGGATTTGATGATAATATTATGCAGATCGGGGATAAAACATACCGGATGATTATTGAGTGTTCTTCCATCAATTATGATCTGTTAAGTGGTATAGAGCAAAGGACCCATGAGATTCTATATAACCGTTTCCTCAACTCTTTAAATTTCCCGATTGCAATTTATATTCAATCCAGGGAATTAGACGAAAAAAGAAGAAACGAACAAACAGAGCAAAAGATCAAGAAAGCAGAAAAAAGATTCCCACAGATAAAAAATTATGCAGAAAAGTTTGTCAGTGCTATGAATACAGAACAAAGATCTTATGCTCAGACAACAAAAATTAAACGGAAATACGTCATAATTATGTATAACGAATACGAGCTGAAAAATATGTCAGAATTAACGGATGATGAAGTACGGCAGTTTATCAAAGAAGAACTCCAAAGCCGATGCTCTATTGTTGCCGGTGGACTTGCAGATTGCGGTTTGAACGTCCGAATACTGGATAAAGCTGAGATTACCGAAGTTTTATATGCTTATTATAAGCGGGATATGTATATGTGTGCCAGAGATATTGCATTTGGAAAGTATGAGACATCTTTTATCAAAGGGCATAGGGATTCTATTATGAATGACCGACAGATACTTGATTCTATTTTAGAAGCTGCAAAGAACAATATAAAAACAAAACTGGTAAAGGAAAATAGTACAGCGGATGAAATAGCTTTTTACAAATACCTTTGTGATTGTCTTGACTGTTTCAAACAGGATGATGTATCAAAGACGGTTGTGGAAAACATGATAGATTCGTATGATACGGCAGAAAAAAATGGGGTATCTAAAGTTTTTGATGAATATATAGAAGACCATTTGGATGAAATTCAGGATATTGATAATGGAGATTCAATAAAGACAGAGATTCGGGATTTCCCTGGATATACCAGTTAGGAGAAAAGAGATTATGGCTAAAGAGAACTTGAAAGTATTAAGTGATAAGGAACGGAAAAAAACGGATCAGACGATGGCAGATGCTTGTCGTGACTTCAAGCAAGTGATGTCACCAGCTTATATAGGATATAATGACGACTGCGTTAAGGTCGATGATAATTATGTGCGGACGTTTGCTGTGAATGGCTATCCCCCTACGGTCGATGTTGGATTTTTAGATAAATTGTATAATAGTAATACACAAAGGTATGTCAATAATAAAGAAAAAGGTGATTTAGATACCATAGAATATATTGACCCTGTAAAGGATAAGGTTGCAAAAGACACTTTAACCAACGAGATCACAAAATATGAAACACAGCTTTTGCAGGAATATGATCGGGAGAGTAATAAAAACATAACATGGCTTCAGGATAAAATATTTGAACTTTATGAACAGAGGAAAAAAGTTGAAAAAAACTATGCGAAAATCTTTATCGTTTCTGTATTTGCTGCATTATACAACCATGACAAAAAAACACTTGATAAAGAATCGAAAAAGCTGATGTCACGATTAGATGGGGTACAGGTTATTTTAACACCTCTCTTTATGCGTGATATCGAAGGCTACAAGACCTGTTCCCCATATGCAGTCTGTTCTCTACCAAAATTTGGAAGGAATATGGACACGGAAGCTCTGGCTGACCTTTTTCCTTTTTATAATGCGGATATCAACCATCCGGGCGGTATCCCGGTTGCAATAAATAAATATCTGCAGACGCAGATCTATATTGATTTCTTTAACTTTAAGCTGCTTTCCAATGCCAATATCTTCATTTCTGGTAAATCTGGTTCTGGTAAATCCTATTTTTCTTCCCTTCTTACCAACCGTTCTATTTTAATTGATGCGGTAAAAACTGTTATCATTGACGTAGAAGGGGAATTTGTTATACCAACAAAGAATATCGGTGGTGCCTGTGTTAAAATTTCAATCGGATCTTCTTGTGTACTTAATCCTTTTGATCTTGCTGTAGAATATGTATTGGATAAAGATGGAAATTCTACCGGAATCCGGAAGATAGATATTAAGGGAAAAGTTTCAGAACTTATCAGTATGTTTGGCATTATGCGTCCAGAATATGTCGCAGATGGTGTTGTTCATGCTCATATCGCAACCTGTTTACAGAATTTATATTCCAGATTTGGGTTCACAGAAGACCCAGATAGTTTATATACGGAAAGTAGATACTATGATGAAGAAAAAGAAACATATGTAAATCTGAAAGAAAAGAAAATTATGCCAAGGATATCTGATGCAAGAGAGGAATTTTTCAGATATGCGGAGGAATTTGGTGATCCGTTATTATACCAGTTTGCAGAATCTTTATCCGAGTTTGCCGAAGGTGGAATATATGATCTGTTTGACTGCTATACAGAACTTGATTTTGATGAAGAACATCTGGGTCAAGAAATGGAATTAACGGATCTTCCGTGTATTGACTTTGACTTATCCGGCGTAGATGATGAAAATTTACGTCCGATCGTTATGTACGTTGTTATGACCTGGATCTGGACTCGATTCATAAAAACGGATTTAAAAACAAAAAAGAGAATTGTTTGTGATGAAGCATGGACGATGCTTTCATCCAGATTTAAGGGTACAGATTACACAGCGGGATGTCTGGAAAATTACGCTAGAAGAATTAGAAAATATAATGGTTCATTGCTATGTATCACGCAGAATTTCAGAGAGTTTGCAAACAGGAAAGAAGGTCTTGCGATCTTGTCAAACTCAGCTGTAAAGATGTTCTTCAACCATGAGGAAGAAGATATTGCGGCGGTTGAAGGTAGATTCCTATTAACAGATGGAGAAAAACAATTCATTTTGTCGTCCGTCAGAGGTGATTTTTTATTAAAAATTGGGAAAGAAACTGTAGTTGCTCATGCTCAGAGTTTTGCTTTTGAGAATCAGATGCTTTCTAAAGAGTATTTGAATAAGTAGGAGGTGGCAGAAGATGATGCGAAAGTATATTAAAAGCAAATTATTGTTTTTTTTGATATTAACAGGAATCAGTTTTTGCTTTTTTAAGCTTCTTGGTACAACGGAAGCAAGAGATAATGCGTTTTTAGCAAGCTTCATTGATGAAGACTCCTGTATGTATAAGTTTCAGGTCATTTATTCTGGATCTGAGGTGGAACTTGCACGTATTTCGGCATTTTTAAATGAAGATTCTATGTTGACACAGAATGGTAGAATCTCCATTCTTAAGAATTTCGTACAGAACTCAGTAAAAACAGATAATAATTCAATGGTGACACCAAAGGATGGTGCTCCCGGTACTGCGGAAGTTGCAGACTATGAGTTGGCAGTTGGTGTAAACTCTGATCCAGATAGGGATAAAACAGGTCATTTCACCTTTAAGATATATGATAAACTTGGTGATCAGTCTTATGATGTTAAAAGTTTTGATTTCACGAAGTTTGATAAAGAATTTGAAAAAACAAAGGCAAAACCTATGACCTTTCCATTTGACAGTGCCTATAATGCATCTACTTCTGATATTAACCGAGCCTATAAGGTGATGGACACCATTTGTAATGATTTTACGGAAGCATTATTGTATATTAACAGCGGAAAATCGTTTACTTCTGTCGATTCGTTGATTGAAACTGCATATTATTTGGTCACTGCAGGAAGTGATAACTATGGTGGAAGTGCTGTCATTCAAAATGAATACGGTAATAAATTTAAGATTGATTACAACAGTTCAGCAAAATCTAAAAATGGTTTATTAAACAATCAGGTGACAATTACAGAAGTTTCTAGTAAAGCATCGAATGAGCGTTCCAGAACTTTTACATGGAGATGTAAAAAGGGATATAAGGGGTATGAAAAAGGAGATCAGCTAGAAGATGGAGAATCTAATACTCTTACGATCAGTGATTCAGCAAATGAACATGATACAGAATATATTACATGGGAGCATTTGTTCATCGAAGCTGGGTTGCTTTACGCCGAAGGTGTTTCTTATTCAAATGCTGCTGATATATTTACAACAGATGCCCTTGAAAGTTCTTTTGTAAGCTTTACCAGAAATGTGTTAGGTCAGCTTCGTGGCTTGTTGCAGCTTTATGAAATGGAAGATTGTGTATTTAATTCCGGTGTCAGGGGATCCAGAGCGTTTGTTTATGGGGCTTATCTTAATAACTGGACCAGTGGGGTTTCTGCTATGTTTTTCATTTTTGTAGTAGTTGCATTATCCATAACTGTTATTCCTGTGATCAACTTGTTTGTAAAAAAACAGTTTTCAACAATTTCTGCTACAGCAAGATTTTCATTGTTAGAGGGGATTCGGGATTTGATTGTGGCGGTAATCGGAATCTGCTTTGTATGGGTAATTTTAAAATTATTGCTGCTTCTTAATTATGAGTTCGTAGACATATGGAGAGAACTTGTTGGAACAAAAAAGATTTCTGATTCTGGTGGTGGATATGCAACCTTTGGAGCTATTTTATACCAGTTCATCTATTTCTTTATTTCCATATATGTCAATATTGTTTATATATTAAGACAGTTTTTTATTCCAGCACTTATGATCATATCTCCAATCTGTATTATAGCTTATGGATTTGGTCCAAAAGGAAAAATGATATGTGGAAATTGGATAAAACAGCTTATTGGGGTAATTTTTATCCAGGGGTTCCACGCCCTTGTTTATGGATTTATTGTTACTAATTCTGTTGGATTGAGAGGAATTGAGAGTCTTATTACCTGTGCTTCTTTTATTCCTTTGACTGCAGTATTTTCAAATCTTTTTGGTATTTCTCCAACTGATATGTTACGACAGGCATCTTCAACTACAAATACAGCGAGAGCTGGATTATCTGGTGCTGTTGCAGTTGGAACTGGTGCAGTTTCTGGTGCGCTTTCCGGGGCTGCAAATATAGCCGACAAAGTTGGAACAAGTAAAAATACGATTTTGCAAAACGAGCAAAATGGTAGGTCATTTACACCTTCATCCTCAACAGTAACAGGGTCGATGCTTCGTGGATTGTCCGGTGCAACGAGGTTTTCTGGTGGTTCGGTATCTACAGGTTTAGGAGCAGGATATGATCTTGCATTGCAGGATCAATCTGGCACAACCGATATGCAGCGTGGATTTTCAAGTATGAGTTCCGGCATATCTGATATGGCGACCGGGCTTGGTGCTGCAGGAGCTTCGGAATATTTATCAAAATTTGCAAAAGAACACCCGCCGCTTGAAAGAGAATCAAACAAAGACGATTCAAATTCTTATAGCGGTAATAATTACAGATATAACAGAAGTGGTTATAAAGGTAATTATGGTGGAAGTGGAAATAGCGGTAATTATAGAGGAAAAGGGAAAAATTATACAAATAATCATAGTATCCGTTCAGGGGCAAATTCGTCAATGCGATCACCTAGTAATGGAACAAAGAGCAATAGTAAATCAAATGCGTATAGGCAGATTGCGGATTTAAGGTCTGAGTCTAAAGCTAGTAGTTATTTTGGCGACAACCTTGTAAAGACAAAGACGACATATTTGGGTGAATCTGATAAGGCAGTGCGGACATATAATGTTAAAGTCCCAGAAGAACTTCATGGAGAAAAGGATACAAGAGCCAAAGACCTATATGATCGTGCTGTAAAAATGAGTGAATTACAAAAAAATGGAAAAACCATGGAATACAACGAAGAAAGAAATAAGTTAATAAATGAGTATGGAATTAAAAATCTGGAAGTCAGGATGAGAAAAGAATATAAGGATGGGAATTATGTAAAATCCACACCTTATCTCAGAGTTCATACCGTTCAATTTCCAAATGAAGATTAATTCTAATCGGGATGAGTTGGCATCCCTCTTTGAGATAGAAGTAAATTGGTACTGGAAACTGTACAGAGCATATAAATGAAAAGGCAGTGTACAGTACCAACCTTGTGATTTGACACCTTGTAAGGTTTCGATTTTACAAGGTTCCAAAGGTAATTATTCTGGTTTATTCCTTATACATTGACTTTGTCGGGTTACGGTTTTGCAAGGTTCCAAAGGTAAAGAATGTATCTCTAGGATTGAGCGTCTACTTTGTAGGGTTACGGTTTTGCAAGGTTCCAACTGGATACTGAATATATAGATATAAGACAGAAAACTACTGGCTATAACAAAAGAAAGGATGATAGAGTAGTGAATAGTGGCGGCTTTGGAAATTCGTCTGAAAATTCCGAACAACAGAATAATAATTGGCTGAACAATAGTGCTTCTTTTGTTGGAAAAGCGGGAAGAAAAGCAGGAAAAAAAACCAAAAATGGGTTATCTAAAATTGCTCAAAAAGCTGCGAATCTTGTACTTAATTTACTATCAAAGTTATCCCCTTGGCAGATTTTGGTTGTTATTTTAATTGCATTTATTTTGATCTCAGCTGTTTTTTCTTTTGGTTTTTTTGCATCAAATGAAAACGCTGGAGAAACGAAAAGTTATACGGATTACTCCAATACAGTAGGATATAGTGAAAGTGGAGATACCGTTGTTACAAAGTTTTCAAACTCCAACGCAGCGTGTCTTTCCTATTATGAAACGCTGTCAAAGGAAAAGAGTGTGTACCAGATAAAGGAAACGGATACAGGAGAACAAGAATTAATATTAGCGGGTGCGGATGATGCAGCGGTTGATTATTTTAAAAACGATTTAGATTACTATATTGATCCTAACTTGTTGTATTGCATGAATAAATACCTTTTTAACGATCAGAACGTGTTTCCAGAATTGTTCTTAAATCCAGTGGCTTATAATCCATTCACTTACCAACTACAGAAGCTTACAGATGAAAATGGAAATATAATAGTCGAATCCAATATAAAAGGGAAGGATGGAAAAGAAACAGGAAAAAAAGAAAAGAGTGTTGCTGATTATGGAATTGCTTCTGTATTAAAGTACAAAAAAGAAACCATGACAGAACATATAAAAGGAACATATATAATGGAAGATTATTATGATTCCGAGTCCGGAAGCGTAAAACAGAGATCCATTAATGAACCTTATGATATTACAATTAGTACCAAGGAATACGATGTATTGGATCATGCAATAAGCATGGCAGGCTCCATGACCTATAATTATACCAATACTTCGGTAAAAACAGAGGGAATAAAAAGTGGAGAATCCGCTAATGAATCGGACAATGTAGAAAAAATATTAGTTGAAGACAAGCAGATCGTACAGTACAAAGTATCTTTTAATGGTACAGGTGGAGCTTCCCCGATATCGGGCAATGGTATTTTATTTTTTCCGACCTTACAAGAAGCAGAGGATTACGTCAATAATAATCCTTCATATCGAGTTGTGACAGATGAAAATGGAAATCCTGTAACCTCTGTACAGTCTTATAAATTGTACAAATATAGAGATACTTCAACATCTGGAATATATAGTGATTTTGTGAATATGACAGGATGTAATACAACCGATAGCGGTAATGATTATTTATATGATTACTTGACTAATTTCTCTACTTATAAGCCTGTTATAACTCGAACCTATGATACTTTTCTTTCAATGCACTCTGGAGGAGATACGAACCTTTATGTGAATATTGCTAAGTTTGGTGTACAGGGTGAATCTGGAACTACTGGGTCAGGTTCAGGAAGTGGATCTAATAAATTTGAACAGTTATACAATGGAGACAAAAAGGAGCTAATAGAAACGATATGGGATGGGCTTTTACAATTTGGGTTTTCTGAGATCCAGGCTGCAGCGGTCCTTGGAAATATGGCAAGTGAATCTTCATTTAATTTATCAGTTGTAAATGAAATTGGATGTGCGGGTCTTTGTCAGTGGTATCAAGGTCGAATGACAAGATTAAAAAACTTTGCTACAGCTATTGGATACGATTGGACAGATCCAATACCTCAAATTTTATTTGCCTGTATGGAACTTGATACAAAAAACACATATAGTTATGCCCCTAGACAATGGGCTTATGATCAGGATAAGACCTGGGATTCATCAAACGATGTCTCCGAGATTGCCAAAGCTATGGCTCTTGGATGGGAACGCTTTGCTTTACCAAGAGATTATGATGTAAGCAGTAGCGTAAGGTCAGAGGTTGCAAAAAGACAAGAGCAGTCTATGAGTGCCTATACATATTTAAAAGGAAAGACATTTGGACATATTATTCCATCCTTTGAAGCAGCTATGCCGAATGGAGCAAATACAGGCTCTAATAGTTCCAATACTGGAAATAATAACGGTACAATTAATGGATCTGCAATTACATCGTCAGGAACTATGACAGACGAAGATCGAAAATCCTTTTATGAATTTTATCACGCCATGGATGAATTGGAAGAAGATGTAACTTTTGAGTCTTACAACCGGAACTTAACTACGGATGAAGTTCAAAACATGGTTCTGCTTACAAATTCGTTTATTAATGGAACAACCATGTCAGAGGAAAGCTTAAATCTGGATGGAGCTTTATGGTCGGACAGCTTTGTTTCTAATCTGGAAGAAAAAAAAGAATCTGGTGATTCGTTTGCATCTACGATAGATGGACTTCCGATTGGCAACTCAAAGTCTATACAGGATCTTGATTTCTTATTCCCGGTTGATGTTTCTGGAAACCCAACATTTACTTCTGCTTTTGCTCCAAGAATAAGTCCTACAGCGGGTGCATCAACTTATCATAAGGGTGTAGATATTGGTTGTAAAGAAGGAACACCAATATATGCTGCTGCAGATGGAATTGTAGAAATTTCGCAATATAGTTCATCAGCAGGCAATTATGTCCAGATTAATCATGGATCAAATGCAAAAGGGGAAACCGTACAGACAGTGTATATGCATAATTCATCTTTACTTGTAAAATCAGGAGATCAAGTGAAGAAAGGGCAAGAGATTGCGAAAGCAGGAAGTACAGGATATTCTACAGGATCTCATTGCCATTTCGGATTGATGATTAATGGAATTTACAGCAACCCAGTCCTTGCATTTGACCTGGCTACGGTTCCAATCATGGAAAATGGAAAACTTACAACGGTTGCATTACCGGCAGATAGTAATTTTACAAAGTATATAGCTTATAATGCTTCCAAAAATACATTTGCACAATAATTTTGTCGTTTTCCCTTATATTTTGTATAGACATATTCGTATTATATTAATAGAAACTAAAAAATGGAAAGGAGAGAAAAAGATGAAGAAGATTGGAGTTTTCTTTTTATTTCTGATTGTGTTTGTTTTTTTTCTTGCATTTACCCCGGTAAAAGCGGCTACGATTGTTGATGTCGAAGGGGGAGCAACTGAAAGTGAAACATCAGATGAGATTTCGGATGATTCGGATGATTCGGATGATTCGGATGATTCGGATGATTCGGATGATTCGGATGAAACGGTAGACGATGAATCCTCTGGATTTGGTAACACATCTAATCAATTTTACTTAGACGAAGATGGAACATTACATGTCGGAGAGAATGTATCTGAACAACATTTTTTTAATCATCTATTTGGAAAGCTTTTACAAGGGTTAAATGTGGCACAGATCGTTGCTATCATCGTGATAATATTCTTTGCTGTCATTATAGTAGTATTATTGATAGCGAATATTATTGGGGATAAGAAGAAGGTCGGATTTTATCTTTTTGGGCTTTTGGCTTGTGGTCTTGGAGTTGTATTTATCTATTTTGCGAAAGATATTTTTGCGGCATTTGTATCATGGACTGCGAACTAATACTTAATAATGTGAATTGCCATCTGTCGGATTAACTGGCGGGTGGCAATTTTCTTAAGTAAGCTTATATGTTGACAAGATAATACCATTGTGGTATTATGTAAGCAAATAATTGAAAGGAGTTATTCATTTTATGAAAGAGATAGAAGTAATTGGAGTTGATGTAGGAAATGGATATACAAAAACCGTGAATACCTGTTTTCGTTCTGGTATCGTAAGATACGATACTAAACCATTATCCTCAGAAAATATTGTTTTTTACAATGGAAAGTATTACGGTGTGGGTGGTAGAAGAAGCACCGCTAAAACGGACAAGAAACAGGATGAAACAGCATTGATCTTTGCACTTGCCGGAATTGGGAAAGAAATTAAGAAAAGAAACCGTCCAATCCATGATATTATATTGTCAGAGGGTCTTCCCATTGAAAGATGTACCAATTTTAACAGGGAAATTGATGAAAAGTATTATAAGGAAGGGAATACTATAAAATTTGGGTTTGAGGATGAGGAATATGAAATCTTCATTAGAAAGGTATTGGTCAACCCACAGGGAGTTTCTGCAGTATTAAAACTAATGCTTGATGGTTCTATTCCTGATCCATGCACAATTATTGACATTGGTTCTGGAACGATGGATGTTGTATCATATGAAGATGGAAAGCCTGTTATCAGTAGTCGGAAGTCCTTCAATATGGGTGTGATTCATTGCTTTAATGATGCAATCGGCAGGATCAGAACGGTGACTGGTATGGAAGTAGAGGAATATGTAATAGAACAGGTTATGCGTGGGGAAAGAGGTGTTCTTCCGGAAAAATATGAAGCAATGGTTGTAGATAGCATAGAATCATATATCAAAGGTATCCATAACAGGCTGATTGAAGAAGGATATAATGTGGAATTGTTACCTTGTATTTTTGTCGGCGGTGGAGCATCTGTGTTAAAAAAGAATGGTGGAGAAAAATATTTCCCAAGAGCAAAATACGTTGCCAATATATCCGCAAATGCATATGGATATGAATTGGCTGCTCAGAGTTACGTCAGATCACAGAATAAGGATGTGTAATTAAAAGGTATGGCAGTTAATAAAAATAAAAAATATGTATGTCTTGCCCTGAATCTAAACAAAGATTTAGGGCGGGAAATTCATTCAATATTGGAAAACTTAAAAAATGAGAGTAAACAGCATTACATAATGCGTGCAATCAAGTATTTCCATGATCATGAGAAGCAGATCAAACAGATGGAAGCGTTGGAAGCTTTTAATATTGATCCAGAAACCTTTACAAAGGTTTTCTTATCTGTTGTGTCCGGTGGTGAAGTAAATTTACCAAAGAATATTCAAAGTAAAAAGAATCCAGATGAAAAAAAGGATTCCGCTCCAGATAAGAAAAAGAGACCGGATAAAACATCTGGGGTAAAGATAGTAGAAAAGAAAGAGAGTAAACCTGTAGTAGAACAGAAACCGAAAGAGGATTCTAGAATCATATACGGAGATGACTTAGAGGTTGATCCTGCAAAGCTTGATCAAATGATGAAAAGTTTTGACGATATGTTTAAGTGAGGAAGTGATGGAATATGCAGGCAAATGAATTAATTAATTATGGAAAGAAAAAAAACTTGATTAAATTTTCTGTCTCCATCGTTGTCTCCGCAATCCTCACATTGTTACTTCTGCAGCTCGTTTTTGAACTAGATCATATAAGTGGAAATTCCATGTATCCGACACTAACAGACGGTGGCTATGTATTTTGTGTTCATAATAGCGTTAGACATTATGAATGTGGGGATGTTGTCAATATTAAATCTGTAGTTCTTGATACCAATATTGTGAAACGTGTGATTGGTACAGGTGGAGATCATATCGAAATCACCGAGGATGGATTGGTGTATAAAAATGGAAAGCTGTTAAAGGAACCGTATATAAATCCAAATAACGATTCCGAATTTGAACCTATGAATGTTGATGTACCGAATGGTTATTTATTTGTTATGGGAGATAATCGTGGAGAATCGGCGGACAGCAGAATGTTTGGCTGTATTTCTGAATCGGAAGTTGTCAGTGTCGTGTTGTTTTCATTTAAGTAGAAGGCGGGGTGCTTTATCATGCTATATGAGGTATTAATTGATATAAAAGACTATGAATTTTACTTACCAAAGCGTATTTTTCATAATATTCTTTCTGGGAAACTTCCGGAATCCCGGATGAACCGTGTTGTTAAAAAATTCAAAGAAGAAGGATATGCAAATAGGATCAATATTGAAACCTACAAATTCACAGATTTGAAACCAGATGTCATTTATTCCTTTTATCATTCAAAGGATTATTTCTACATTAAGGATAATATCGGGAACCTTCATATATACCGGATTTATTATATCAATGGAGAAAAACCTTGGACGATCAAAAAGACAATTCATGGAGAAACGATTTATTTTATGAAGAAGGGTGATTCATACAGGATTGTGGATCAGAATACAGCTTATGCAGAATATTTGGATTAATAAGAAAAATGGAATAACAACAGATGAGGTTCGTGCGGTTGCAAGAGAGAATGGTATTTTGCCGGAAACAGCATTGATTTTGTTAAAGCGGTTTGAAAGAAGTGAAATACCATCTGTTTTATCGAATACAAATATGATTGAATATGATGCTCATATTCTAAAAGATGCGGAAAAAGGTGCAAAATTTATAGCTGCAGCTATCAAAAAAAGTTCTAAAATCTGTGTAGTTAATGATTATGATGTAGATGGTGTCACTTCCGGATATATCATGGCAGATGGAATAAAGACATGCGGTGGTACCGCTATGATCATAACACCGGACAGGATCTTGGATGGATATGGAATTTCAAAGAGAATTATAGATGAAGCGGTAGATCATGGTTGTGGCTTCATTGTGACAACGGATAATGGAATTGCTGCATATGATCAGATCAATTATGCGGTGTCGAAAGGAATTGATGTTGTTATCACAGATCATCACGAAGTACCTTTTGAAATGTTAAATGGAGAAAAAAAATATATCCTGCCGAAAGCTATGGCTATAGTGGATCCACACCAAGAAGATTGTCTTTATCCATATAAGAGTATTTGTGGAGCAGTAGTCGCTTATAAGGTCGTAGAGTTGTTGTTTCAATTACTCTTAAAAGATTCACAGATAAAGGAGAAGAAACTGGATCAGTACATGGAACTGGCAGCTCTTGGTACAGTCTGTGATGTCATGCCGATTTTGGATGAAAACAGAACGATCGTAAAAAAAGGATTAAAACTGATGAAACATTCTTCCTTTATTGGGCTGTTAATGCTTATGGATGTACAACAGGTTGATAAGGAACATATATCGGTGTATGATCTTGGTTTTCGGATAGGACCTTGCATCAATGCGGAAAGTCGGATCACAGGTTGTGTAAAGAACGCTTTGCAGCTACTTATGGAATCCGATTATAAAAAGGCTACTGAAATTGCAAGTTATCTAAAGGGCTTGAACGATGAAAGAAAGCATGAGAGTGAAGAAGCCGAACAGCTTGCCATTGATGTTGTTTCAAAGGATTTAGACTGTGGGGTTTACTGCATCTACATTCCAGACAAAAATCCTGCCATTATGGGAATCGTTGCCGGACGGATTAAAGAAAAATATAATCATCCGGTACTTTGTTTCACAGATGATAAATCCGGTATTATTAAGGGGTCTGGTCGTTCTATCTCAGGATATGACATGTTCGCTATGTTATCAAGGCATAAGAATTTGTATGATGCTTTTGGTGGACATCCTGGAGCTGCAGGACTTAGTTTACAAAAGGAAAACTTTGAGGAATTGAAAAAGGTTCTCAATATCGATGCGAAAGAACTGGATCCTGCAATTTATGATAAAATTATAAAAGTTGATCTGTTTATAAACCCCGATCTGATCACCCAGCGTTTCATATCTGAATTGGAACGATTAGAACCGTTTGGGCATGAGAATGAAGCCCCTGTTTTGGCGGCAACCAATATCTTGATCACCAGAATGAAGCGGATCGGAAAAACGAATAACTATTTAAAACTCACTTCTGTAATGAATAATAAGGTTTACGAACTTTTGTATTTCGGAGATCCGGATCAGCTTGAAAAGTATCTGGAGATGAAATATAATATAAAAGATATAAAGGATCTATACATGGGAACGATCTCGGATATATATATTGATATAATCTATTTAGTAAAATACAGTGAATGGAATGGAAACCCATCTATATCATATATAATAAAGGAATATAAATAGTATTGGAATCGGCAAAAATTCGATTTTTTGCCGATTTTTTCTATAACTTTTCGTAAAACGTGGATTTAGCGAAAAGTTATAGAGTGGTAAAAAAATACTACTATTGCTTTTTCTACTTTGCACCAACTTTGGTTTAATCGACAACTGAAAAATCTTGCTAAGATTTTTCCCAACAAAAAAATGTGGCTTTACACCACATTTTTTTTAATGAGCCAGAATGTTTCATTAATCCTTTTCTCTGACCTTGATCTTTTCCGCATCTTTTGTTCTCTGGTTCTTATTCCTTATGATCAAAGTAGAAACTACAGTTTCAATAATTGCCAAAACGGTTCCAATTCCACCAGTTAAAGCACCGATTTTTGCCAAATATATACCTGCTATAGATGTTGTTTTTATGCAAAATAGCTCTCCGGTTGCAAGTGCAAGAATAAATAACGCCGGATATAACATTGTGCTGCATATATGGAACTTTAGATTGTTGTAGTTCATGCGATAAACGATACATAGGTATAGTATACTGATTAAATGCATGACATACAATGCCACTGGATACACCCAATTTGCCATTTTTGATACCACTTCAAGTGTATTGTCTATAGCTTCAAAATCATCTGAATTTGCGTCAAATATGGCTGTTCTATAAGCCACTGGAGTGTCATATAATAACATGGTTGATATCCCGCATATATCCATTGTATATGATGTAAGGGACGCCAGATCTTTTTTTGATATAGAAATGTTATGATCCGTGGTAAATTCCCTTATAATTTCCGATAATTTATCGTCACAATATGACTTCGTGTATTTATATTCCATATTATAATGAAAAATACCCATCAGGTGATCACTTAATACACCGGCTGTCAGATGTCTTAACTCTTTACCATTTAAAAGATCATAATATTCATCATTGGTGAATCCTCTTTTTTCATATGATTCATAATATGTATCTGGAATTTTTTGTTTACTGATATAATCTTTTGTCAGCCGTTGCAATCCAATTCGTGATGTTGAGATGAATAACATTATGAAAAGTAAAAAAACGGCTGAGACAACGATTGAGAACGCTTTTACAAGGGATGCAGATGCATTTAAAAGTACTTTTTTTCCCTTTTTCTTTTTTTTCTTTTTGCTTTCTTTTCCCATATGATTCCTTTCAGAAGGTTATCATGGAACTGTCAAAATAATTTCGTTGCTTATAAGCTGTTTGATAGTCGATATTTCCACCTTTTGATAAAGTTGTAACATAAACATGATGTTGTTCGATACTCGGTTTGTTTAGAAGATTCCATAATTGCTTGCCGAAATAATTAGCGTCTGTAAAATATTCAAATATATATTGGTTTTGGCTGTATGGAGTCTGGTCTACAACAACAAACTGTTTGACTTCTTTATATCCATTTAGTTCTTCGATTGGAATATCGAAGTAATTGAGTATTCGCCTTATATAGGATTCTCTAGGTTTTTTCACACACCCTCTAACCCATTTATATAACGCACTACTTGGGATATTGGTTTCTTTACATAGTTTATTTATGGAAACACCATGATAATCTGCAATTTTTTTTATTCGATCTCCATAACCGTTCGTCATTAACATGCTTGTCTCTCCTTTCTTCCCTTATTATACACAAAAAAAACGGAAAAAAGTATTAATTTGTCACTAATTTTTTTCTTCTTTGATTCCAAGCAAATAGTCAATCGAGACATTGAAGATCTGACTTGTTATAAGTAATGTTCTAAGACTTAATCCGCTTTTTCCCCTTGCACATGTAAGAGCAAGTTCTTTGGCGTTTTTCTGGTTTGACATTATTTCATATTGTTTTGTAAATTCAAATTTGGTCATATTCCGCTCTGTTAGCAATCTGGAAAATCTAATAGCAAATTCAAGACTTAATGGCATTGTGCTTTCTTTCAGTGTCCCTATTTTTTTATTATCCGATAATCCGAGAAGCCAATCTGCAGATACATGACATGTTTTTGCAATATTATATAGCATTGTACCTTTGGGGTTCCTTTTTCCGGCTAAGTACAGGCTGACGATTGAAGAAGAAACTCCTATTTTTTTTGCAAATCCGGCATTGCTATTCTCGTTTTCATTGATCACTTCTGATAATCTTTGACTGAATATTTTTAATATTTCCTTTTCATTTATATTTTTTCCCATTTTTATTTATCCATCCTTTATATGATTAGTTTTACAATTACAAATATAGTTGAGACGAATAACATACATAATCCAAAAAATATCAGATCGGACCCTTTTTTTGCCTGGTTCTTATTCCTTTTTCTTTCTGCTTTTAATTTAATAATAGAACCAATAGCAATCAATGTAACCACTATTATAATCATAAGAATCGAAAACCTGGATATCTCTTTCATTTTTCAGTATACCTTTCTATTTATTGTTTATTTCTATAATCTCCTGTTTTAACAATGATATCTGCCTACCAAAATTGGTGTCAAATGCGGGAAGTATATAGGATGCGATTACAGTTATACAGCCAAGGCAGGTGTAGAAGCTGTAATATTGTCCTGGTATAATGCCGGATAACAATTGAATAAAGATCAAGGTCGCAACAAACAGACCAATGATCGTAGTCCTTTGATTTCGTTTCCTTCTTTCAATCCAGTTTGAATACATTGCAACTATCCGCAATGTTACTTCCTCACTGAGATTTTTTTTCTTTACTTCTTCTTCAAATTCATCTAATTCTCTCATATCGTTTGGTGACAACATATATATATTCCTCCTATAAAAATTTTAATTTCAGCATTGCTATAAAAATTATGCATGATATTCCGGCTATAACTCCGGTCAGAATTGGAAACTCGATTTTCTTGTCAGAAAGAAGTTCGTAACTCCCATATACCGTAATTGTTCCACAGGAAAGTAATAGTGCTGTGCTTACTTTTTTCGTTATAACATAGCTGATCAGAAAAATTAATAAACTTACAACCGCAATAAAGATTGGATTTGATAATAATTTTTTCATTTCTTGCTCTCTCCTTTCTATTTTTATGATTTATTATACCACTATGGTATTATATGGTCAACGATAAAGCTAAAAAAAATGCTCATGTATAATACATAAGCATTTTATAATTTCCTTGCTAGGTTGCTTTAGTCTGATAATACCACCCGCAAAAATACTATCAACTTTCCTAAAATTCTCTATTTGAGAAACAAATTATAATTCATTTATACTACAAATAAAATGAATTGTCAATTTCTCAAAGGAAGCTAATAAGCAAGAATGGAATCCCCATATACAAATACGGTATTTATGTTTGATATCAGCTGGTCGTATGTATCTGAAATATTGTTTTCTTCGTACACAGCTTTGTTTATAATTAAAAGATGATATATACTGTTCAGCTTTTCAGTACAATCATAAATATTGTCCTTAAGAGCCTGACCGTCTATAACTCCGTTTCTATATTTTGTGTACAGCTGCTTTTCTGTTGACAGGTAGAAAGCTGTCGAACTTTGAATATACAAGGTCAGATCATCTACGGTTTCAAATCGGTTTGATGCACTATCTGTTTTTTCTGTTTTTGGAGTCTCCTGCTTCGTAGACAAGAGGTTTTCAAATCCAGATGTATCAAGTTTTGAATTTGGATCTGCAGATGAGAGCTGAGTTGTTGATACTTTTTTATTTATATTAATGTCCTGTTTGGATGAAACTACTGCGAAGATTATTGGGATCAGCAAAATTATGATAACCGCTGCAGCAGATACGCACATTTTTTTCAGAAAATCATTTGATTCCAGATTGCTTTCCAATCTTTCTATCTGTTTTTTTGTAAATGACATCAATTTGAAGTTGAAATTTTCTTCTTGGTCTTCTGAATCTTCTTTACAGGTAGTTTCCGGCTCCTTTTGTGTTATGTCCTCGACTTGTGTATCTGAACCTTTATCTTTTTCCCTCTTGTCTTCTTGTTCGGATGATACATCATCAATTATAATTTTTACCTTTGGTCTTGGTGTTTCTCCTGACTGTTCTTGATCTTTTATCGTGTTTTCTGTCTGATTTTCTTCGCCTTCTATTGCCCTAATATCTGCCGTATTTGGAATATCTTCTGGAACATTATTTTTTGATTCCTCTGTTTCCTCTATTTCTTTTGTTTTTTCCAATTCCTTATCCTTTTCCGGTACTATAGAATCGACAGCAAAATTATTTTCATCTTTCTTTAATTGCTCAAATGCTATATCACTGTTACTGTTTTCTCCTAGTGTTTTATTATTGGATTCTTTTTTTATCTCTCTTTCTTCCTCGTTCTTATCAGCAACGTCTGGTTCTCCAAATTCTGGAGTTTCTTCGTCATAATTTATATTATTTAATACATCGTTAATATTCATAGTATGTATTCACTCCTTTTTTATCCTCTTATTATAATATTACTGTTCTTTGTAAAAAAATTATAAGGGAAAAAGAGACATTTTTAGGAGAAGTCCCAGAAATGTCTCTTTTGAAATATCTATAGCATTAATTATTTCCTGCAACCAGGAGTACAATCATTTTTGTAATTCTCCATGTTGCTCCAAGTCCTGCAATACAAACGGCGCAACACACTAAATCCTGTAGTATTGCCACCCTCTTAATCGGATGAGATGGCGAAGCTGCCAGTCTTGTTATATTGATAAATAAGATGATCGCACTTGCAATCAATGCAAGTCCTAAATACATATTAGATATCATAGTAATTGTATCTGTAAATGTAGATAATTTATTTTTCACTCTATCCCATTTTGACGTAGTTTGTGAATTTTTGGATTTTTTTATAATGACGAGTTTGGAGTTGTAATTCGTTGCAACTTTATTTGTTTCGTCTGATATGGACGCATCAGCACCATGACCATCCGATTTTCCCCCAAGCTGCAAGAAAAAGGTTGTTCCCATGATTGAAGTTTTTGGTTTTGGTTTTATATAAACTATTTGACTGGTATAGCTGTATATAAATCCACCATTTTGTTTTGTATTTTGACTCCATCCATCTTTATCATAAGTTTGATTTGCTATAGTTTTTCCTGTCGGACTTATTGGTTTCGCTTCTGATGAGATCGTAATTTCTAAATCTTCTTTTTTTGTATAGGATAACACTAGCCCTGTTATATTCCTATATTCATCGTAATAGGTGTTTTTCACTGTAGCTCCGGTTACATTTACATTATAGTAATATGGCTTTTTCGTATTATAATAAGGATTTTCAAATGCATCTGCATCTTTGACATTAAACATTAGTGTAATTGTCGTTCCTTTATCTTTCGCCATAGTCAAGTTGACCGGGATCAGAACAATAGATGCTAATACCAGTATAAGAATGATCCCAACGATTGCTTTTTTTTGAATTTGAGATGATAACATAAAATAACATACGCTCCCTTCCTGCGTAGAATATCTGTTTATAAGCTTATTTTGGGAAGAATTTTGTAAATATTTGTATTATTATAACATATCTAGTGGTATAATAAAAATAGAAATTTCTATAGGGGGTTATTCTTTCTCATGTTGTTATATTTATTTATTATTTTCTTTTTTGTTTTGTACACAATCCTAGAGTGTTCAAAATATTCCACTAGAGATTATGTAAAAGGGACTTCTGAGAAAAAAAAATATCATACCTGTGTTGTGTATTTAAAACTGATCACAATATGTATTGTCTTCGTCTTGACCGTCATAAATCGGTTTACAAAGGCTGGAATTGTGGAGCGTAGTTCTAAGTTTTCTATCTCCTATCTTTTTTTGCTTTTGTTTATTGTGATTTCCATACTTGATATTTATAAAATGAAAAAAATGAAATTGAATCAGGAGGATGATAAATGAAAAAACCACTTTTTATTCCAACCTTCTTCATCGCTATCTTGTCACTATGCGGCTGTGGAAGCAGTTTACCGAATGAAAATTCCACCGAAAATACGACAGAAGAAAAATATATCAAAATAGATCGAACACAGGAAGAATCAGAATCTAATACAGAATCTTATACTACTATTAAATCTGTATTAGGAGTCGTATTTAATGTTCCAAACAGTATCCTTGATTCTGATTATATTCTGAATCCAAATCTATTAAACTCTGATTCCTTTTCGTATGAATCCATTAGCAATAAAAGTAATTATGAGTTTTCAGAACTGGATCTTTCCTCTCCGGTATTAATAAAAAGCCCATCTGAATTTTTATATATTAATTCCGGGGATACCGTTTACTATGTTGGAAAACAGACACCAGGAGAAAGTAATTCTATCTATGGGGTAACAGATGATAATAGTCTATACAACTCTATTGCTAATTTTTCCAATAATGGAATTAATAACATAAATGATATTGAAGATTTGTCTTTTGATGATTCAATTCCAGAAGTTCTTTCGTGCATGGCTAATATTCAATTTACAGATTCTACAGGATATCCGATGTCTGGAATGATTAAGATTCTGGAAACTAAAAATGCTCAATATTATTTTATTTACGGAACGCTGAGTGATGGCGCAAATCCGAATGAAGAATCTGACACTGGGGTAGATGATAGTTCTGATAAGGAATACGATCCAGATATCGAGAATTTTACATCTTCTTTTCAGTTGACAGATGAAGCTTATGATAGTTCTACACTCCTTGCATCATATGAAACAGGAACCTATACTTTTGATTATGGTGGAAGAAAAGCAACAATCCCACTCTCTACTGTCTTCAAGATAGATCCCCAGAATAAGTGCTATAATCTGCCTGGAGCCTACTACAAAACATCTATTTCTGCGAATGAATATTATGGAGTTTCTGTAGGGTATTCCTATTACAAGCTACCTGTTGCAGATATAAAACCAGAGGAATTTTTAGCTTGGTGGTCGCTTCCATATCTTGATTACAATATGACAAAAGAAGAAATTTTGGATCGGAATGGAAACACCTGGATTAAAACAAAGTCAGATCAGAGATACGTTACCGGGAATGAGTTTTACGGATCATATGTCTGCATTTATTCCTTACAGAGAAAAAAATCTGCCTATGTTTTTACTTTAATTTATAAACCATCAGTTATAGATTATGAAACCCTGTTTGAAACCGGCTTAAAATCGGTGGAATTATCCAAGGGTGAAAGTGAAAAATATACTTTGAATGATGATTACGTCAATTATATTCTTTATGATCTGGAACAAAAACAGTTGTTTTCCTATTGCATGACTGCAGATCAGAGGGATTATTTAAAAAAATTATATAATGAAATTGATATGGATGGAAAATGGGATAGATTTGGAAATATGATTTCTAGTGATGAAAATGAGAATCTTTTTGAAGGAGAAATAACAGAGGAAATGACTACTGAAAAGACTTCGGAAGAAATAACGGAAGCTCCTACAGAAAATTCTACCGAGGAAACTACAGCTCGATCCGTAAAGCTTCCAAACGAGAAAGAGCAATGAACAACCGGGTATGTATTCCATACCCGGTCATTTTTTTAAGATTCGGTTTTTTCCTTTATTACGCTGCCATTTGTGCTTAATCGAATCAAAGTATTTTTTTCTTCTTCTCTCTTAAACACACATGTTTCATCAATTCCAAGAGCTGAGATTTTTTTGAAATATTCCCATTCTTCAATTTCGGAATCAATAATATCGCAAGCCATTTTTGCTTCCAATGTTGCCGGAGAAACAATTTTATTCATGGCGGCTACACAATGAAGCAAATTAACCGTCTTATCACAAGATTCTGCCTTTGTTTCTTTGAAAGCCTTTGCTATCAACTCCTTTGTCTTTAATACATTTGAAACGCTTCCAAGTAATACATTTCTGACTTCGTTTTTTTTCAGAACTCGACCAGTGATCGGGTCAATTTTCACACCGTCTAATGATGTTGCCGAATGATAACACATAATTGCAGTACAAACAATCTGAATATCTGTTGCAGGAACCTTAACCATAGATATTTTGCCATCTTTTCCTGTTCTCTTTACATAGACTGATGGACAACCCTTGGTCACTGTTGCTCTTGCAAGACAGTTGTTTAAGTGAAAGATGTATCCAGATTTTTCAGTATGAATGGTGTCACTGTACGGACAGATCATGTAGTTATTATTGTCGATATCCAATGCATCATAATAAATAGAATGAAGCACTGGATCCTTTACGATCATTTCAGCTACTTTCTGTAATCCATCAATTGTGCCGCTGATATCAATAGGTGCTGTGTCCAAATATTCAGCCACACGCTTTTCATCTTCCACAACTGCAATGCTGCCACGAATCGAAAACTGAGGAATATTATTGAAAAATTCATAGCTACCTGTTGCCTGAACAACATATGCACGATCTTTTTCTAACTTATATCTTTCAAGGAATCCATCCATTGAAGTATTCCAGATTTTGAACTCTAATCTGTAATTATGGTCGGTTAATTCCCCTGATACATATTTTTTTCCCCCTGATGTCATGGATTCTTTCAAATTTTCCATCATTGCTTCGACTGTGATCTCTCCGATCGGGTCTTTACTTTCTAAAAGTTTTGAAAGTCTTACTAATCTTGTTTCTTCCATTTTTTTCACTCCTTTTTTTTGTTTCTTATTTAGAATAATTTTCCTACATTTATATAATACAAGTCCATACACAAAAAATATAAGAGGATTTTTGTGTAAAAACAAAAATCCTCTATTCCTTTGAAACAGAACCTTATGCGGTAATTTTTTTTAATAAAAGGGATGGATGGTAATTAAAATCATAATCCTCCTTCAATTCTTCAAACTCCCTGAAAAAGCGGTTATAAACAGTTGTTGTTTCGCTTTTCTTTGAAGATAGTGTTTCCATACAGGTGAGTGTTAAATAGTCCTTTGCTCTGGTCATAAGAACATAGATTAACCGTCTTTTTTCCTCAATTTCATCTTGTGTGTAATTAATGTTAATTTCATCAAAATCGGATAAAGAACCAAAGACGTATTTCCATTCCTTTCCTTTTGAAGAATGAGCAGTAACCAAAGATACGGCTGAATACTCACCCTCTTTTTCTCCTGTATTATTGAAGTCATACAATTTCATTTTCAACCCATAGCTTACAATATCACTTGCAGAATACAAAGTCTTTCTTTCGATACTGGTTACAAAATCAGAGTAGATTTTGTCCGTTCCATCGTCCAGTGCTTTTAAATGCTGTAATAGGAAATCTTTCTTTTCTTCTGATGATAAAGGTTCGTATACAGATGTGATCTGGGCTTTCGTCTGATCTATGAGAGACATAATCGTATTTCCATCCATTGAAAATATCGTGTTATTGTTCTTCTCATTTAAGTATTCTAATAGACCCTTTGTTGCATCTATATCTGACATGAACTCTAAAAATCCAAGAGCTGCTTTCACCCTTGAATCATCCAAAATTCTCTCTCCCATATCATACTGAGATAAGATGTTGGATTCAGAAAGAAGTTTTGAAATACCATTTAATGTGCTTCTCTTTGATGATATAATCGCAATTTCCTCTGGTTTCGCTTCCCTAGAATCAATTAACTGCTTGACCTGTTTTACAATAAAGTTTCGTTCATCCGATTTATTGTCGAAAGCAATAAAGGATGGCTTTACACCTGATCTTCCTTTTCCAGATTTCATTTCCTTTATCAATCGTTTTTTATTCTGTTTAATGTAATTGTCGCTTGCTTCTACGATCTCGCCTGTAGAGCGGTAATTGGTCGTCAGTGGATAAAATACAACTGGTTCCCCAATCTTTTCCTCAAAGTTTACGATATTTTCTGGGGATGTTCCTCTAAACCCAAAAATCGACTGCGAATCATCTCCTACTACAAGGAGTGATTTGAACTTTGTGGTTTCAATCATATACCGTAAGAACTGAATCTGGTAATCGTTGGAATCCTGAAACTCATCAACAATGATATGAGAATAATCAAACAGGGATGTGACATATTCCTGATCAATATTCATCAGTTTTTTTACCAAATTATTTTGATCTGAATAATCAATATAATTCTTGTTTTTCATTAACTGAGAAAATCTTTCCGCTGTATCCCATATTTTTTCAAGTCCTTCATTGTCCTTTACCTTATTAATTTTTTCGGTATAAGCCCATTCTTTAAATCCTTCCTTCGTAAAACCATTATCCCTGATAGCCTTTATCTGCCGGAAAATGTATTTTGCTGCACCTATTACTGTACGGTTCATTTCCATATGTGGATTTTTGTAATCAAGTCCTTCAATCTCGTTATCCCAATCAATAGCCTGTAAGCAAATATCGTATTGTTCGATATCATCAGCTAAAATTGGTTTTTCTGAAAATCCAAGGTCCGTATAATACCGATCAATGATTTCCTGCCCCATCGAGTTGAATGAAGCAATTTTGATTTTTTTTACATCAACTGGTATCCCATATGCATCTCTTACAATTTTTCCAATACGATCAACCAAAACCGAAACTGCAGCTCTGGAAAAAGATATGATTGCTATATCTTCCGGTTTTGCACCATTTCGTAGCAGTTTTGCAATTCTAATTGAAATACTATGGCTTTTCCCCGATCCAGCACCAGCATTTGACACGCAAATTCCTTCCTTGAAGTCTACAATACGCTGCTGTTCTGTTGATACAGAAAGACCAGATAACACCATTTTTTTTATTTCCTTTTGGTCTTTGGCTACTGGTCTGTGATTATAATGGCATAGTTCTGTAAATTCACACTTGCTACAAGTGTCAGCAGAACATTTTTCAGGTTCTTCTCCGTTCATCCACCAATCCAATGTTTCCTTATAAGCATCCATCAATCCGCTATCTACTGGTGTTCCATTTATAATGTCCACCTGTAACCATACCCTATTATCTCCCTTCGTAGAAGATGTAGGTCGAACAGCTTCTTTCCAAGGACTTGAATAATCTCCATTCTTATCCTTATCTGTCTTTAATGCATCAGAAACAATTTTCAGTGTTCCGGTTCCATTTGGAAGTAATGAGATTCCATATAATATCATTCCAAGTCCAGGCATATTCTTCCATAAGCTTACGTTTTTCACATTTCCTCTTGAACTCGTTGTGAATTTCTGCTTTCCTGTTGTAAACAAAACCAGTTCTATAGTTGTTTGATTTGTTTTTGAATTAGTTGTCTTGTAAACGAAATCTGGTCTTGCTTCAATCGTTATACCAGAAAAAGTGAACCTTTTCTTTGGCATTTTTACTGTCCTTCTGCTATCCGCATCCAAGTATTTATTAACGATTGCTAAAACCTCATCCGTCTGCAATTTCCTTGTCAACTCAGAAACTGCAGAAACATTCTGCATAGAATCCTTGATAAATTCATTTACTTCTGTTCTACTTGCGTTTTCGTATTTGTACTTTTCTACCGCCTTTCTTGTTACTCTTGTCCGTAAAAATTCCGGCTTATCAAGAGCCTTTACTTTTACCTTACTGAATGTTCTCTTTCTTTTGCACATGTTATCCGCTAACATGGCAGCACTGTTAAATTCCATTGCTTATCTCTCCTTTTTTTATTGTTCCCAATCTGGGTTATTTGTTTGCTACATTTATATAATACGAATACTGATTAAAAAATATAAGGACAAAAAAAATGTTGTGATAAATACCACAACATTCTTCTTCCTACATATCCCAAAATCCAGCTTTTTGATAATTTCCATTCTGGTCTACAATCGTAATCCCATCCAGATCTATTCGTGCAATCGAGCCAACCATTGTATATCCTTTTTCTGTCATAGCCTGATCCCCGCATTTAATGTATTCCCCATCAAACATTCGAGATTGATCTGCCTGAATATAAACCGGAACATTTTTATATTCAGAGTTTTTTGTTTGAAAGCAAACATAAATGTATCCACCATAATACTGTATCATGGATATTTCATGTATTTTCCCTGTTAATGCGTATTCATTTGGGGATAACGCTATTTTTGCTCTCTCGCCGACCATAATTGGCAGCTCTACATACTGTGCTGTTTTTTCGACCCTTTCCATCTTTTACACTCCCTTTGGCAAATCTTCTTCGTTAATAATTCCAAGTTTTAAAAATGCATGTACTTTGTATGGTTCTGTGTTTTCTATGTTTAGAATCTTGTCCTTTTCGATCAACACCCATACTCCCAGATTCTTCCCATCTTTGCTTACATAATCATATGGCATATCCTTTACTGAACCGTGTTCTGTCACATATTCTGTTAGTGCAAGATATTTTGTCTGCCATTCTTTACTCCACATAAATCCAATGTCGTCTAACAACCGTATTTTTTCTTCGGATAACCTTTTTTCGCTATTTTTTCTTGAATATGCCCGCCTTTGATCTGCAAGCCAGTTTTCCAGTCCAGATTCTTTTTCGTTAATATAACCATATTTCTCAAAACTCTGCTTCGCTTTATTATAGTTTTCCATCCAGTTTACACGGTTTTTCTTTCTCCAGACGAATCCCATAGATTCATATTTTTCAACCAGTAATTGATCCATCTTATTTTTTTTATATCTAATTTTTTCATTGATAAGATACACCCCAAGGCGTATTCCATCTTTGGTTACATAATCAACGGATGGATCCAAGTTGTTGTATTTTTTATAATACCTCTGGCATATAACAATCCACTGCTCTCTTGAAGTATTCGCACTTTTTACCATCCATTTTATACCTTGTTTATTTAATTCATCTATTGTTATCCTGCTTAAATATCCATAGTTCGGGTAGTAATATTCGGTTTTTACAATCTCGTAACTTTTACCGACTTCGGATTTCTCTACATCACAAAGAGATCCCTTTTCTTTCGCATAAGCTTCCAAGTCCTTTAATGCTCTGTCAAAAACATCTTTTCTAACGCTATGATCCTGGTCTGGTAGATACTTTGCGTAGGTGAATTTTAATCCAATATTTCTATATTTCTGGATAAAATCCTTTGTCAATATTCCATGGTCTTTTTTCTTGTATTCTTTCAAAATAGATATCAGATGTTCGGTTAGATTTTTATTTTCCCATACCAATGTTTTATTTTTGCATATCATTGGTTCTAAATTCTTATTCTGTTCATAATATTGTTTTGCACTCTGATACCCAGAATCAATATAAATACTTTCTTTCAAATGCATTATGATTCTCCATTTCTAATAGCTTTCTTTAAATCTCTATACAGTCTTGGATATTGAATTACCAGATTAATTATTTCATTGCTGCCACTTTGTTTTGTCCCTGTAAAATCTCCTGCTCCACGCATCTGTAAATCTTTTTCTGCAAGATAAAATCCATTCGTGGATTCGCACATTGCTAAAAGTCTCCCATTTCTGATATCTGATGATTGCAAAATACAATAGCTCTGTAATGTATTTCGGCCAACACGACCTCTAAGCTGATGTAATCCGGATAATCCAAATCGTTGTGAACTCATAATTGCTATCACTGTAGCGTTTGGTACATTTACACCAACTTCGATAATGGTCGTTGCAATTAACACCTTTATTTCTCCACTCTGGAACCTTTCCAAAATATCCATTTTTTCCTGTTCCTTCATTTTTCCGGTGATTGCAGCTATATTGGTGTGAAACCTCTCAAAGTAGGCGTTGGCTTCTTCATATACCGATTCTACTGACTTATAATCTGGATCATTTTCTATGTCCTCTTTATCTTCAATTTTCGGACATACAATATAACACTGATGTCCTTTATTTACTTCTAGCTGCATAAATTTATAGATTGCATGTGTATTGTTTATAATAGCGGTTTTGATTGGTTTCCTTCCGTTTGGCATAGTTGTGATCGTATAGATGTCCAATGCATCATCGTATAAGGTCATGGCTAAACTTCTTGGAATAGGCGTTGCACTCATAGTCACAGAATGTACACCTGTTTTTGCCTTTTTCCTTAAATTTTCCTTTTGAATCACGCCAAATTTATGTTCCTCATCAACAATCGTTAGTGCAAGATTTTTAAACTTTACACTATCCGTTATAACGGAATGTGTTCCTACTACAAAATCGGTTTCTCCTTCCGCAATTTTCTTTAATGCCTTTTTCTTCTCTGATGCTTTCATATCCCCACTTAAATAAACCGCTTCAAGTCCAAAAGGTTTTAAATAGCGTTGTAGTTCATCATAATGCTGCTTTGCCAGTACACCAGTTGGAGCCATCAGTACAGATTGATACCCATTATCACTCATTGCAAGCATTAACAGCATTGCACATATTGTTTTACCGCATCCAACATCACCCTGTATTAAGGCATTGATTCGCTTTCCCTTTTTTGTATCGTAAATAAGTTCTGCAATCACATGTTTTTGATCTTCGGTTAGTTCATACGGTAAGTGATCGATCACCTGATTACATTTAGTCAGTTTGGTTGCCTTAAAGCCAGATTTTTTATTTATTTCAATTTCATCTTTTGCCATTTGAATGATCAAATGATATAACTGATCAAATACAATACGTTTCTTTGCTTCCAGTATATCCTTCTCTGACTCTGGATGATGGACTTTATACAGCATTTCCTTCTCTGAAATTACACCAAACTTCTTTCTGAATCTATCTGACACAAAATCTTCCCAATCTTTACAGGAGAGTGCATTATCTATACTTTTTACCAGATAATCAGAAGACATTCCCTGAATATTGCTATATGCCGGAATAATTCTAAATACCTTTGAAAAATCCGTTTCTACCAATTCTGGATTTACGATCTGGTATCCAAAGTTGTTAATGGTCATAATTCCGCAAATTGCAACCTCTGTATCCCTTAACTGGTATAGAGTATGATACATATAAGATCTGTTAAACCAAATAGCTTTGACAATTCTTAAACTGTTCTTTTCTATTCCTGTTATCTCCACCCTTGTTGTTTTGGATTGGTATTTATCAACGTCTTTTATTTTTATGATAATGGAACATTTGTCTCCATCTTCATATTCATCCAGATTTTTGTAACGTCTGTAATCTTTGTATTTGATTGGGAAAAAATGTACAAGATTCTCTACGCTTTCAATCCCTTTTTTATTAAATTGATTTATTTTTTTTTCTGAGATGTCAATTTCTGATAACAACATAGTTTTCACTATATCCTTTCTTAACTATGATTAATTTTACCACAATCAGCATTATGTTGTCAAACATGTTTCCCTTATATTTTTTAAAGCATGATTCGTATTATATATATGTAATTCATTTTTAAGGAGTTGAAATAATATGTCAGAAGTCAAATTATGTAAAAAAGAACATCAGATTTTATCCTATATATATCAGCTGCGGACATTATCTTTTACTCAGATATTTCATTATCTATTTGCGTCCGATGGCTGCAGTGAATCCTACTGCTCAAAATTGTTAAAAAAATTGGTATCTGGTGGTTGTATTACAAAACATGGTTTTTATAAAACTGACTGTTACTATTTTATAACCACAATAGGGATTTCCTGTTTGAAAAAATATGGCATTATTCCGTTTAGTAAGAAAGAGGACGTTCCTTTCTATCCAGATCGTTTTCTGATTGCATCTCAGATCAAAATGGAAGAAAAGATTATTCAGCATCAATTATCCCTGAATGAATTTGCCCTTTCTTTTCGCCATAATTACCCCCATAATTTTACCTATTTTGATGAAAAATTCGTCTCCCAGATATTTTCCAACATTCGCCCGGATGGAATTATAAAAATTGGGAATGACTATTTTTTCCTTGAAATGGATATGTGTTCAGAACGTAGGTCTTTATTAATTGAAAAATGGAAAAATTACAGAAGTTTTCTAACATCACAGGATACCTATAAGGTGAATGGAACTATTAAGGTTTTATTTATCCTTGGTGGGAAAAACCAGATGTTTTCTACAAGAATAAAAAATCTTCAATCCTATATTATTGAAAACTTATGGGACATTATCTGCCCTGATTATGATTTTTATATCGGTTCCTTTGAAACACTATACCCATTGATGATAAAGAAGCTATTTGATCCCGCAGTCTTCTATCGTTTTGGCTTTACCGTTAATCGTGGATCTTTTAATGAAGAATTGTTATCTGGATATAGCTTTGATTATTACATAAGCAAATTAAATGAAAAAGGACAGATTATGGTTGAAAACAAGACACCACTTGAATTTGTTATAGACGATTATTCCAGTAAGAGCCTTTATGTATTATCAAAAATGCAGTCTTTTCCCTCTTTTCAGTCCACATTCCAGTTTATAACTGGGCGAACAATCCGGTATCTAATAATTGTTCGTTCTGAAAGAGAAGCTATTGAGCTGTTAGATCACATAGATTTTGACGCTACAAAATATATATTTACCACAAATAAACGACTTTCTAGTGATTCCTTTTATAAAGCTTGTTTTTGTGTGAAAACTGATGGTTCTATTTTTCATTTCTCCGAGAATGATTTTCGTATTCCTTTACCTGAAACAAAAATATCGGATTTCTGATAGATTTCGGTACTTTTGTTAATTCTATTATAGGGGAAAAAATTTTTTCTGTTTTTACTTATATTTTTTTTTATGTTCTCCGTATTATTTAATTGTAGAAATTAAATATCTCCAAGGAGAACAAGATAATAATAAAGGAGCGAAAGATTATGAAGGGAAAAAAGGAAATGGAAGCTATCTTTGATAGCGAAAAGAAGAAGACACTGGGAGATCTTGCTGAAAGTATGGTAAAAGCAGGGGTAAAAAAGGCAATCATTGACTACGATGATGCCATCAACCGCTTGAATCAGGTAGATGCTGCAGGTGTGGTAGAAATTCATTGTCATGCCCCACTTTGTAGTATCAATTTTGGTAAAGTATCTGATATTCCTACAGGTATTCCAGAATCATGCCATGATTTTGTGCTAGACCACAGTTCCAGTAAATTTGTGTTATCTATCTTCCCAAAGGAAGAAAAAGAGATCAATAATATTTACGGACGACTGAGAAAGCATCATAGATCATGCTGTATCGGGGAAAAGTCTCAGTATATGATCCCGGATGTTTTCGTAAAGGATTTTATGCCCTATTACAACAAACAGGTTACTGTTTATTTACAAGAGATCAAGGACCAGATTAGAAAAACCTACAATGAGAGGGTGAATGAATTTTCATCTAAGGTTTTAGATGTATTACATGGGATTTTCTCAGAAAGTGATGAGGTAATAGTAAATAATATTAAAATTCAGCTTGATTACTTCAAAAATATGAGCGTTGATGCATATTTATCAAAGCTGAATGTTGATTTAGAAGCTGATTTCCCAGCTGATATTATCCCGGATCCAAACTTGAGAGAGTTTTTTATCAAGGAGCGTCAGGCATATCTTATTTCTGGTGTCAATGATTTTTGCTATTCTATCAGCGAAAGATTATGGGAAAGTATTCTTGCCTATCTTATTACGATCAACAACCAGAATGTGTCATCTACGCTTCCTGTCAATCATTCAAAGAGTGCCTTAAGAAATAGATGTGACGCTGCTGAGAAAAATAATGTTGCTCAGTTTCCATTTATCACAGAAGCTATCTCTTATACAAGGTCAGCTATCAATGAATTTGATGTTTCAGATGCAAATGATATCTTAGTCGATGCCTTGTCCTTACTTTACCGTTCTATTCGTGATCTGGAATTGCCAAACGAAGATAAGAGTAGAACAAGGGATAAAAACCCAAGGATTGATGCAGGTTTTAAGCTTCTTAAATTGCCAAAAGATGTTCCAAGCTGGCTTACGATTGATCTTTTGTTGGATTGTTAAAGGATAACATAAGTTCCTAAAAAAAAGAGATTCCATATTCATTTATGGGATCTCTTTCCTTTATTTTCCAATAATGGATTTTTTACAGTGATATTTCTTTCATACTATTGGTTCCTTCGTCATATTGTAATAAACTGCCTACCTTGTCATAGCCTTTTCTCATTCTACTTATCGTTGTAATGTAAAATTCACTATCGGATGGCAGTTCTTTTATTAACATCTGTGTTACATCACTAACCGCTTCATCGTTTTCTGTAATAACCAACAATGTAGGCTTTATCATATTTTTGTTAAAAAAGTATTTCTGCCAACTGTTTGTTCTTAAAAATGTTCCTAAGATGCTGAACCTTTCTCTCAATTCTGCTTCTTCTGTCCCATATAACACGATTTCTGTAATAATATCCTTGTACTCCGGCTCGTTTTCCATTCCATTCTCTTTTAATTTACAAACATTGTTTACCCTTATTGTTTTGTCATGGACAAACATGGTTGGTAATGGTCTGTAAATCTGCAGATCACCAAAGCTTCTCATTTTCAGATAATGTTCTGTACTTATGACAGCTCTACGGACGTTTAATGCACTCATACATGGAGAACCATTATTCCATTTAATTTCATTTTCCGGGGAATAAATATATTTGTTCAATAATATTTTTCCACCAGCTGTCAGACAGTAAAAATATTTTACATCTTCATTTTTAGGAATCTGCTTTGTTTTATTGAATCTGCTTTCTTTGGTGCAAAGAGCAAATTTATTTAACAATACATTTATAAAGCATTTTTCCAATCTTTTTGCTCCATTTTCGATTCCCTCTAATTTACAAAACTTCAAAATCTGATTCTCGTCTGTTACCAATGTCTTATATACAAAATCAATAAGCTTTAAATCTTCATCATCTATAATGTCATTTTCATATAGGCTCGCTGTTGCAGCATCATCTATATTCAACACCTTTTTGTAATAAAAAACCTGTTTGTAACTTTCCTCGCATTCGCCCTCTAAAAACTTATCTGTTTTTCTTACATACTGTTCCATCTTTATCACTCCTTAACATTCTGCTCGATCTATAATATATCCCTTTAGTCTCTTTCTTCCGTTTTCATCAACCTTTTTCACCCGGATCTTTACCAGTACAAATTCCTCGGTCTTGATGGTATCAATGTAGGTTGGAACATTACATAAGACATCACACTCTGGAGCTATGTTTACATAGATCCTGTCAATATAAGAACCTGTTACTCGACCTTTATATACATTTCCTACATTTATATTTGAAAAATTAATAATGGATTTTTCACCAGTGAACGGTGTTTCTGGCTGCAACAATATTTCTGAATTGTCTTTGACTTTCAATAATTTTACTTTGATTGGGTCATGTTTGTGGTATACTTCTCTGACTGCTGTTCCGTCATTAGAAAAATCTCGATTCCTCATAAAACCGTAGATTCCATTTATACTTATAACAGCTCCATGTACAGACTGATAGATGATAATACCATCTAACACTTCTCCATGCCTTAATTTTTCCATAATCGGGGCTTTTTTGATCTCATACGCCTGCTTCATAGACCCGAAACAAATATCTGTTTCTGGTTCATAATCCTTTACCGTAAATGATACTTCTTCCCCAATTAATGAGATTAATGTCTTTGCAAAAGGGAAGTTTACACATTCATCCTTTTCAATGAATACCGGATTTTCGTTGCAATCAACGATAATGCAATCTGGCTCTGTATTTTCCGTCCTTCGACAGTATTTCACTTTGCCACGAAGTATCACGTTTGCTTCTTTTGCTTTCGCAAAGTCTATCTTCATTTTACCACTCCTTCCTTTTTTCATACATTCCGCATGATATCTAAGATGAATAATTCCATATCAAGTATATAATTCTTTTCTAATTTTTTCAATTTTTTTTACTTTTTTTGTTTTATAATTTAAAAGCCTGTAATTGACTATTTAATGCGAAAGTGGTATAATGTAATTATCTCATAGAAAGGATTTGTTTTATATGGATACATTTCATGTTTTATATAAGGTCGATCATATTTTATATCGAAATACAGAAAATAATTTTTGTATTATTCGTGCTAAAAATGTAGAGATGGATCAAAGTCAAAATAAATTTGTAAAAGCTTATATTATTAAAGGTGTATTTTCTGGGATACAGGAAAGTGATACAGTAAAAAGCATTTGCAAATGGGTAAATGATCCGAAATATGGATGGCAGCTTGCTTCTGAATTTGCAATGCTGCAGCCACCTTCAAATGTATCCGGTATCCGAAATTTTTTAGTAAAACATGTTCCTGGTGTCGGTCTTACTACCATTAATCGTGTTATCGCAATGTATCAAAGTCAGACGTTGGTAAAAATTAAGGAAGACATTTCTAACTTGACCTGTATCCCTGGTGTTTCAAATAGAAAAGCAGAATTAATCAGAACCCATGTTTTGAAAAATGAAAAGATAGAAGAATTAGCGGCGTATTTGTTTCAAAACGGTATTACCAATTATAATGATGTAGTAACAATCTATGATGCATTAAAAGATGATGCTATTTTGAAGTTGAAAACAAATCCGTACTGTATTTGTGATTATACATCTATTGCCAAGCTTCCACTTGCTGATAAAATAGCTCTTGGTTCTGGAATGAAAGAAGATAATCCCATCCGTGTTGAAAAATTGGTTTACTATTATCTCTATGTGAAAGCGTTTGAAACAGGAAATATGTATGAGTACCTTTCATCTATTGTTACGCATATCATTCCCTTATTGCAGAAGCGTAACTTGTTCATTCGTACGCTCACAAAAGATATGATTGAAACTGCGATACAATCTCTGTCTGGACTGAATCAGGTTCATACTGTTAAAGATGAAAAAGCAGGTGAATTACAGGTGTTTTTAGCTTCTTTATACCGAGTTGAATATGGTATTGTAGATTTTGTTAAGCAGCTAAATACCATTTCTGGATTTTGCAACGAAGAAGATACTCAAAAATTCTTTAAGCAGTATATAAAGGATACAGGGATTATACCGGATGAAAAACAGGAACAGGCAGTAATTAACGCATACACAAACCGACTTTCAATTTTAACAGGAAATCCCGGTACTGGAAAAACACAGACGGTAAAAGCTATTATTTCTTTTATTGAATATATGAATCCAAATGCATCAATCGGACTTTGTTCTCCTACTGGTCGTGCAGCTCAACGTATGACTGAATTAACTGGATGTCCCGCTATGACAATTCATAGATATCTTGGAATATATGGGGAAAATGCAGAGATTGGATCAGATATCAAAGATGATTATGTTATTGTTGATGAATCAAGCATGATTGACGCTCCACTTTTTTACAAGTTGCTTCTTGCTGTTGCAAGGTCAGATGCGGCATTAATCTTGGTTGGTGATAAAGACCAGTTGGCACCTGTTGGACCAGGGCTTCCATTTAAAGAATTGATTGAATCTAGTGCCATTCCAACTGTCGTACTTGATAAACTTCACAGACAGGCAAGCCAAAGTCAAATCAACCTAAATGCAAAAAAGGTTTTAGCAGGCGTAAATGGTATTACAGATCGTCTTCTCTGTGATAGATCTAAACAGGATTTTTTTATTTATCCTTTACGGAGAGAATCCGATATCAAAACCGTTATTATCCGCATCGTTGATTCCTTAATTTCTCTTGGTACAAGTATTTCTGACATTGTAGTTTTATCTCCAATGAAAAAGTCTGCACTTGGCACTTGGGAGTTAAATCGGATGATTCAAGACCATGTAAATCCTGCTTCTCCAAATAAGGTTGAAGTTACAGCACACAACTATGTTTTTCGTGTTGGTGACAAGATTATGCAGACAAAAAACAATTACGAAACTGAATGGGTGATCAATCAATCTAGTAAAATAGAAAAGGGTATTGGAGTATTTAATGGTGATATCGGAGTTATACAGGCTATTGATAAGACAGAAGAAAAGCTGCAGATTGGATTTGATGATGGCAGAGTTGCCATTTATACATTTCCTATGTTAAATGAACTTGAACTTGCCTATGCCATGACAGTGCATAAAGCACAAGGAACAGAAATTGGCTGTGTTATTATGCCTATCCACTCTTGTTTAGTCAATTTATCACGAAATATTATTTATACTGCCATTACCAGAGCAAGAGATCGTTTTATTATTCCAGGTGATCCTAAAATATTGTATAATGGAATAAATAAAACAGATAATTTAAAAAGAAATACAGATATCAATACTTTGTTAAAAATATAAAAAAAGAAAGGATATTCATCTCATGTCAACAAAAATTTTCACTCCCCCTTCTGGTCGGGGCTTACTTGTGGCAGAAAAACCATCTGCCATGAATGAAATTAAAAATGTTTACTTTAAAATTAAAGACCAGTTACCTTTTTCTCTTGATTTTGCCTGTTGTGCCGGACATATTATTGATCTAGCACCACTTAACTGCTATCGGGAGGATTGGGGCAGTCCTTACAGAAAAGAAGTTCTACCCATTATTCCTACAAATTTTTTCCCAGAATGGAAGTATATTGTTTCCAAACATAAGTTTTTTGATCCGATTGAATCCTTAGTTACAAACAATCACTATGATTTTGTTATTAATGCGGGTGATGCAGGGCGAGAAGGACAGCTGATACAGGAGCGTTTGTATCACTTTTTAAAACTCACATGCCCTATTTACCGCTTCTGGGCTGACGACCTGACAGAAGAAACAATAAAAAAGACCTTTTCCAATCTGATTCCAAATGATGAATTTAAGAACCTGACGGATGCAGCTTATCTCCGGTCTTATTCCGATTTTTTAGTCGGTATCAATTTTTCAAGAGCTGCTACTCTCTCTTTGGAACGGAATACAGTTATTGGTCGTGTTATGACTGCGGTTTTATCATTAGTCTGCAGAAGGGATAAGGAGATCAATACATTTGTTCCGACTAACTACTATCAGGCAAAAGCTGTTTTTCTCAATCATAATTTCCCTTATGTTGGGTATTTGATCAACTCGGAACCAATGTCTGAGGTTGCAAAAAATAGATATGCCTTTAAAACAAAAGAAGAACTAGGTCAGATTTTGAAAGGCTTACCAAAACAGGGTGAAATCACCGAACGGAAAGAACAACAAGCTATATCTTATGCCCCTCATTTGTATAATCTTACTGATCTGCAGAAAGAATGTTCAAAGAAATACAATTATGCCCCAAAACTCACTCTAGCGATCGCTCAAAGCCTATATGAAAAGAAACTGCTTTCTTATCCCAGAACTGAAAGCCGTTTTTTGACTACTGCTGCTGCAAAAGACAGTCTGGTTATTTTGCGAAATTTTACTGTGTTGTCTGATTTTGCCCCTTATATCGTAAATATATTTGGTAATAACGAACACCTTGCAAAAATTCTTTCCTCAAAGAAATATGTGAATGATAGCAAAGTTTCCGATCACCCTGCTTTGATTCCGACTGGTGTTGTCCCAGATTTTAGTTCTTTGTCAGAAGAAGAAAAAAATGTTTTTTGCTTGGTACTGAAAAGACTGATTGCCATTTTTATGCCACCTTATGTTGCAAGTCTTACCACTATCACAACCGCTTTCGGTCCTTTATCATTTGAAACAAAAGGAATCCGACCGATTCAAAATGGATGGAAGGACTTATATCCTGACGATAACAAGGGAAATTCCGACTTTGACAAAAAAATCCCACCAATTTCTGATGATAAATCCGTTATGGTAAAATCGACTGAGATTGAGACAAAGGAGACAACACCACCAAGTAAATATACCTATGACTTATTATTACAGGATATGGAGTTTGTCGGCAGAAAAATCACAAACGAAAATTATATCAGCATCTTAAAAGAATGTGCCGGACTTGGTACGCCAGCTACTAGAGCCGAAATTATAGATAAATTATTGAGAGATCATTACCTTGAAATGTCTGGGAAAACAATATCTCCAACATTACAGGGTACTCAGCTGATTGATTCATTATCTGGATTCGACATTACTTCTCCAGAACTTACAGCCAAATGGGAACTTGCCTTGAAAAAGGTAGAAAATGGAGAATTAGAATACAACATTTATTATTCTGATCTTTGCGATTATGTAAAAAACCAGACAGCTAAATTATTAACACTATCTCCTCTTGGTGCTTTTTTTTCTGAACTTTATAATTTATGCCCCAAATGCAAGAAACGACCGATCATTTATGCTGATGGATGGAAATTTGCTATCTGCCAGGGGATAACAGAGAAAGATAAAGAAGGGAACAAGGCTTGTGATTTTGTCTTACCAAAAGAATACGGTGGAAAAAAGTTTTCAAAAAAAGAAATGATCGAGATTTTATCCGGAGCAGAGTCCAATGCTGCAACCCTAAAATTCAAAAATGGGAAAACCATCTATGGAGCTGTAAAACTGGATGATACATTCAAATTAAAGACTTCCTTAATCAATGTTGGTTTATGTCCTTGTTGTAATCGAAATGTTGTCAAGGGGTCAAATTCCTTCTATTGTTCTGGAAATCTCGTTAAGGATGCGAATGGAAAGAAAGCCTGTGAGTTTTCTATTTCTAATAAAATTGGCACTACTACTATTTCAAACGCCGCAATTACAGAGATACTAAATTCCGGAGAAACATCAAAACCATACACTGTTACATGGAAAAGCGGAAAGACCTATAGCGGGGTACTGACTCTGAATGAAGATAAAACAAGAGTTGAAATCAAGGAATTTACTCCTGTTGAAATTATGGAATGTCCATACTGTGATAATGGTATGATTATGGAAGGTGGTTTATTTTATTTCTGCAACCATATTGCCCCAACAGGCACTTGTAAATTCAAAGTTTACAAACAGTTCATGGATGCAAAAATTTCATCTACGGATATCAAAAAGCTTGCAAAAGGTAAAACAATTAAGAAAAAAATCACATTTAATGGAAAAGCTGTTCTGGAAAAAGAAATACATTATGATGTAGATACCGGAAAATTAAGATGGTAAAGAAAAACACCCTACGTTACGTTGGTCTTGTAGCGTAGGGTGTTCTTTTAGATTATAGAGATTCTACATACTTTTTCAAAAACGAGAATAGTGAATTTCCGAGTTTTTCTGGATTCACTCCACAAAAATATGTATCATACATATTTTTAAAGCTTTCCCATAAGTTTTCTATTGTACGTTTATCTCCAATCAGAAAATTTATTACAAATATTCTGTTTTTCCTGGCAAATCGAACCGCCTTTTGCACATCTGTTTCATTGCATCCGCTTGGAAGTCCATCTGATATTACAATCAATATCTTATTTTCTTCTGGACGCTTTATCAGCTCTAAAGCGGCACAATAGATTGAGTAAGCATCATTATTACATCCCCTTGGTCTATTTCCACTTGCCTTGTATGATTCTGCATATGATATTAATGCATCATTATCTTCCCATTCTTTTATCACATCATGGTAGATATTGTTTCCAGATGCATAAAAAGCAACCTCTTTTAAAGGCATAACATCTCTTAATGTTGCTTCTACTTCTGAGAGTGCTTCGATTGCAAGGTTTTCTTTAAAACTAGAATCCATAGATCCCGAATTGTCCTTCAAAATATAGCAGCATGTTTCAAGATCTGATGGTATTCCACATTCTTTAAAGACATTTGGTTTTCCAGTACAAAAAAGTCCGAGTGCGTTTACATCTAAAGAACCACTAAACAATTCTACTCGTTCTTCTGTTTCCTTTGCCTTTATGATGTTTTTGATCTTCTGGCATGTTCTTGATGCCCGAATCTTGATAGACTCTGATGTCGCTACTTTCCGTTTGTAAGTCTTACTTCTTGCGTTCTCATGGAAATTGGACTGGAATAAGTCTTTGTTTACGGAATTTATATCATCTGCTGTCAATGAATATTTTCCATTTTCCTCGTTCCTGTTCGATAACTCAATTCCTTTTCTTGCCTGCTCTAAATCCTTTGAAATCTCACGGTCTGTTTCCGCTTCAATTCCTTCCATTTTATCTGAAAGTATTTCCTCTATAGATTCCTGTATCCGTTCAGATTTTTTTTCTGATCCGGTATCAATTTTGGATTGTATACTTTCATTTTGGTTGGATTCGTTCTGGTCTTTTCTTTGGCTGCTCGTCTGGGAATTATCACCTACCATTGTTCCACTAGATGATTCCGATTCACCATCCATCTGATCTTCTGGTGAAGAATCTTCCATTTTGTTTAGCTGCAATGGATTATCTCCGGAATTATTGTCTGCTTTTTGATACTTCGTTCCGTTATCTTCATTGCCATCCTTACCCTGTTTCGTTTTAGATGCGTCTGTATCGCTTTCTCCAGGCTTTTCTCCCATTTCTGGACTATTTGTACCGGATTCATCATTTTGTCCGTTATTTGAGCCTTTATCCGGCTTTGAACCCATATCGTTTTCAGACACTTTTCCTATCTGGCTGCTTTTCTTTTCAGACTGTCCATCTTTCGGTGTCTGTTCCTGCTCTGATTTACCTTCATTGCCATTACTTGAACTGTCACCATTTGATTCGGGCTGCTCTTGGGGTTCTTTTCCCTGATCCTTTTTTGTTCTAAGGTCGATGATATAATCCGGTTTTTTTCCTGTATTATCTCCTTCTTCCTTTGCATTATCCGTTAAGATTGCAATAATGGGACCATTTGGTTTTTCCGTTCCATCCTCATTTGCCTTATAATTATCAGAATTAATATGATTCTTTTCTGCCATCTGTTTTATAGCTTCAAGCAGTTCCTTTATCTGTTCTTCTGTTAATCCGGCAAAAAGATCTACTAAATCCGGGGCAATAATTTCAACCATCTGGTCTGTATATTTTTTCCCCTCGGTTAATGTATTGGATAAAACGAAGTTTCCAATTAAGGATTCACACTTTTTTAAGTTATCTACTACCGACTGCTCTGCTCTTTTGTGAAACTCTTTGGGATAAATACCCATTGTCGCAATAATATTGAACCCGTCTAAGTAACTATTAATCTTATTCGGATATTGTTCCCCAGTATCTTCCATCCAGTTTTTTATGTTGTACCAATCCCGGTACTTTATTATGCCAGGCTTATTGTTACACAGGATATTTTCTATCCTTCCATCTTCAATACAATTCATAAAATACTGAACAAATTCTACTACGGCTTTTTTATAAAGAGTAATCCCCTTTGCCTTTGCTTCTTTTTCAAAAATAGAACACGCACTAAGTATACATTCTTTATATTTATTAAAATCCGTGTATAAAACATGAGAACACTCATGGTATAGTAGAAATTTTAAAACACGCAGTAAATCTTTAAGATTCATCTGTTTTGCTTCTGCTTCGGTAACTGATACCATAATTGTATCCTCATTATTGGTAAACGATCCGTAATCTCCAATTTTTACATGAAGATTGAAACGGTTCATAACGGCAGTACCAAGGTAAGAATACGCTAATTTAATAAGGATTGCGTTTTTTACTCGCTCAACCCATTCTGTTAATTTGTCAATGTTCATTTTTTTTCCTTTCTAGGTGCTATAAGATTCTACTCTTACAGCACCATGCTTCTTATTTTCCTGCAACTTTTACTTGATCTGATTATCTACAGCTTCCATCAATACCTCTAACTCGTCACTGTTTTGTACTGTATTTACTACACATTCCTCAACAGCTTCGGTGATCGTATATCCAAGTGATATTGCTTCTACTGCACGCTTGAATCCTCTGACATTCAGACTTCCTTCTGATACCTGACCGGAATCCACCAAATTCATAAACTCACCATAGATATTGTTAAGAGTTGTATAGGTTTCATCCGATAATGGGAAAATTGGTTTTGCCTGTCTTAATAGAGCGGTTATATTCGGTGCCTTATCAAGGATGATGCAATCACATCTTGACATCAACGCTCCATTTTGCTGCTGAGTTCCGATGTATTCCCCACCAAGCGTATTCTGTGTTGCTCCAACGATCAGGCTTTTCGATATAGGTACATTTCCCATATCGGTGATATACATATAATCCGTATGTCCGTCAATAATATCGTTGATTGCTGATGCTAACGTGTTAGGATCAGAATAATTCATCTCGTTTAAAAGAAGTATTACTCCAATCCCTTCGTTTGCAAGCATCATAGCCTTTGTGATCTGCCCTGGAGAAAGTACCAATGATGGCGACATTGCTTTACTGACTTTTTCTACAAAATCAGATGCTTCGTCTAACCACTTATATCCATTGTTGTCAATGTTTGCTGTGACGGTTAATAATGCACTTGCTCCATCTTTACTGATTCCGTCTTTCAAGGTATTATCGGTACTGGCATGACCGAATATATCTGCACTCGTCATTCTCTTTGAACAGGTCAGAGAGATCAACTGACAGTTTAACAGCCATGCAACTGTTTCCCAGGCGACATTTTTTCCTGTTGATTTATGCCCCTGTAAGATCAAGTTATGTCCACAAATAATATGGACAAGCATTTTTTCAATCAGTTTTTTTGTCGCCGATCCAGCTTTTCCTACTCCTTTGTAGACTGTTTCCGGCTTCTTGATGTTATTGCCATCTGTCTGCTTCCGAATCTGCTGTAAATAAAGTGAAAATATAGGGTTTTCTTCCAAAATTCCCTGTGACTTTAAGTATTTAATTCTTTCATCAATTTCTGATTCTTCTAAAATACCAAAATCAACAATATCCTCTTTACTTGCAATTCCAAGATTTTTTACGATCTTTGTTTTACAGGATTCTTCACTCTGTCTTTCCTCTACTTCAAGGATCAATGCTTTGCCGGATTTCCCGACAATGTAACATACACAGTTTTTCATTGTTTCCAATTCTTCTATACTTGCATATGTTATTTCAACTGAATCCTTCGTTTCTTTCTCCCCGCCTTTATTATTCTTACTTGAAATCTTTGCTATAAGATCACATTCCTGGCAAGAAGAATTATTGTAGACTGCATATCTTTTCCCGCTTAATCCAGTATTTACCTGTTCTTCTTTTATAAATACCTGATTTTCGCTATTGCGTTCAGAATACATATTGTAATCTTCGGCATTAGAAAAAATTTCGTTGATCGTTGATGATTCAAATGCATCTCCTATCAAATATTTTGTTGCTTTTAAATAAATTTTCTTTCCTTCCATTTTTTTCGCTCCTTTTCTTGCTATTCCCTATCTGGGATTTTTTTCTACACATATATAATACTGATTTAGTGTAAAAAATAATAAGGAAAATTACATGAAAAATGTAATTTTCCTTATTGATATTATGTTTTTTTAGTTTTCTATGTTAGTCAAACCTAATCGAAACTTTTGTATTTTTTCCCTTGCTTTCCTGAATTGGAATAGTTCCATTCTTTGATTTGGAATCATTTCTAATTCGTTCATAATAGAACTTCTCGTAAATTCTCTGTTTATTTCTAATTTCTTCTTCTTCTAGCTCTATCTGTTTTTGCTCTACCTCATTCTCATAATTTTCTATGAACTCATCTATTTGCTTTTTCAAGCCTTTATCAATAAATGCCGCAATTCCATCTCTGGCTCTTTGCAAGGTACTGTCTTTGACAATACTATAGGTGATCTCAGAAAACTCCTTATAAGCAAGATCTGTTCCTGTATATAAACTTTTAGTTGTTTCTATATAGGTTGTTGTTTCAGTTGAACCTCTCTGCATATTCCCAATAAAGGAAAATTTAGGATTGCTTTCGCCTTTTCTTTCTTCAACAATATCTACTTCACCGAACAGTTTTTCATAATACTCACGATCTTTAGCTGAAATGCCCGGAAATACGACATTATTTCTTGCATTTGATGAAATACTCTCTAGTAGCTTTTCATTGTTTTTTCCATTTCCGAGTTCTGATCTTGCCTGTGTTGCCATTGTTACGGAAATTCTATAGCTTCTGCCCTGTTCAAGTACCGGGGTAAATGATTCTGTTACAAATTTTTGAGCTTCATCAACTATCAGATAGTTGACCTTTTTTCGATACTTCTTTTTTCTTCTGAACGCTGCAGCTTGATAATTGAAGATAAAGAAATATCCCAAATAGGACGATAGTTCTCCTAATGCTCCTTGCTCTGTTGAAATGAATATGCACTGTCCATTTTTTAATGCTTCATCAAAATTGATCTGCGACTTTCCATCTTCCGGATTTAATACCTTTCTTAAATACTTATTCTGTATCAATTTGGATATCTGTGTTCTAATTCCTGACGTATTTTTGTATGTAATTGAGGTTTCCCTGTAATATTCATTCATAAAATAACTTGCGACATCTTCATTTTGCTTCTTTACGTTCTCGTCAACTGTTGGAAGCTTTGTGAATTTTCTTATTAATTCTTCTCCTCTCCGATTCGGATTATTTAATACATCTGACAATGTTATGAGTGTCGCTGGCATTTCCGTTTGCTTTGTTTGTGGATTGTAATATGCTTCTTCCAGTCGTTTTACAACCATCAGTGAATTTCTTATCAATACATCTGCCAGATCTTTAAAATACGTCTGGGAATCCGGTGTTAATAACTGAAATGTGGTTGACAATGTTTCTACGACCTGATCCTCTACTCCATCTAGCACATTAAATGACGGACAGTTCGGATCAATCGGGTTAAAAAGTATTGCATCCTTTCTATTGTATATTTTGCAGAACCCATAAGCTGTTTCTGCAAAATCCCCTTTCGGCTCCATGATTGTAACTCCACGATTTTTTACAATATCCTGTAATGCAATAGGGGTTAGAACCTGAGCTGTCTTACCACAACCTGTAGGTCCATCTACAAACATATGTAACAGACGATCATTTCCTTTCCACACCACAGGCTTCCCGGTTTCCGCATCCGTACATAATACTACATCTCCATTTTCTACATCGGAATCATCCTTTGGAATACCAATACGGTTTATTATTTCTTCCATATTTATTTTTTTTATAGTCTGGTCAATTTTTACCCCGCCTGCAAGATAAATGCTAATTCCACATATTATAACGATTATGTATAAAAACATAGATATTGGAATCGGGATTTGACGATTAATTGACGTTGAGAGCGAAAATAACCCCTTGTGTACAAAAGTCATCATCCATAAAACCAAATTTGCCCGAATTTGAAAATAATATAGTCGGTATTTCGGGGTATAGTCTTTAAAAAATAGAAACGCTATTATTTCTAGTATTGGAAATAATATGTAAAAGATAGTGGGGATAGATATTGGGAGAAGTATCCATGAAAGATATGCTCCTGCTACCACACATTCAAATATGATACAATAGTCCGATAATTTTTTAACCACGTTTTGAATAACAATCACCTTCCTTTGCTGTGATTATACGCTAGATTTTAAAAAAAAGCTATAAAAAACAGCCCCTATTGTTATGAACGATACAATAGGGGCTATGATATTTTGTCTATTTTTTTGAATGTGTCAACGAACTCTTACTCTAAGTCCATCCAGTTTTACATCATTGTGTCCAACAATATAATAATCAGTTCCATTATTTTCTACTCTACTGATTCCCCATGTCTTTATTGGTTCAAAATCACCATCTTTGTTCAGAAATTCGTCAATGTATAAAAATTCAATTCCGCAGCCGCAGGTGTAGTATATTTCTCCATTTTTTGTTCCGTATCTTCCATCCGGTCTTAAATATAATGTATCTTCAAATTTCACTGGTCTATTCAAATATTTTACTACTTGTTGAATGTCAGATAATTTACCCAATATCTTTCTGTATTCTTCTGCTAATAATAAATCGTTAGGATTCCTAGCATCATAATCAACCCCAGAAAAATCATCTTCACTGTAATTAGATGTTGTCAACACCCTTGTTATTTGTTTTTCAAGATTGACCATTTCTTTGTTAAGTTCTTCTATATTCATATGTTTTCTTGTAGTATCTGATGTCCTATCCACCTACTATATCTCCTTTCCTAATATATTGTTATCCAAAATTTTTGTTATTATATATCTATTAATACTTTTTATATAGCAAGTATCAATATATATATAATATTTGTATTGTTAGAATATACTATCTTCATCTAAAATAACACGGTTTTCACGAACGTACTTTGCAATTAACATATTTAAAGCAGAATTATTTGATATTCCCTGGGCTTTGTTTATCATCGTAAAGGCATTGTACATTTTCATGTTTACCTTCGCAGATATTTGTTTGTCCTTTGCTCCATCCTTTGATATAATCTGTTCTACAGGTGCTTTTCGTATAACATTGGAAGTCTCTTTCTCCTGTTCTTCTTTGAACTTTTGAAGTTCTTCCTCTTTCATACTATCTATTAATCTTGTTTTCGCCATAGTTTATACCTCTTTCCTTAATACTTATTATATGGTTAGTATTACTTTTTATTTTTATAGTATACTTTGATATATAGTAAATATTACTACAGTTTAAAAGCTATTTTCATATATTCTTTTGCCGCAGGTACTTTCTTATTCGATAAGACTACTGGTTTACCATCAACAATAGCTCTGTTCACATCTGCTGAATCCTTTATCACTCCTAATACTGGGGCTTTTTGCTCCAACATTGTTAATACATCCTGATTATCATTTATCTTCACCTTATACATTGTAGCAATTATGCCGGAGAGTGTCAGATCAGGATTCAACGACCTGTCCCCATCTCCACTCTGTACATCCTTTATTGTACTTATTAGTGCGTTCAAACCTCTGTAAGCAAGGTATTCTGTCTTTACAGGAATGACCACCTCATCTGCAGCTACAAGAGCATTGATCAGAAGTGTACCTAACTGTGGTGGACAATCAATAAAAATATAATCAAAATACGACTTTAGTGTTAATACTGCTTTCCTTAGTTGTACATCACTATTTCTACCAACAACTAATTTTGTTTCTGTAACCGCTAAATCAATATTGGATGGAATGATATATAAATTATCCAAGCCTGCATTTTCTACATTGAAAGCACATTCCGCAGCACTTATCTTCCCATCAAATAATTTACATACATTGTAATCCTCAAATTCTTTATCATCGGGATTTAAACCGCAACAAATTGTCAAACTAGCCTGTGGATCAAGATCAATCATAAGTACCTTTTTCCCTTCTAATGCTTTTGCAGTCGCAAGGTTGTATGTAGTAGTGGTTTTTGCTACACCGCCCTTTTGGTTTGCTATTGCAATAACTTTCATCTATTGTTCTCCTTTCTCAAATGAATATACTTAGTATTACTTTTTATATAATAATTATATTCTGTAAAACACATTGTACACTGCTAATCAAATACCGTCAATAGGGTTTTCATAATATATTCAAAAATATTATATGATAAGTATTACTTTATATATATTTTTACACCAAAAGGTAATACTTTCCATATTCCAAGCATATACCCCTTGCACCGCTGCAGGCGAATAATCCATAAGGGAAAGAAAACTACTTCTGTATTAGGGCAGAGTTTTCCTGTAGAGTTGTTCAACCTATGAGTATGGTTTCCTACGCATCTGTCATGGATATTTATAGCATGGTCTGTCAGCTTTCACACCGCACACTGTATCTATGTTGCATCAGGCTATAAAAAAATCACTATGGAAACATTACTCATGCTTTCATATAAAATGTATTACTTTTTATATAAAAATTATATTTTCACCTCAAATTCAATTTTTTATTATATTTTTTTTAAAATATCTGTAATATATAACTGTACAACAAAATAGGGCAAATAGCCCACATAAAAGGAAAGGAGCGAAAGAGATGTCAATGATTTATAAGACAAATCAAAAAAGCGGAACAATTTTATCAATCTATTCAAATGGTAATTCAGTTATGATGCGTGTTGACAATGAAGATGTTGATATTACAAATCTTCTTGAAACAGAAGAAGTTGGAAATATCAGACATATCGGCAGAGCATATGGTATTGTGAAAGATTCTGAAACCATAAACGTCTGTTGTTTTTGCCAACTTCATACTCATTCTGAATACTCAATATTAGATGGTTTAAGTTCCCTCAAAGGAATTGCTAAAAAAAGTTCGGGTGTAACCGCTGTTACAGATCACGGTAACATCTACAGCCTGTTAAAGTGGCAAAAGGCTATGAAGTTGGAAAGTAAAAAGGCTATCTTTGGAAGCGAAGTCTACATTGAGAGTTTTCTTACTGGTGAAAAAAAAGGTCAACACCTTATTTTGCTTGCTAAAGATGAAATTGGGAAGAAAAATCTATTTATTCTTTCCAGTAACTCTTACTACAACTTCCACCGGAAGCCGCATGTATCCATCTCTGACCTTAAAAATTATCATGAAGGTCTGATTTGCACCTCTGCCTGCATTGGTGGAGAGATCGCAAGCACGATTTTAAAGGATTATGAAGCTGCTAAAAAGGTTGCATCAGAATATAAGGCAATTTTTAATGATGATTATTACCTTGAAATTCAAAGACATGGACTTGCAAACGAAGAACAGATTAATAGCTTGATTTTAAAACTTGCGACCGAATTAAATATCAAGGTTGTGTGTGCGAACGATTCTCATTATCTAAACAAAGAAGATCAGACAGCACATGAGATTCTATTATGTATCAACCAGAAGAAAACACTGAAAGAAGATCATTTCTCCTTTTCTGGTGATGGGTACTATTATAAGACCGATTCTGAAATGATACAGGACTTTTGGGATATACCAGAAGCTATCGCAAACACCTTTGATATTGCAGACAAGTGTTCACTTGAAATCGAAACAGGAACCTATCATATGCCAAAATATCCATTACCAGAAGGGGTTTCTGATGATTCTTACTTTTGTGAGCTTGTTGATAATGGTTTTAAAAAGCGGTTTAAGGGAACATCCTATTACGATGATCCAGAATACAAGAGCAGACTGGAATATGAAAAGAATGTTATTATTTCAATGGGATTTTCTTCATACTTCCTAATCGTATGGGATTATGTAATATGGGCGAAGAATCATGGAATCTTAGTAGGACCCGGTCGAGGTTCTGCGGGCGGTTCCTTAGTTGCTTACTGTATGTTCATCACGGATTTGAACCCGATCGAATATGGACTGCTGTTTGAGCGTTTCTTAAATCCAGACCGTGTATCTATGCCGGATATTGATGTTGATTTTGAAGATAGCAGGAGAGAAGAAGTTATAAGCTATGTTAAATCCAAATATGGAGAAGATTGTGTATGCAACATCATCACCTTTGGAACTATGCAGGCGAAAACTTCTATCCGTGATGTAGGAAAGATCACGGACAATAGTATCTTGGCAGATCAGGTAAAATCAAAATTTCCAGATGATGCAGTCAGTATTGATGATGCATTAAATTTTCCTGTGTTTTCTGATTTTATCCATTCAGACAAAATCACAGAACAGTTTCTTAACGTAGCAAAGGAACTTGAAAGCACAACCAGACAAACAGGTGTTCATGCCTGCGGTATCGTGGTTTCAGATGCCCCGCTTAAAAACTATATGCCGACAGCACTTGTCAAGGATGGAAACAGCAAGGATGAAGATGTAAAACTATTATGTTCTCAGGTGACAATGGCAGAGGTTGAAGAACTTGGTTTGCTAAAGGCAGACTTCTTAGGACTGAAAACACTCTCTGTCATAGGTAATACACTGGAAGCTATAAAGAAAAAGAGGTCAGATGAAGGTTATTCTGCATTATCCTACTACAGAGATATTCCGATAGATGATCCATATGTATATGAGGAATTATCAAAAGGTACAAGCTATGCAGTTTTCCAGATTGAATCTCCCGGAATGAGAAATCTTGTTTCCGGACTATTTGAGGATGTTCCAGAACGGTTAAGAGCCTTAGAAAAAAAATATCAGCTTACCGGATTTGGAGAACGGACAACTGGAAACGGAACAGACAAACAGGGATTCAATACTGAATTAAAAAGATTTGGAAAAGAACTGTTTGAACGTATCATAGCTGGGGTAGCTCTTTATAGACCTGGTCCTATGGATTACATACCAAATTATCTTGAAGGAATCAAGCATCCGGATCAGATCGCATATGACACACCATTACTGGAAGAAATATTGAAACCTACTTATGGGGTGACAATATACCAAGAACAGGTTATGTTCATCGTCCGAAAACTTGCAGGGTTTACAATGGCACAAGCAGATGTAATCAGAAAAGCTATGGGAAAGAAGAAGGAAGAAATTCTGGCTGAGTACAAACCGTACTTCATCTATGGCTCTAAAGATGCTATAGACGAACACACCGGATCTAAACTGAATATCCCTGGCTGCATCTCAAATAACATACCAGAGGAAACAGCTAATAAGATCTGGATGTCCATGCGGGATTTTGCCAAATATGCGTTCAATAAAAGCCATGCTGCAGATTACGCAGTTATAACAATGACTTGTGCGTGGTTAAAGCATTATTATCCAGTAGAGTATATGGCAGAAGAAATCAATATCTATATTGACAACACGGATAAGATGCGAGCATATATCGGAATCTGCAAACTGATGGGAATTTCTATTCTGGAACCAGACGTGAACAAAAGCTGTTCAACCTTCGTTTCATCCGGTAATAATATCCGTTTTGGATTGAAGGGCATCAATGGTATTACAAAAGCATCTGTTATAATCGAAAACGAGAGAAAAGAAAACGGAGATTACAAGTCTTTTCAGGACTTCATAGAGCGTGGTATTGCTGCCGGAATCAAAAAGGCAGAAATCGAAACCCTGATCATGGTCGGATGCTTTGAAAGATTTGGAAAGACAAGAAGATCGTTAATTCAGATATTACCGCAGATGATCAACGCAGCCAAAGAAAATGTCAAAGAACTCGGAAGCGACCAGCTAAATTTCTTTGACACAGGGTTCTTAACCAAGATGAAGTACATAATTGACATACCAGATTTTCCAGAATACTCGGAAAAGGATATAGCAAAAGAAGAACATGATAAATGCGGGCTGTTTATTACAAAGCATCCACTTGATATTTATAATAAAACGCTTAGTAGGTACAATGTTGAGCAGATTGGCTTCCTCGATCACGACCAGAGTTATTCCCACATTTACATTGCAGGAGTAATAACGAACATCAAGTTGATTTATACAAAAAAGGATCAGCTCCCTATGGCAACAATGACGGTGGAAGATAAGACTGGTTCCATATCGGTCACAGTTTTTCACGATACTTATATGTCCTGCATGTCAGCTTTGGTTGAAGATTCCTGTGTTATTCTCTCCGGAAACGCAGAGGATAACGAAGATTATGGGTTCCAGTTTATAGCAAGAAGTGTTTCCAATTTGGAAGTATTAGAGCAGACACAGGATAAAAAAGTATACCTCAGATTACCGAATTTTGATTTTGTAAACGAGATCAACCCTGTGCTTTCAAACCACCCTGGACATACACCGGTGTATATCCAAATTGACAAGAAGCTATATCAGATGCCAACATCTGTTACTGCTGATCCTGGATTTGTTACCGATATTGCATCCACTGTTGGAACAAACAATATCATCATTAAGTGAAATAGGATGTGAAGATAAACTCTCATGTTCTAAAAATAATTAATTAAGGCAGATAGCCAACAAAAGTAAAGGAGTGATACAATGGAAATTGGTAATTTCATTTTTTGCTTTACGTCTATTGTAAAAGCATTAATGGTAATTACGCTGCTTTGGTTTTTTGTAATCGTATTGATGAAGGTGTTCACCTTATTTCAATCTCTGATAAAAAAAATCAATTACAGAAAAAAAGCAATCAGTTACAGGAAAAAAGCGAGTTTGCGGAAGTTTTTTCAGACTCCCATTAAACTTGATTCCGCTTTTATATCAGATATATCAAATTCTGATATACCGGATATTACAAGAGAAGAAAGCAGCTCAGATGTTATCGTCACACCCCCTGGAACTTTCCGGAATGTGAAAATGGATACTTTAAAAACAAGTCTTACACCAGATGATGCCGATATCATTTACGATCAGGCAGAGTGTGAGAGAGCAATCCGTGAAAACGAATTATCTAATGCTGCAGAAGAAGCGGAAAGAGAAAGCAACACCAAGCTGTCCGATGATACCATTTTCTCGGATTCGGAAATTTCCTATAGTGGAAGTTGTTTTGATGTCCTGTAATTATCTATTAAGGGTTTGCCATAGAAAGCAAACCCTTATTTTTTTCATCCTATTTCATTCCCATCTTTCTCTATGATTTTGAGCGTAATATACCCACCTGTGTCACTAAAAAATTCTAGATAAAATTATTAATCCGACTTGTGAGAAAACCATTATAATCCCTTGGTTTTTCCCATGTTTTAAAAAGTACGTTTTGTGGTACGTTTCAAGGTTCATTTCCAAAAATCCGTCCTGCACCATGTTTTTCGCCCCTTTTAGGCATTAAAAAAAATTCTGTTATCAATCCATAATTCGTGTTGTAGAACTTATCCTGTATCACTTGCCCTCATTCAGCTTCAAAAAACATCTTTTCTGACCTCTATATCACCTGTATTTTCCCTTGTTTTCCCTTATTTTTCTCTCACTACTTACCCTAATTCTCTGCTAACTTCTTTCGGTCTATTAATCCATATTGCTATTTGTATAGTAAGCCATTTTTGTTGTCCATCTTTGTAAGCTGTTTATTTGCCCTTGTTTGCGTTTTCTACTTTAAATGGCATATTTATACCTAATTGAAGTTAAAACAGCTCTAGCAGGCGAATAAGCACCTGTATGAACATCTTATAACATTCTGTTAGCGTCTACCCCCTGTATATTGCCAAATTATGCCATCAAGAGAGGATACGAGAGTGAAAATTCCCCACCAATGCGATCACGCATCCAATTCATTCTAAAATAGTGGCAAAATAGTGGTAGATACGTTGGTAATACACTATTGTTACATTAATAAAGCACTAATAATACACGAATGAATAACGTATCTTTAGTGTTAAATACATCACTAATGCGTTGTAAGTACATTAATCATTAATTAATTATTAACGTACTTACAACTATATGTTAGTTATAAATTAGTCTATTATACGTTATATATACACTATTTGTTAATGTGTTATTAATGTCTATATAACGTACATATAACGTATCGTGTATTTACCACTATCTTTTCACTATATTTTGTGGCTGCCCGCCGCCCTGATGGGCGGCGAATCCCATTTTGGTAAAAATCGAAATACACTCTGGTTCTCTCCAAAATACCACCCGTTGCTATTGTTTCCACTTATGGAATAAATCGGTATCTTCCCAGATGGGGAATTTTTTTACCCATATAGAGAATGATCTTATGCAGGGCTGCTCCCGACTGCCCAAAATATAATAGTCAAAAAAATTTCTAGGCAGTCGGGAGAACTGCCATCTGGGAGAAATATCTCCACTTAATATTAGAATTGAATCTGGTTCGATTGTGGAATAATGAATAGAAGTGTACGTTTTCCATCTGGATTTTGTTTTTTTTATATCTCCTTTATTCTCCAAAATTCCAGTTCAGAAATGAACACAAAGGTAATCTTCAAAGAGAACCGTAATCAAAATGGTTCTCTTTTCATATTTCCTTTGCTGTTCCATTCCAGAACTGAAATTTTGTTTGATCTACCATTTGGGCTTTTTTTCATTCTGGAATTATTTTGGAATTTAGAATTTAGTGAAAGTGGCAAACATCTGGGCTGGGATCTGATTTGTATACCCCATATGGTTTTCAAAAATTCCAGTTCAGAAACAGAACACCAAGAACATCCTCAACTAGGACCGTTCAAGATGGTCCGTAGTTTCGTATCCCCTTGGTGTTTTTGTTCCAGAACTGGAATTTTTGGGGGTGGGTTCCCCATTTCGGGGAAATAAGGGTTGGCGGCTCTGCTAAAAAACAAAAGTTCTTTTTTTTACTTCTGGTAGAGCCGCCGGAGAAAAAAGAGTAAAAAAAATACCCAGGGCAAATTATGTCTCTGGGTATCTCTTCTTTAGTTTTCGTTGAAGCTGTAGTATCTTCTACCACCTACTATTACATGATCTAGCAACTCGATTCCAACTGTCTTACATGCTTTTTTGATCGTTTCCGTGACTTCTGAATCCGCTTTCGATGGTGTAACTTCGGCAGAAGGATGGTTATGAACAAGGATCGCACTGGACGCTCCCATTAGAAGCAGGCGAACAAGCAGGCTCTTTATTGGAAAATAACAAAAATTGCTATCTCCCTTTGCGACCTCGCACACACCAAGCACCTTGCCTTTTGTATTCATTCCGAGAATGTATACATATTCCTCTGCTTTCATGTGCAGCCGCATCGCCGATCTGCAGAATCTTGCAATCTCATCGGGAGAATTTATAGTTTCCTTTTTGGAACCATACTCATACGTTTCCTTTACTACTAATTTTGGTCTTTGACTTGTCAGTTCAACGTCATACTCCTTAATCTTCATTTTTTCGCTCCTTTTCTTTGTTCCCTATCTGGGTGATTTATTTATTATTCTATATATATAATACTGCTACATCTGCATAATATATAATACTGATACGTTATTTTTTTTAGGTCAGATGTGATGCTCGATATGCTTTTCGGATTTTTCATGTTTTTGTTTTTTTCTTTTGCCTGCGTTTCCGCAGTTATAATCTATCCGTTTTTTCAACATCCATTTCATATGGAGAGCAATTTGTTTTTGTTGACGAAAAATCATCCGTATGGCATCATAAGTCTATCGGGATGAGTTGGCATCCCTCTTTGAGACAGAAGTAAATTGGTACTGGAAACTGTACAGCGTATATATCATATAAAAAGGCAGTGTACAGTACCAACCTTGTGATTTGACGCTTTGTAGGGTTACGGTTTTGCAAGGCTCCAAAGGTCCATACCTGCAATTAGAAATTAAATCCTTGCTTTGTAGGGTTACGGTTTTGCAAGGCTCCAAAGGGTGATCAATATATTATAAATGAAGCTGAAAGCGTTGTAGGGTTACGGTTTTGCAAGGTTCCAAAGGCGAACGCTAATTGTGTCTTTTTGATTTAAACCCTTGTAAGGTTTCGATTCTGCAAGGTTTCAAAGAAGGGAATTTATAGGTTGCGTGAAACACCCCTAATGTTTGGTTGGTAAGGAGAAAAAATGGCTTTTATAACACCAATCGGTATAAAAATAAGCTATGAATGTTCAGGTCTAATCAGAGAATTGAAAGCAGATATTGAAGAATTTGGCGGCAACAGGATCGTTGATGTCTGGTGCCTGGATAATTCCGGAATTACTTTGTATAAAAACTATGATTTCTTGGTGGATGGTATGCCGATTAAGGAATCAGAACTTGAACCGGGAGAGTACATAAGGAAAATGTCCATGAGTGCATTGCTTGTACTCTTGGAGAAACAAAATGAAATTCTATAATTTCCACTATTGGATTTTTTTAGGAGATAATCGGGGTGAGTTGGCACCCTTCTTTGAGATAGAAGTAAATTGGTACTGGAAACTGTACAGAGCATAGAATGAAAAGGCAGTGTACAGTACCAACCTTGCGATTTGACCCCTTGTGAGGTTTCGGTTTTGCAAGGCTCCAAAGGGCGACGTAATAGGAAAGGGGAAAAATTCCCTTGTGAGGTTACGATTTTACAAGATTCCAAAAGGGCAAATAGTAAAAGAAATGGTTGGACAGCCTTTGTAAAAAACTGTATTCGGACATATACAAAGGATAAGAGAGTGGCTTTAACCTTGGCTGCAGAAAAGATTCTGGAATAGAAAATGGGGTGTTGTTTTATCAACATCCCATCTTTTTGTTTTCCGTATTTTTTTATTCAGCTACGTCTAGCATGAGCATGGTGCCTACATCGGATAGATAATAGTCCTTATTGCAAAGAACCTTATTGTATTCTTATTGTATTCCGCTTCACCCTGAAACTCATCTACAACCTTCTTTTCTTCCTCAGTCATATCGGAATATTTTACCTTGCCATATGTTGGCGGCAGCCATCCCTTGTACTGTGAAGATTGAAGGGGAACTTAATAGAAATGGATATGATTACACTTGACTTTCACACCGCCGTAGGCGAATAATCCGTAGGGAAATAGGAAACGGCTCTCGTATCAGGGCAGAGTTTCCCTATCGCATGGAAAAAGAAACCCTGGTATGCCCTAAAATCGAATAATCCGCTTTTGCATGAGGTATCCGTATTCCCTGTAGAGCAGTTCAATCTATGAGTGCGGTTTTCTTAGTGTCCGCATGGACTTTAATAGTGGTCGATCTACGTCCACACTACGCATCGTTTCCAGTGCTTGTCCATTTCCGCAATCCTGTATTACTACAGGCTGCCGTAGTCAAGTGTACCCTATGTACGTCTAGGCTCACTTTTCGCCACCGTGTGCTATTTTTAACCAATGTACAGATTTTCCGTACCAATAGGAAGTCTGGTTAGGCATATGAGGTCTAGCCACACACTTCAACCTCTTAGGTATTGATTCAGTAATAGATGTATTGAATCCACCCCGACAATTCGTTAGTTAGGCTTGCCGATACCGATATTTGTTTATACAGGAGAAACCCTGAAACCCTGTCCAACTGTCCATGAGCATATAACAAATATTACCTTTTATATAAAAAGTGTAACTTTAATACACCCAAACACACGTTTATTCTTGACAAGACAGGCGGTTGTGGTTTAGAATGTACCTTACAAAAGGCAAAACTAAAGACACCCTACCATATTTCCTTTTTCAAAAAGAAATGTGCTAAGTTGATTTTCGGTGATATTTAGTTGTAATTGTTCCAACGGCAGCTCTGGTAAAGCTCCGAAGGTTTCTGGTCTGTACTGGTAATACAAATCAGAGAGTAAACAAAACTTGGTAATAATTAAGCAAAATAAAAGCGGTATGAGACAAGTTCACATACCGCTAAATTTCTACCCAAAAGTATATAAATACGCTAAAAGCCTTTATTTTATAAGGATTCTATGATATACTAAGCACATACAATATGTATGACTTAGGACGTGTTCATTCACTCTGGACGATATGTTGTGTTCATATCTTCGGAACAACCCGAACGCCAATTCAGGGAGTGTCCTTACCTTAAAGGTTATCTTTCTTAAAGGGATAGCCTTTTTTTCTTGCTCAATTATCTGTCTCCAATTATATATGTTGGTGGATAAGTTGTCAATTTTTACGAAACGGAAGATAAAGCTAAAATCTATAAAGGAGTTTACAAATGGGATTTATTAATTCAAACGGAGAAAATATCAGTTTTGAATGTTCTAAACTGATTGAAGAACTGAAAGAAGATATCGCAGAGTTTGGTGGTGAGGTTTTTGTTGCTGTATGGTGTAAAAATCTTTCCGGTGTAACTGTATACACCAATTATGATTTTATTACGGATGATAACCCGGTTGAAAAGTCGGAGTTGAAATCAGGGGAGTTCATCCAGCCTATGTCCATGACTGCATTACTCACCTTACTTGAAAAGCAGAACGAGATCATATAATTTCCATAAGTGGAATTTTTCAGAATTGAGGAAATTATGGCTGAAACAATAATATTAAATCATTCCGTTAGACTTATCACAGTTTAGATTTTGACTATAATAGGATGGGAACCATCCGAATTTACGCTTGTTGACATGATGGGAAAACTGCCTGTATGGTGTGATAATAACCGTTGTGGTTGAAGTAAGAAGCCCCTTCTTCTATAAGTGGGGGTAGTTCACTATTAAATCAAAAGATGTTTTAGAACCTTAGTATTTTGCAAGAGCATCAAAGATTTAGAATATTCTTTAGTTGGGTGAAAAATGTGAAGGAGATTACGAACTTTGAAGATATAACGGAAAAATGGTTGAAAGAATAAAGAGAATGATTCATAGTAAGGGTGGTTCAGATCAAAAATTCTGGATAATTCTGGAGAAGAGAATGGAAACATGTTATCTTATGTTATACTAAATAAGATCAATACTATCTCATTACAGGCAGTCACGATGGATTTACTTATGGATTTATCGTGGCTGCTTTTGATGTTGTTGTATTAATATGATATAATTAATAAAAATGAAGATATTTAGCAGAAATGAAATTACTGTAAGAAAAAGGCTTTTTTTAAAGGAGACGATCAATGGAAAAACTTCGTATGGTAAAAGTAACTGAAAATTGCCCGGATATAACTGAGGCAGTTAAAGTGGTTGAGATAGAGGATAGTGTAAAATCTTTTGACGATGAAATAGATTGTCATGGATATGGTGGTCATGATATTACTTCTGTTCCGATTGGTGGAATTAATTATGCTGTAATAGTGGATGATGCAGGAGTGTTGAAAGGACGAATGGTTACAATTTTAAACCAGGAAAGAAGCCGGTTGTTAGCAGGGACCGCTCTGATTTGTAAAGCGGTGCCGCCGGATCTTGTTTCTTTATCCGATGAAGATGTTGCAAACATACACAGACATATTAGAGAAATGAGAAAATTAAGTGATAGAACCATTTGCTATGTGATTGAGTGTGATAACTTGGAAAGATAATGGGAATTCCACTATTGGAATATATATAAGTGCAGGAAAATGTTTATGAGTAAAAATGAAGATATAGTATTTGTAAGTGACAATCATAAGAAATTTTACGAAGAATCGTTGCAAAAGTGTCGTTATGATGATGAATACCATAAGGCTCTTTGTTATTGCCTTGGAATAAGTGCCGATACAAGAAACCACATAGAGGATATTTATGATTTTAAATAAAAAGAGTGGAATGGATTTTCTCCATCCCACCTTTTTCCCCAGATTAAATACTGTTATTCTGCCATTTCAAGCATTAACATACTATTTACATCTGCCAGGTAATATTCTTTATTGCAAAGAACCTTATTGTATTCCGCTTCACCCTGAAAGCTATCTATAACCGATCTTTCCTCATCGGTCATATCCTGGTATTTCTTTTTTCCGTAACAAGGTGGAAGCCAGCCTTTATGCTCAGAACCAAAGATATTGAATTTTTTCAATAGTTCTTCATTTGTAATGGTGAAGTGACAGGTCCCTTTTTTGTAAAAGGTTACAGAGAAGTATTTTAACCGGATATTTTTTGTCACACCCATTTTTTCTGCACCTCTCATTGTCTCATACAAATCTATAGATTCAGTTAATCCGCCATCTAAATAATTAAAGCATTTTTCGATGTCCGACAACTTTCTGCATACTGTGTATCCCGGATCAAATCTTTTTGTATTTCCGACATAAGTGTAAGAAAACGCATCTAGCGGAAGAATTACCTTTTTGTTGATGATCCAACTTTTATTCGTTTTCCAACCATTGTAGTAATGGACATTGGCAGACGTTTCATCATACCATGAGTGCTTATGGCTCATCTCGTCAAACAAACTTATGATCGCATCCTCAATTCCTTTTACTACATTTTTCGTCATACTGATCTTCATTTCGTAAATGTTGTAAAGAGAAAACTCATAGTTTCTAAGTTCACCAATACGTCCACTATACTCTGTCTGCAAGTTTGATGTCAGCTTCCCTGTAAACTTCGGACTGGATAACAATGCGTTCCAGTATTTTTCCCTTACATCTGAGATGTATCCATTAACACTTGCTTTCTCGTTTCCGTAGCCATTTTTCAGCGACAACATGCATCCACCAGTCTGTACCGTTTCCCCCTGTTCATTCTTTTTAAAACAACTAAGAATATAAGGGGAGAGTGCTTCATATTCCTTAATCAGCTTCACACCAGCTTCTACTTCCTTCTTGTACTGAGCTACGATACTTTTTATAAAATCATTTTCCGCAAGCCATTCCTTTTCATCTGCCTGGTATTCCACCTCTGCCTTTGCCTTTGTTAGTGTATCCCAGATTTTGGAATCTCTCTGTACTTCCGGCATAACAACCTTTATTAATGCAATCTCAACATTTGTTGTCCGTTCTCCTTCTAAAAATGCATCTTGCAAATATTCAATATCCGCATGGTTTTCAGAAAGAATACGAAGAAGTTCTTTCCGTTCATTGGTATACGGATTCTTTAATGTTTCCGCATTTAGGATACAGATAATGGCTCCACCATTCCTTTTCTGTAACTGGATTGCTTTTAGCAGATGCTTACATCCATTTGAAAACGGTGGATTCATAATGATTAAATCATACTCTTTCATTGTGTCATATGTTAAAAAATCATCATGCACCACCCGGTATCCTTTTCCTGTTAAGACGCTCTGTAAATCCTTATTGATCTCGATACAATCTATATCAGGGTCATAATAGCGGTATTTCATTGCTTCTTTTACAGCATCTACAATGTCACCTTTTCCTGCAGATGGTTCTAATATGGTTTTTAATTTTCCAAATTTCACCCCATCAAGCATTTTTGCAATCACAGTCTTATTGGTTGGATAGAAGTCTTTTAATGTATTCATATAATTTTTCTCCTTTTCTTGTCTGCCAGAAGGCAGACGATTTTTTAAAATTCCTCTGCCTTTTTTGGCAAACTCAATCAAGAGTTATAACTTCCATATATGGAATTGTCAGATTACATCTGATTTATTCGGTATCAGTTTTAAAATGTCCCTCCATCAGATCCTTTCTGGTTCGTTTACAACAGGACGTAAAAACCTTTCCTCTCTTTTGTAGAGTAGGAGAGTGTTTGATAACGAACTTTTGTGTCTTTTATTCCATCCAGTATTTTTTATCCCAGATAAAACCATATAGTTTACATCCGTTACTTCCGTAATGCAAACATCATCTTCACAGAAAGCCCACAAATAAATGTCATTATTAACCAGCTTTGCAGCCTTTTTTATAACATCCAGATAAAGCAGGCAAACCGCACCAAACTTATCTGACCTTGTTTTTGGAATCACCATCTGTTTTCCCTCTATGATTTCCAGTTTCACATCCAGCTTTAATACCACTTTGGTATTTTCATACGCTTGTTCATATAATTCTTCCTCTGTTATGTCCATGTCTTCTGTCATCTGATTGTCAATTACAGACGACATAATCAGAGATTGTCCAGAGAATATGACAAGCTGATAGATAACTGCCATATCGAAAAAAATCCGGTGTGGAACATTTTTCAGATATGATTCTGTATTCTTTACCAGTTTGAAAACGATTACTCCATTATTTTTTAATAACCCGGAGTAAACTTTCTGCATTTTTTCATGTTCCTTTTTCTTTTCCTCTATTTCCACCTTTGTCTGATTTACAATATCTTCCAGATATTCTCCATAAAGAAATCTGGAGTATAAATCGTTTACATAGATTTCTGTAGGAAATGGGGTATGATACTGGTCAAAAGCTACAATTTCGTCTAAAAACTCCTTTCTTTTCCGAACTTTCAAATCATCATCCATACATCTCATTAAGATTTGGATAAACTGTAAATAATCCATTTTTTTCGCTCCTTTCTTTTTGAACCCTGTCTGGGTTATTTGAAAACAGGCAGCTTATAGCTGCCTGCCTTTTTTTGTTTTTTTGAGTTTATACAGCCTGCATCTTACTTAAGGCTTCGTATGCATCCATAATCTCACCTGTTTCACGGTCGTAATAGTATACTGTATCAGACAGATAATCTGCTTCTTCAAGTACAGTCTCATTTACTTCATGCAGCATCTTATAAGCTTCATCTACATCTATTGCTGCCGCTCCGCATATAATACATTCATGGATAGAAGATGGAATAATCAGCAAATCACCAGATAACTGATTACTTAATTTTTCCATTACTTCTGTATTTAGTAATACCGTAGCTCCATTTATACCTTTTTTATTTGATGCAACATACAACTGAAATGGATTATTCGCCGAAGATTCTCTAATTGTACTTATCTGAGCATCAATCTGAGAAATTTCATACTTATGTCTTGACGGATCAGAAAAATTCTGTTTGGTACATTCAAGCTTTCCAATCAACATATCTTCCATTGTCTGAACCTTTGTTCCAAACAAGCGTTCCGTATTTGCTTCAGCATAAGTGAACAAATCCTGTTCGGTTATACCATCTGACATACAGTAGTTTGTAACAACTGCACTCACAATCCCATCGCATAAATCATTAAACAGATACCGATAGATAACAGCAAGATCACAGAAATCCCGATGCGGAACCTGCTCTAAAAGGCTCCGGTTTTTTTCCTTGTTAATAAGCTGATAATATACTCTTTCTTTTATCAACTCAGGTGTCATATTTTCGTACTGTAACAGATCGCATATCTCGTTTGAAATGCTTTCTGTCCATGTATCTGTTATTTCTCTTAAAATCTCATCTATCCCTTTTCCATCCTTATACTGTTCGTATAGGCTGTTCAGATAGATGTTTGGAATGATTTTTGATCCTGGTCTTTTGATAGTCAAACAATCCATGGTCTGATTTACTTTCCTTGTTTTGTTTAAAGTAATAACATTCTTTTTTTCTTTCTCCGGAAGAAAATCTCTGATATTTGCTGCTACATACTCCTTAAACTCATCATAATTCATCTTTTCCATAATTATTTTCGCTCCTTTTCTTTGTTCCCTATTCGGGTAATTGCTGATGTTTTTTTTCTATGAGGGCTGTTGTTATCCAACCCTCACAGTTCTTACTGCAAACCGAGGTCAAAATCTCCATCCTCAAAATAACCGCCATCATCTAAACCATAATCACCGTAGTAATTCGGTTCCTGATAATTATTCTGGTTGTCATTCTGATAGTTATTCTGGTTGTAATTTGCTCCCTGATTTGACTGTGGCATCTGAGCCTGTCCGTTGTTCGGATTCTGAGGATTCTGCTGATTGCGGTTGTAATTTTGAGGGGCATTTCCCTGTCCATTATTCCGCTGCTGATAATTTCCCTGATTCCGTCCATTTGGATTTGATGATGGCTGCCTGTTTGCTCCATTGCTATTGTTCTGCTGTGGAACATTCTGGTTTGGAACATTCTGCTGCTGATTCGCTGCCTGATTCTGTTCCGTTCTCTTATTACCACCAAAATCCACTTCGTTTACGTTAATATCAAAGGTATATACTGTCTTACCCTCGTTATTGACGTAGCTTCCGGGCTGGATTTTTCCGTATGCTACCATACTGTCTCCCTTTTTGAAGTTCTTTTCGACAAACTCTGCTGTTTTGCCAAACGCTACACAGGAAATGAAGTCGGTTTCTTCCCGATTGTACTTGTTCTTGATTGCAAGACTGAACCGGACTACTGCCACCTGGTTCTGCTCCTTTCCATTTGTGTATTTTACCTCTGGATCTTTCGTGATCCTGCCGCCAAGTATAACTCTGTTGATGTTTACTGACATATTATTCGCTCCTTTCTCTTGCCCCTTTTCTGGGGGGTATTTAATTGTTACATTTATATACTACTGATAGGGAAATGAATTTTATAAGGTTTTTTTTAAATTTTTTATTTTTTGGGGTGGATTTTTGTCAAAACACCGGAAAGAAAACACGATCACCAGTTGTTCCCAGAGGTCAGACGATGGAATATGATTGTGGGAGAGTAGTAGGTCGAAATTAAGAAAAAAAAGAACCCTCAGTGAAATCCACTGAGGGTGTCTTAGTTTCATCAGTCAGTCTAATTTTACACACTCTCTAAATTCATCGTTGTCCCATACTGTAACAACAAATGATGATAAGTCTTTTTTTTAAACCATTTATTAAATACCATATTTCCATATTGCTATCTGCCAGTCCAAGATAAATTTTAGTTTTCTTTGATAAATTCTGCTAATGCACACCCTGTACAAAGAAATCTGTCTGCCTTTTCATTCATCTGCCTACAAGCTCTACCATAATACCCACATATACAAGGTACATTACACTTGCTTTCATCACTTGCAATGTTGTTTCTGATACAATTTTCTTCAAATTCCTTTTGCTTTTCGCTTGTTATCGTTGGAAACATATAATCACTCCTTCTAATGAAACACGCATTTTGTTGCCCCACCCAACCTTAATCGGTCGGGCGGTACACCCATTTAGCCCACGTTGTAAAACAGTGTGTTATAATTTTCATACGCATTTGAACCGTAATCTGTCCGTTCTTCCGGCTCATCCTTAATCGGTTCCGGCGGCTGCTCCTGTGTCTTTCCGCTATATGTGTAATTTCCCGACATCTGCATCCAAGTTGCAAATGCCTGTATTCTTACTTTGATATATTCACACATTCCATACAGTTCATCAAAAGTGATTCCGACTGATAAAGCGTCCAATCTGCCAGCTGGAGCGAATAACCCTTCTTTCGTTACTCTTGCTTCTCCTTCCTCAATCTTAAAAATCACATCAGCATAGCGGCTTCTTGTTGCCGGAATGATTGATAAGATCCGGCATCTTGGTGGGTTTCCTTTAGAAGCAGGAGAGCCACCCTGTTTTGACCAAATTACCTGATTGGAGTTGTCCTTTTTGATCTTGTCACTCATTCTTTTGATTGAGCCGTTGTTTACATATCTGCACAAGCCCAATATCTCAGGGAGAGAGAGAAAGTAACTGTATGTTTTCTCGATCCTGTTTCCTTTATCATTATTGACGTTATATTTGGAAATTTTAATTGTAATTTTCTGGAAGTCTGGTTCTGGAGCTAAGACTTCTAAAAATACGCCATTTCCGTTTTTCTTATATATCTGGTTTGCATTTCTGCCATCATTATAAATTTTAGCCATATGAATCACTCCTTTTAACTTTTTATTTATTATACCACTATGGTATTAATTTGTCAATGTGTAAAGAGAAAAAAGAGCCAGTCTTTTAAACTGACTCTTTTTAAAAAGGAGCGATTTTGCGGCGAATCCGCTGTGTTTTCTTTAAATCTTGCATTAAACATACCACTTAATTATTATTTTGTCAATGTCTTTTTAAAAAATTTTCAAGAAAAAATCCCCGGTGGTTATCGGGGATTTTTAAGAAAGGATTTAGTGCTACTAGGAAGTTGCACTAATTTTGTTATTCATCTCAATATTATATATATCGCAATCTTGCTTCTTTGTCAACTAAATTTTCCACTATTGGAAAAAATAGTAGGCGGTCCTAATCCCCTAAAAATGGAAGCCTTTCTAATACGTCAGAAATGATAGGGGATACCATCATCCAGCCCATGTAGATAACCAGAATGTACATTGCCATGCGAATCATAAACTCGATCACGCCCCCAGTCTTAATCCTTAATAGTGAAACAGAATATTTGCTGATCGGATTTAATACCGGAGATCCCTTCGGTGTCAGCATATCCAAAATGATGTGACTGGCATACCCAAGTAATATTTCAAATCCAAATGTAATTCCATATGGTCTGATCCCAGATGGAAGAATCATTGTTAATAGAAATAGGGGAATAGAAAGTAAAGCCATAAATATAACGGAGTGTGTTCCCCGATGCTCAATGAATAAGCGTATAAAAAAAGATAGAAATTTATGCTTGTGGCTGACCTTGGAATTTTTTATGTCGATGTCTGGCAGAAGTGATCCTGCGATCGTGGATACGATTAACACTCCAGATTGCAACATTCCAAAATCCTGTGTTTTATATGTAATTATTCCTAATGATATAGCTGCAGCTGCAGCCATATGAGTCTTTCCTTGCATTTTTCTTTTTCTCCTTTGTTTTTTTTCTTATACTTATATAATACAAATCCATGTGATTTTTTATAACAGTATCCTTATTTTCCTGTATTTTTCTTTATTTTATCATATACACCTTTACAAATCAATGCTATAGTGGTATAATAATTAAAGAAGTTATGATATGAGTATTTACTTAAGGTGGTGTCAAAAAAATGAATGTATCAAATTTTTCTTCCGTTCCAATCGACAAGAAAAAGAGCGGTGCAAGATTGAAAAAAGCTATGCATAAGAGTCGCTTTTCCATCCATGATCTGAGCCTGTTTCTTGGTGTCAGTGAAACAGTTGTTAATAGTTGGATCTCCGGTACTTCGCTTCCTTCGGTTGCGAATCTGGTTCGGATTCGTCAGGTTCTTGGAGTAAAGACGGAAGACATTCTGGCAGAAGCAAAATAGAACTTATAATTTTTTTCAGAGCAGAAGTATTATATTTATAGGTGGTGATCATATGTCTTACAGACAGCTTTCCTTTTTCGATCTGGATTTGTTGGAAAGGGAACCCGATGTACTATTAAAAGAAGGACAAACGGTATACAAGGTTATTCGTGGAGATGTAGAAGAACTGATCTACATTGGTGGAACATGGCTTTGTAACGAAGGAAAAGAAAGAGGGTATCGGCTAAAAAGGGTATCAGGATACTACGATTGTACTTGGAATAAGGAAATTGGTTCTGTTGTTTTTTTTGACAGAAAGGAAGCGGAAACAGTTGCAGCGGCATACCTTAACAGCCATGATGTGATCCGAAGTTTAGACATCCACCCTGTAAATACGGTAGCATATAAATGCGGAGAGCGGACAGCGTTCTATTCGGAATTAGATAATGGATGCTACTACATGAAGAACTTTATGACATATCCGTATCTTGTACTAAAAGAGAATGGAAAGAAGATGTTAAAGAAATTCATGGAGCAGAAAGAAATTGCGACTGAAAAGGCAACCCTGCTCACCCAGTTTTCTCCGGTATATGAGAATATGTATAGGATCAGACAGGAATACGAGTGGGATTATTCGGTCGCACGTCAAACCTATGCGATCGGGTAATAAAAATAAAGAAAAAAGAAAAGAGGTAAAATTATATGAACAAAGTTATATTGATGGGAAGATTAACAAGAGATCCGGAGATCAGATATTCACAGGGCAATGACCAGATGGCTATTGCAAGATACACCCTTGCTGTTGACCGTCGTTTTAACCGAAATAATGCCGATCAGAGTGCCGATTTTATTTCCTGTGTGGCTTTCGGAAAATCTGCGGAATTTGCAGAAAAGTATCTACATCAGGGTACAAAGATTGTAGTTACCGGAAGAATCCAGACAGGTTCTTATACGAACAAGGATGGAAATAAGGTTTACACCACGGATGTAGTTGTAGAAGATCAGGAATTTGCCGAAAGTAAAAATTCCAATTCTGGAAATAATAGTGGCTATACACCAACTGGAAAACCAGATCCGGCAAATGCTAATCCGGCTGTTGGATTTATGAGTATTCCGGAAGGAATTGAGGATGATCTGCCATTTAGATAAAATCATTTTTTAAATAATAGGTCCAGGTCGTTAATGATAACGGCTTGGATCTTTTGAAAGGAGTATTCGATACAATGACAGAAATAGAGTTAGAAAGAGAAGCGGATAAGTTATTGGAAAATGCTAAAAGTATATCGGACTTAGAAGGCTTATCAATGACGGATGAAGGAATTGAACAAATGTGGGATGAGCTTGAAGATGTTTTATTTGTTGAAGCACAGAATTTCTTTGATGATTCATGCTACATCGGAGATCAGACACTTGTTTTGGCTTCTGACTGGAAGATGTTTAATGCAGGAACGACAAGGCAAACGATCTGGAATTGGTTCAATAAATATCATTCTCAGGGGTTGCCCTATCTTTGTGGTGAATAATATGGATTTTGGCAAACGACTGAAAATGATAAGAAAGCTACATAATGTAACACAGCAGGAGTTGGCGGATGCCTTGAATATATCGAGGTCAACGATTGCCGGATATGAAACGAAAGGGAAAGAACCAGATTATGCTACCTTAATTCGGATCTCTGATTATTTCAATATCTCAGTTGATAATCTCTTAAGGGAATCAATAAAACAATCTAATTCTGTTATTGTTTCTTGCAAATGTAATAATTGTAAAGAAATCTACAGGCTTCCGTTGTTTTGTTCAAAATGTGGAAATTCATTGCAATATAAAGATAATAACAATTTGTTGTAAAAATGGAGAGATAAAAATGGTTGAAACAATATACAAGTGCGATGCTTGTGGAAACACAGTAAACAGCAATAAAGAATTAAGTAAAATAACTATTCCTTGTAAAAGCTACGATGATGAAGGAATAAAATGGTTCAGAGGGTACAAAGAGATTGATTTGTGTCCTACTTGTAAGAAAAAGTATGAAAATGTTGTTTTTGAACATTTTGGGCTTTTAAAAAACGTGTTAGGAACTATATCTTTTGAAAAGGCTGGTGATAAAGATGCAGTTGATAGAAAAAACATATAATGATGGAGTTTTAATGCTGCATGAGAAAGAAAACAAAGTTGTAGCAAAAATCTATGGTGATCTCGGATTTACCAAAAGCATTATCCTGCCTACCGACCGATATCCGCTCCCTTCGGATTCTTTCCGGGTTTTTACTTCGGATAATACCAGGGAGATAACGGACGAACGAGTGCTAAAATTGATTGACCGAGTTTCCTATAAGATAGGACAGTGTTTTACTAATACAAGAAATGTGATTCTTGCATTACTACGGCATGGCATACAGGCTCAGTCCTATGTTGGCTGGCTTTTTATGGATGCAGGAGAACCAATTATGCACTGTTTTGTGGTCTTAGACAATAATCAGATCATTGATCTGTCAGACGATTCCGAAGTTTTATTTGATGCGTTAGGGTTTAACTCTTTCTCTTATGAAAAATATATAAGTACAAAAAAAATCGTTCTGGCTCAGAAGAATAGTGTGCGTTGTAAACCGATTGGAAAAGTGTATAAAGACTGGATTTACATAGGTTGTCCGTGTTTACCGGAAAACGGAAAGGAGATGATGAATCATCTTTTAAACAAATACCCGGATCATCCGGCATTTTATAAAACGGATAAATCTGGTAGAACCAGAGCTCAGCAGATACTAACTAAATGATATTTCCACTTGTGGAAAAATATAGGTGATAAAATGGGGATAAGAATAAGAAAGGAATAACGAACCCTCGGTAAACCGAGGTTATGTAATGGGTAAAGTATTATGTGCTACTTTGCAGCAATGGAACAAAACATGTGATAAATGGGAGAAGATGTAGTATCTATACGGTTTTACATCTTCTTTTTTTATACGTTGTAATTGACATTATAATACTTTTGTGGTATAATAAATAAAGTGAAAACAATGATTTGAAAAGGGTTTATGAAATATTTTTCCAACACTAAAAAGACAGGGATGAAAGAGAGGTTGAGTAATATGTGTTATTGGAATGAAGAAGATTATTTTGAACCGGGAGAGTTTGATGAAGAAATCGAAGATCTCAAAGAAAAACTTAGAAATTCAGTAAAGCAGGAGACTAAAGATACGATTGAAAAACTTCGTAAAGAGAATCAGGAGTTACAGAGTATCAAGAAGAATTTTGAATCCATCAAGAATGATTTTGAGAAGAAAAAGCATGAATATGAAATTGCAATGCGGGATGCTGAGAACAAGGCAAAACAGTCAAGACTGTCGGAATTGATGGAGAATAACAAGGTTATCGTATATGGCGTGGAATCTGAATACTTGTATAAAAAGAAGTGCGATAAGTGTGATATCAACAGAAACATACAAATTACATTACCATCCGGAAGGGTTGTAGATGATAGTTGTAAATGCAATGTGACCAAGAAAGTGTACCATCCAAAGCTGTATGAATTGTATGAGCTGACTGAAAGAAATGGAAAAGTACATTCATGGTACAAGAAAGAAAAAGGCGAAGTGAGTGATTGTTATTTCACAAGAGAAGCTGTACATGCAGACATGATAGTGGATCATAATGTGAATTTTGAAGATATTGGGGATAAGCGTTATGGTATCTTCTTTACTTCGGCTGAAGAATGCCAAGAGTTTTGCGATTATCTCAACAAAGATCCTGAAATTAATGAGTTCATTTATAACCTGGCTGGATGCCTGTTAAGTGAGATCCCTGCTGACTGTGAAATGGGGGCGTAAGTGGATGGATCAGATGAAAGATAGATTATTTTGCTGTGGAAGTTGATGATTGTGGAGAAATCACGGAACTTGGAAAATACAGATTGATGGCAAGTGTAAAATTGGAGGAATAAAGGAGAGATAATATTTGTTAAGGGTGTTAAATAAATGTCCGTTATGCGGCAGCGAACTGGAAATTTTGTATCTCGGACAATATTCTGAGGCTTACAAAATCTTAAAAAATGGTAAAATTTCCAAAGTTAGAAAATATAAAAGAGATGAAGGATCAATGGAGGTATCTTTTATATCCTGTACAAAATGTGACTTCCATACAGACTGTGACTACGACACAGATACCACAGGAAATTTTTCACACATAAATATTTTTCAAAATAACGATAATCGGTTTATGGTTGAAGTGGAGGAATAACAAACGGAAATTCCAAAAATAATTCAAAAAATTTTTGATAGTCGTGAGAAACTTGCGTTTGATTTAAAAAAATAATATAACTATATTGGAATAATGGCTTTCATATTGGTAACTAAACTCTTTTTTTTCTATCCTAATCACTATTTATGGAGGTATTATATAAAATGAAATTAACTGAAACAGAACTTGAAGTTATAAATTACTTGCGATATTTGCATGTGCGAATGAACAAAAAATATCACAATTATTCTCCAGTCCAAAACTTATCAGATAAAGAAGTTGTATCTTTGTATAATAAGATAGACTTAATAATCGTAGATGAAGGAAGTATAAAACGAAGTTTTGGTATTTATGACGAAGTGTATATGATTGAATTGAATGGTGTAAAATCTTCCCTTTTACATGAAATTGAAAATAGAGGAATTATTATGTCAGAGATAGGTTCTGATAATATAAACTGTACAAAATGTGACTTCCATACAGACTGTGACTACGACACAGATACACAGGAAATTTTTCACGCATAAATATTTTTCAAAATAACGACAATCGGTTTATGATTGAAGTGGAGGAATAACAAATGAAAATTCCTAAAAAAAATTCAAAATCTTCTTGATAGGAGAGAGTGTCTTGCTTATCAATTAATGAGTGCATGTGCCGAATTGGATAAAAAACTCTTGGTAAGGTTTTCCAGAATCAATTCTATATTGGTTGCCCCTATCACCCCGATATTGGGAAAAGGATTTTGAATGAACTCTTATCAAGGTTTCCAGATCATCCGGCATTTTCCAAGGTCGATTCCGATGGAATGACAAAAACACAAAGATCAATAATTGATAAATAACCAGTATCATAAAGTATATAAAAGGTATTACTTTTTATATTTTCCACTAATTGAATATATAGGAATATATAAGGGAGGCTTCACTATGGAAAGAAAAACGAAGAAGGTGTGTTAAATCAGTGCTGGGGTTCATCCTTCATGGCTGGCTACCTATCTGGAGATGTTGACGAATGGATCTATATTGATATTTCCGATCAGCACCCAGATAGCATCCGGTTCATCAAGGACTGCGAAAAAGCATTAGGTGTCACGATCAAGGTTGTGATTGGCTGCATCAAGGGTGGAATGGGATACTGGAACAGGATTCTGGTAGACTTTCCGGATGTTTTTTTACAAAGGGCAAAATTAGAGCGGGAACTTGGGTTCTCCATTCTAAAAGACAGCCACGGAAACCCTGTTTTTCTCGATGAACTGGAAAAAGACCGTGGTAATATGAATACGGAGATATTCCCGGATTGCGGAATCATGTGCTATTTTGCATCGTTGGAACAGACTTCGGATTGATCTTGGAGCAGCTTTTAGCTGCTCTTTTCTTTTGTTTTATAATTGACTTTTTAATACTATTGTGGTATAATAAATATAGAAATTAAGGAAGGATGATATGATGGAAAATATTAATTTAAAGCCATGCAAATATTGCGGAAAGAAAAATATTGTAGTTGAACGATGGTCAAGTGGAGGAATGATGTACATGGTAAAGTGTAATAATCCAGATTGTCCAGTTCCGCAAGATGGATATCCAACAGGAAGAAATTTAGATACTGTTAAAGAAGAATGGAACAAAAGAAACTAAGATTTTCAGCCATCGTCCTCTTATGCAGAAGTAAAAGAATGGGCAGATGAGGAATATGGCGAAGGTAATTATACGATTGAATCGCCATGTAGGTGATACGAACAAAAAAAGAAAGGGCGTTGACATATGTTAATTCAATCTCAAACTGCAGCGACAAAGGCGAAAAATCTGCGGTATAAAAAACCGATCGTTTCAAACATGAACCTGTTCTACATTAAGGATCAACTATATGAAATAATTGAAGCCTGTGAAGAAATTCGGTGGTATACCGATTCTGACGATGGGGATGATTCCCTTGTTAATGCCCTACTTGGGGATGAGGATGAAGCATATGAGTTTCGGATGGCTTTTGCCGAACTTGGTGCGGAATGTGAACAAATGCTATATGATCTGGAAGGTGAATGGGTGCCAGATTGTTTTGATCTTCTGTTTGTCGCTGCAAAATCCGGTGATTATATGGGTGGCTATTCGGGTTATGATTCCTACGAGGGTGATTATTTTGGAATTAGTCTACTGGATGAAAAATACGCTGAACAAGAATCAAAAACAAAATTAATGCGGCTAAAAAAAGAGGACTTGATCTTGGCTGTACAACAGTGCCTAAAAATCTATTCCTCGTTCATATCCTTAAACACCCGATATGACAGCCTAAAGGCTGCTATAGACATCTTGCGTGATGATAATACCGAAATCATAAAGGTAACGAAAGAGATCAACAAACTGTACGAAGCTGCAGCTTCCACCCAGGCAGAATATGTAGGAAGTACAAAGGGTTGGATAGATTTTGACAAATATTTAGAAGAACTTTCACAGGAAATGTGGTTGTGGTAGGGAAAAGAAAGAAAGGGACAATTCGATCCGGCTGATTGCATTAAAGGGAAGCGGGTTCAAAACCCTGAACGAACTGGAACGAAATGCGATTGCGGTGTACAAAACATACGACAAAGGGTATAATAAGACCAGAGGAAATAAAGGTTAGAATGTGGGAAGATCAAGGTCAGAGCAGATTGTTTCTGACCTTATTTTTCGCTTATTTCCTAGCTTTTTTTATTGTTATATTGACTTTTTAGTATTAAAGTGGTATAATGAATGTAGAAATTAAGAAAGGAGTGTATTGGTTATGATACATTGGGAAGGAACAAACACAGAAAGAAATTGTCACTGGAAAGCACTTTCAAGAACATTTATGGAGCTGTATGATGGTCTGATAAAAATAGGATTGATCGGCAGCACTGACTACAACCTTTATGATTCCACTGTTCTTGCCAAATTTGGTAAGACAGAGAACGATCCGGAATTTTTAGACGAGGATGGAAAAGTTATTTATGAAAAGGTTCAGGAGTTCGTGGAAAAGCATAATCTTACAGACAAAGAGATCTGGAAAATGATTGGTTCTGACAATGGTAATGCTTATTACCAGAAGTTTTATACAGAAGATCGGGATGGAGAACTGGTTGAAATCTCGGAAAAGAATTTTGACAAGGATGGAAATTATTTTGACATCGATATCGTGATAGAAAATCTTGGATCAAAGGACTATAAAACAGGATCAGAATATCTTGAAACCCTTGGTTACACCCTTGATTCTGACGCAGATAGCACCTCAACTATATCGGATCGTGTCCATGATACCTATTTCGTTTTATCCGATGATGAAACATTAGAAGAACTGGCTCGTATTTCTTTCGTTCAGTTTTACAATGGAACAGAAGAATCCTTTTCCAACCCAGATCTTTCCGATTTCTGCGAGATCGTGAAAGAACTCTGGAAGAGAGTGTAATAGATACAGGTATTGATACAGGAAAAAGGGGGCTTTCCCCTTTTCTATAAGTTTGGAATCTGGTATAATAAGGGTGTCTGATTTTTTTAATATATACATTTTGGAATCTAAAGACTAAATTGTTGTTAAGTTATTTTTTAATAGATACATAGTGGAACGCTTTTTGCGTAATAACAAAAGGAGATTTTCTATCTATGAAAGCAATCAGACTAAAGCTACACCAGGATTATACCAGATTCAACGCAAGCAAGATCATGGGGAATCAGCAGACCTATCCGCTTCCCTCATTTTCAACCGTGATCGGAATGATCCATACAGCTTGTAACTGGAACACCTATCACCCGATTGATCTTTTCATTTCCGGTTTTGGTTATCAAAATTCAGAAGTGAAAAGAAGATGGGTTGGTGGTGGTGCTTCCTTTAGTACAATCACACCGGAAATGGAAAAACGCTGGAGTGTGATCGTAGACGATCCGGCAAAACCCGGAATGCATAAGGGATGGACACAGACCATGAAGTTTTTTGACTTTTTATTCGATTTTGATATGGTCTGCTATATCTTACCGGATGATCCGGCTGATCTTTCCGTGATCTATTCCGGACTTCTTGCTCCTTCCTTATACCCAGCCCTTGGCGAATGGGAGAATATATGCAGGATTGACGAGGTTTCGATCGTGGAGCTGCAGGAGTATGAAGAAGAACGATCCGGGAATCTTTTTACGCAGTCTTGGATTCCGGCTGAAAAAGCAGTCAAATATTATGGTACTGCTTACAATTTAAACCGGAATTATGTGATCGAGAATGGAAGAAGGGTTTTTAAAAAAATCCGCTGCAAGCTTCTTTGCTCCGGACAGGCAGTTTCATCTAGGTATTATGATGGTGAGTATCCGGTGGTATTTTTAGACCGATAGGGATTTCTTAATTTTGGGAAAATGGAGTAGTGATTTAGGCTGCTCCATTTTTTCTAATTTTTCCAATAGTGGAATTTTATTATCACCATTAGATTACTTTTCTCTGGTTATTTGTTTCTCTCTTGATTACTAATAATGAAAAACCTAGCATTTATGCGGTTTCCCAGACTTAAAGGTGATAATAAAATTCCACTCTTACTGTTTCTTTTTGTTTTTCCCTTGATTACTGATACTGAAAAACCTAGCATTTATGCGGTTTCCCAGACTTAAAGGTGATAATAAAATTCCACTCTTACTGTTTCTTTTTGTTTTTCCCTTGATTACTGATACTGAAAAACCTAGCATTTATGCGGTTTCCCAGACTTAAAGGTGATAATAAAATTCCACTCTTACTGTTTCTTTTTGTTTTTCCCTTGATTACTGATACTGAAAACCCTATTATTTATGCGGTTTCCCAGACTTAAAGGTGATAATAAAATTCCATGCTTCCTGTTTCTTTTTGTTTTTCCCTTGATTACTGATACTGAAAAACCTAGTATTTATGCGGTTTCCCAGACTTAAAGGTGATAATAAAATTCCACTCTTACTGTTTCTTTTTGTTTTTCCCTTGATTACTGATACTGAAAACCCTATTATTTATGCGGTTTCCCAGACTTAAAGGTGATAATAAAATTCCATGCTTCCTGTTTCTTTTTGGTTCTCACTTGGTTACTGATACTGAAAACCTAGTATTTATGCGGTTTCCCAGACTTAAAGGTGATAATTTGGTCTAAAAGTGATACACCCACATTGACACTCTATCACCCTTAAGCTATAATACAATCATGTTAAAGAAAGGAATTTCATCTCATGGCAAAAGATAAAGAAGTGGACAATTATGAAGAAGAATCAAATAAATACATAAAAAATATATCAAAAAATGCAAATATAATCGTACAAAAAAGCCGCCCATTATTAGAACTTTATAAATCCGATTTGACTATCATTGAATTTAAAATTTTGGATGTATACCTCTCTAGGATTAACAGTCATAATTCAGATCATAAAACAGTAATTTTTGAAAAAAATGAACTAGAACGAATCTTTGGAATAAAAAAGATAAATAATTCAGAATTAAAAAAAAGACTGAAACACCTGATGAGCAATGTTGTAGAACTACCAGATTCGGATTCTGGCAATGGCTTTCAGCTTGTTACTCTTTTTGAAGAAGCAATATCTTATAAAGATGAAAACGGTGTTTGGAAGGTACAGCTTGAATGTACGGATAAAGCTATGAAGTATTTTTTTAATATTGAAAATTTAGGGTATTTCCGGTATAGGCTCCGTAGCACTATATTATTAAAAAGTCGCTATTCATATATTATGTTTAACTACCTGGAATCAAACAGATTCAGAAAAACTTGGGTTGCGAGCGTGGATGAAGTAAAAGTATTATTGAAATGCGACAAAACACCCGCTTATAGTGAATTTAAAGATTTTAACAGACTTGTTCTTAAAAAAATAAAAGAGGAAATTACAAAAAAAACAGAGTGCCGATTTGATTACGAAACAATCAAATCTGGTCGTAAGGTTTCAGCTATTCGATTTACTGTAGAAACATTATCGGATCGAATCTTGTGTGACAATATGGAATCTTCTCAAATGACCTTTGAAGATTATGAGAAAAAATTAGAGGAAGAAATGGATCGACCAATGTGGCACGAAGAATATGATCGTATAAATTTAAAAAAAGAGGAAATGGTAGAATTGGATTCCTTACTTGTTACTATGCCAGATATTTGTTTACCAGATCTTGATTTTACAAATGATATTAGTTTTCGCCGCTATCATTATCTGGATCAGAAAATTAGCTTGATTATAAGAAGGGATAAAGAGAAGCCAATTCGTAGCAAATTCTCTTACTTGAAGAAGCTTATACGAAATGATATAGATAATGCTACCGCATAATTCAGTCTATCTTTCTCCTTGATTGATAGCTTGATTAACTACTTGATTAACTACCTGATTAACTACTTGATTATGAAAGAGATAAAACATAGGAGAAATAAGGGTGGAGAGTAGTTTAAGGTGATAGAAAAATTCCATTAAGGTGATAGAAAAATTCCATTAAGGTGATAGAAAAATTCCATTAAGGTGATAGAAAAATTCCATTAAGGTGATAAAAAAATTCCAAAAATAGCATAAAGGTGATAATAAAATTCCACGTTGAAATAAGGCTACCGCAATTCCACTGGCTTTAGACGGTGGGTTAAGGTATCCAAAAATATTTAATAACAATAGAGCTATATATTGCCATTTCTTAAAATTTGACTTATACTTCTTTTCCCCGAATATTACCGGGATAGGGTTCTATCCTCAGACCTCAATCATTCAGAAACGAGTTGACAATAATCAATTCTTGTTATATCCTTTGATAGAAAGGTTTATGAAGCAACAGATTTGTTGGTTCATAGTTATTCATCTCACTATACTTTATTTCAACCAAGGGCAGGTAACTGCTTATAAAAATGAAGAAAAAGGATTAGTGTTACTTATGAAATCAGGAAGTTGCTTTCATATAATCTTTCGATATAATGGGCTTTCTTTCGTTATCTTTTATAGCGGAAGAAAGCTTTAATAGAATCTCAATATAGATTCTGACTATAATAGGATGGATGGGAACCATCCGAATTTACCTAAAAAGCTATCTTGTCAGAAAAAATTCCGGTTATATACCAAACATGAATAACTTAAAACCTTTTACATGAACGACAGGATAGGTCAATAAGTATAATTCTCTTTCTTACCACCTCAATCTCACTCCTTTCTTGGTTGAGGTGGATTTTTTTATATTGTCGTTGACAAGATATAGTAATTGTGGTAAAATGAATACAAGAATCGAGAAGTGTATTTTTGTGAAAGGAGACAAAACACTATGAAATATGGAAAAGCTAAAGTATTAATTATCATAACCGTAATTTTCGCCTTGCTTTCTGTATGTGTTTACACCGGGGACACGGACGCATATCAGAAGAAGGAGAGTAGCCAGGCAGAACTTTCATCAGGCGGCACCCTGTACTCAATCGAGAAATGGGTAGACGGAAAATATTATTACAGAAAAGCCGGCAGAAAGTACGATAAAAAGACCGGATGGAAAAAAAACAATTTGGATGAATATACCTACTACGTTGGCAGTAAGGGATACGTTACGGAGAAGATTCAAGGTGGATACTGGTATCACTGGAACGGAAAGAAGTTCGTAAAGAAATCTCTTACCCTGTATAAAAACAAAACAAAGACGATCAACAAAAAGGCTTTCTTTGTTACATCTGCAGGAAAAATTACTTACAGCTCCGGTTGGAAAAAGGTTTCTGGAGTTTATACTTACTATGTAACATCGACCGGATCGGTTTCTGTAAAGCTGACAGGAAAGAAGTATTACAAGTTTTCCTCTGGTGCTTTTAAAGCCCAGAGTTTAAAGAAGTACAAGAATGACCGGATCAAGGTCAAAGGAAAGTATTTCTATGTTGATAAGAATGGGTCCTTGGTAAAGGCTGCTAAGACTGTTACCTACAAGGGTTACAAGTACACTATTAAAAAGAACGGAACCTGTTCCAAGACCAAGGTAAAGATTACGACTAATCCCGGATCAGGGAACAACTCCGGTTCCGATACAGCTGGGAAGAAAGACACTGACAAGAATACAGGTGTGATTCCGGAGCATGTTCACCAGTGGTCGCCCCTTGCTGCTGACAAAACACTCCTGGAAAGAACAAACTATGTGAAGCATGATGCTGTAACTGGGAAAGTATGGGGGCTTGTGACTTCGGAATGGACGGAACATAAAAGAGAAGAAAAGTATATTTGTAAACTATGTGGCTCTTTGTTTGATATGACCGATGATGGTAAAAAGGAGCTGAATAAGCATATGGACGAAACACTGCATGGAAATTATGGACCTACCGTTGTCGAGATTGAGATTCCACACCCCGCAGTCTACGGCTGGGTTGACACCGTGATCACTCCGGCGTACACGGAGTGGGATGATAACTACCGGTGTACGGTATGTGGGGATATGATGAAGGTGCATGTGGTATGTACTTATAACCCATTTACTGAAAAATGCACTCCAGGAAAATCAGGAGACTTAGTTAATGTATATGGTGTAAAGTTCAGAACAGTTGTTGCGGGAGAAACTTATTAACCTAATTGTTGTTTGCAAATCAATATAAATGTGGTATAATTAATAAAAATTATTAAAAGCCTTCCCATTATAAGACCAGAATAGATTCTTTATCTAAACTGGTCTTTTTTTGTTTTCCACTATTGGAATATTTAGCAGAAATAGGATTGTGGGAACAAGCGGGAGAACATTGGCTGACCTTTGTTCTGGAAAAATATGTCATGGGTTGCTTTTTTAATCTTGGGTTGTCTTTATTGCTGAAATAATCAAGAAAATATATATATATTACATATAACTTTACTTGCATTTGTATATAACAAAGGATATAATAAAAAAAAGGAGGTGTATATTTTATGGCACAAATTAATTTACGCATAGACGATGAGTTAAAACGTGGTGCTGAAAGAACCTTAAATAACATAGGATTAAGCATGTCTACAGCAATTAATATTTTTTTAAGAACGGTAGTAAGAGAAAACAAAATCCCATTTGAGTTATCTGCTGATCCTTTTTATAGCAAGGATAATATAGCTGATTTGGAAAAAAGAGTTGCAGATATAAAATCTGGGAAAAGGGAACTAAAAGAACATGATATTATAGAGGTGGATTAATGAGAAAATTATGGTTGGATGAAGCGTGGGAAGAATACTTGTATTGGCAAAAACAAGATAAAAAAATTCTAAAAAAAATCAATAGACTTCTAACGGATATCGACCGTAATGGATACCAGAGTACAGGAAAACCAGAACCTCTGAGAGGTGATCTTTCAGGTTTTTGGAGTGTACGAATAGATGAGAAGAATAGAATTGTTTTCCGGATTGTAGATAGTAACATAGAAATAATACAGTGTGGAACTCATTATGAAAATAAATAATGGCAATCAGCCTTGGAAATAAGCCGCCTAGCATAAACGGAATAGAAAGCCCCAGTGTTGCAGCACTGGGGCTTTCGTTGTCCATACGGACTGTTAATTTCGTTTTTCCCCCTTATATTTTTCCCCATTTCGGCAGTATTATATTAATAGAATGATGAAAACAGCCATCTCTATATTTTCCAGTATTGTAAAATATAAAACTAGGATTTTTCGTTTTAGACACCTTATTTTGGCAGAATTGCGAAAAACTATAGTATATGCACAAAGGATATTGTAAAAAACGACAAAAATAGTCAAAATTTTCGTTTTTTTATCGGCTTTACTGGAAATTTATGGTATAATTCAGATTGGTTGACAAGTTATTCACTCATTCATCTCAACCCCAATTTATAAACGGTGTTTTTCAACCAAAGCACTAACCCTTATTCCGGCATAAGCCGGGATAAAAAAATGAAAATTATGGAATCAAAATATCCGGGTGAAAATCCGGGTTTTAACTGCGTCTTGGTAAAAACCTACCATCAGTTTTTTTGCTGCAGTTAAGATGATACCAGAATTTTTCCCGGTAAGAGCTATACCGAAAGAAGAAAGGCGTAATTACGTTCCCAACGAATAAAAATGAGGGGTGGAAGGTGAAAAATTAAGAAAGGAGTTTTTGTCATGAAAATTGCAAGAAAGAGGATTATTTCCCTGGTAATGGCATTTGTCCTTGTTTTCTCTCTTTTCGTAGGAACTGGCAACCTGTCAGCAACGGAAGATGCAAAGGGCGAGAGTGGAGCAGAGAACGACAAGCTTCTCGGTGCAACACCGACAGATGCAGAAGATCCAGAGGAAATAACAGGCGTTGTGAAGTTTGAAAAGACAATGCCGAAAGAAGCAAAAGAAGTATGTAACATGGCTGGCATCCAGTATGGCATATACAAGGATGAGAGCTGTTCTGACCTTGTTACGACCATCGTATTATCCTATGATGGACATGTATACCGGGATGGTGACAAAGATGAGGTTTACAGGAATGAAGAAGAAAGAGGATTCTCCGATGATAAGATTTCGGGAAAAGAACTTACTTTAGAACTTCCTGTTGCGACATATTTCTACAAAGAAAAAAAAGAGTTAAAAGATTCATCTCTTGATTTTGAAAGCACTGGATACCAGTATTCAGACAAGATTGGTACGTTCTCTGTTGAAGATAACGGAAGTGTTATGATGGTGAAGATCAAGGATGAATGGAACACAGTTGAGGTTGCAACTCCGGCAGATGCAGAAGCAACAACGGAAGAAACAACGGAAGCAACAACAGAAGAAAAAACAGATGCAACAACAGAAGATGTAACAGCAGATACCACAGAAGCTACTACAGAACCAGTGATTGATACATCATCTGAGATTTCAACCGAGGATTTTACTGAGGCAACAACTGAGTTAGCAACACCGGGAGATATCGAGGGTGATACTGAGGAAGATACGGATAGAGCATTAAAATTTGCAGTATCTACATTTAGCTTGGTTCCTATGATGATGGCAAGGGTATCGTTATTTAGTGAATCTAACGCTCCAATTTATTATGTGTATGGTGGATTCCGTTCTTACCATATGTATGACGCATCTGGAAATTATATTAGGGATATATATTGTGGACATCAGTATTCTCATGCTCCAATATCTACCCATAAATACAATGGTAAGAATCTTTCAATGTCAAATAAACTCCCAGTATATGAGTCTGCAGAGAGTGATATCGGGATAAGAAAAATATTATATTTTGCACAAGAGAATGATATTGGCGGAGATTTAGCATTATATCTAAACTGTTATAATGTACAAAAACGTGGTTGGTATTCTGATTCATCAAATAATGGATCTGGTATGTTGAATGCTGTTAATAATATTTTAACCAATACAGAAGTTCCACCGACAACTGCTGCAGCTACGATATCTCTTAACAAAAAGTCTATAAAGGCTAACGTGGACTCAACGGATTCAACAAAATTAAAATCCGAAACTATAAAAGTTCGTGGTGGAAATGGTAGAAATACATTTACATTTACTGTCCCAAAGAAAGTTACATGTTATGTAAAAGAATCAGGGAAAAATTCTTATAAATCCTATGCAGCATCAAAAACGGTAACAGTCGGTGTAGGTGATTCCTTTTATTTCACTGCTAGTACGACTGATAAACTAGGATCAAACGATACAAAGATAAAGTTTAAAGGAACACTAAAAGGTTTCGATGCGTTCAAATATGTTTTTGATCCTAAAGATGAAAAGAGTATAACGTGGCAGACATTTTATTATGGAGCAGAGCCAGAAACTTATTCTGCTAAGTTGAGTATCAAATGGGCTGAAGTTCAGGATGGAAGCTGGACAATTCACAAGGAGCCTGTTAATTCCTATTATGAGGAAATGGAAAATGGCTTATACAATCCGGCAGGTATTCAGTTCGCAGTTTATGGTTCGGAAACAAAAGCAAAAACAAACAAAACATCCGATAGAATTAAGTCTGGCAGTATATCTCATACAGGTGTGGCAAGTGTTACAAAGCTGGTCGTATCTTATGATGGCTACCCTTATATGGATAGCAATGGAAAAAATATCGTATTTGTATCCGAAGATGAAAAAGAAGCTTATGGTGGAACAGCAAAACGGATGAAATGGTATAAGGATGTAACTAAAGATACCACTTACTATTACCGGGAAGTTCCAACTACGTTAAAAACAGGTGAAACAAATGCATATTACTTTAATTCAACATCATCTTATGTACAGGCTATAGCAGGAAAAAGTGTAAAAAATCTTGGATTCAAGAATGTGACTACAGATGATGCAACTTGGAACTCATTAAAAAGTAATGGAGCTGTTGGTTCTTTTGTTATCAAAGTAGATGGAAGTTCAAGTACAGCATCAAATGCCAAGAATGATACGGCAGCCGGATCTATTTCCCTGACGAAAACCGTTAATAATGTAAAGGGAAGTGGTGCAGAAGGGATTCTGTTTAAACTCTATTATGTTCCTTATAATGGGGCAACAAATACGACAGAAGGGGCGCATAAGATCGGTGAATTTACTGTAAACGCAAGTGGAGATGGTGTTCCAACCCTTATTACAACCTGGGCTACCCATCGTGGAGCATCTACAGATGGTACGAACTTTAAACATCTTCCTCTTGGATGGTATTATATTTACGAGATGGGTTCTAGTGTAGATCAGCTTGGTTTCGTAAATGATATCGGTCAGAGAACAGCATGGACCAATCTTGGAACAGATGGCGCACATGCAACCTTTTCGATGAACAACACGACAGACGGAATGGGGTGTGCAACAAAAAATTACGATGGCGGCTCTGCAGCGGAGCTGAATGGACTCCAGTTCGTTCTCTATAAGGTTGACAGTGATGGCAGCGGCAGAGGAGAAGATGGCTATAAAAATGGTACCCCTATTGGAGTATTCAAACATAATGGACAGTATGTTGTAGCAGATACAGTTACAGATCAAGGAAATAAATATGGTGTCCAGATTTCCGACAATTATTTCACAAACCTTCCGTATGGATGGTACTGTCTGGTGGAAGATAATGCAACCGCATCTGCCCGAGGTTTCTCCACAGCACAACCGCAATATTTACAGTGTACGAACAAAAATAAAACGATTTCATTTAACCTTTCCGATGTAAGATCCGGATTGCGGTTAAAGAAGCAGTTTGAAAACAATCCAATGAATACACTTTGTAACTACAGCTTGGAAGGGGCTACCTACACGGTTTATAAAACATCCGGTATGGTTGAAAACTCAAATCCGGCTGATTATCTGGGTTCTTTTACCACGGATGAAGATGGGGTTGGATACGTTTCTGATGTGAATGTGTTAAACGGTATTACATCGGGTGATCCGCAGAATGGACATAATTACAAAATGGTGGGTGTTCCACTTAACACATGGGTATGTATTAAGGAGACAGTTCCATCTGCAGGATGCAGACTTGATCCAACCGTTTACTACATGGAGTTTACAGAGGATAACATGGAGCAGACCTGTTTATCAACTGAACCATTAAAGAGTGACCCTATTCGTATCCAGATCAAAAAAGAGGATTCTACTTCTGGTTCAAATGCCGGAGCAGCTTCCCTTGCCGGAGCTGAATTTACCGTCCGGTATTATGACGTAGATGTATCCGGTACAGTGGATAAGGATGCGGTATACCAGACTGTTAAAACAATGAGTCCGACTAAGACCTGGGTTTATAAGACGGATGAAGATGGAAAAGTCGATATGGGTAATTCTTCGTATCTCATATCTGAAAAAAGCGATTCATTATATTATGATAATGCAGGCAATCCAACATTTCCATATGGAGCAATTACGGTCGAAGAAACTAAAGCTCCGGATGGATATACAAGAGCTGGGTCATTTGTATCCTCCAATGGAACAGATAAATCAAACGAAGATGGTTTAATTTTCGCTGTGATCAACGATGATTACACTGTAGGTACCTTTATCGGAACCAGTTCTTTGATCAAGAAAGAAGAAGTTTTAAGAGCAGACCTTAAGTTCAAGAAAGTTGCACTTAATACAAATCAGCCGCTTTCCGGAATTTCTTTCAAGATCACATCTAAGACGACAGGCGAAAGCCATGTGGTAGTAACCGATGCAAACGGTATGATTGATACCTCAAAGATCAAACACTCTGAGAATACCAATGCAGCTGACACCGATAGCAAAACCATCGGTGGAACCTGGTTCTATGGAAATAAGGATGGCAACGGTACGGTTGATGATACGCTTGGAGCATTACCGTTTGATACTTATGAAATCACCGAAATCGCAACCGATACCAATACAGAATATCGTCTGATCACACCGATCACGGTAGATCTTACAAAAGAAGCTGATTATACAGATGGATACCAGTTATATGATCTTGGAACTGTAACCAATATCCCGGAGCCATATATCGGAACAAGAGCATTAGGGGTTAAAACACAGGATAACATTATTCCGGCAAATGAAAAAGTAGATGTTGATGATATTAGTGATTATCATTTCTTAGAAGCTGGAAAGACCTATACAATGAAGGGTGTTATAAAAGATCCTGAGACAGGTAAGGCATATAAGCAGCCAGACGGAACATATTCTCTTGGACATAAAGTGTTCACAACCGATTCTGACGATACAGGATATGTCAGTGCTGAAGTACGAACACCACTTGTACTTGATACCACCGGACTTGATGGCAAGAATGTTGTTGTTGCTGAATATTTATTTGAAGGTTCGGACGATACTGATCTTACGATAAATGAAGATGGAACGGTAGATGAAACAGGCGTTTACCAGACGCATACCGGAAGATTAGTCAAGCATGATGATCTGACTTCAAAATCTCAGACCCTTTCTGTTCCAAAAATTTGGACAACAGCGTTAGGAATTGATACTGGTACTCATTATCTGCTTGCTTCTGGTATTATGAAGTTTTTTGATAAAGTACATTATGAGAATGTAAAACCTGGTCTTACTTATCCGCTTACTGCTGATGTGATGAATGAGGAAACTGGAGAACCGTTACTTGATGCTGATGGTAATAAGGTAACAGCAACAGCAGAATTTACACCGACAGAAGCAAATGGTATAGCATATGTTTATTTTACATGTGATGCCTCAAAGGTAGATTTCAGAGATAAGGCAACCGTTATATTCGAGGAATTGTCTTACAATAAGATTACATTAGCGGTTCATAAAGACTTAAGCGATAAGAACCAGCAGTTATTCTTCCCTGGTGTATCTACCCAGATGTTAGATACTGAGACAGGAGAGCATAAAGCATTATACGGCAAGAATATGAAGTTTGATGAAACCGTATCTCTGACCAAACTTCCGGTTGGAACAACAATCAAGGTTGTAGATGAACTCCATAACGCTGCAAGCGGAGACATTCTTAAAGTAAATGGTAAGAGTATCACAGAAGAAAAGACTGTAACGGTTACAGAAGAAAACATGTCGTTTCTTTTCTCTTATAAGTTTGATGCTACAAAGGCAGACCTTATTAATAAGGAAGGAACTCTGGATGATATTGTTGCTTTCGTTCATGTATATGATTCCAATGGTAATCTCATTGCTTCTGAGGAAGATAAAGAGAATAAAGACCAGACAATCACACTTTATACGGAAAAGACCGATATTTCCGTTGAAAAAGTATGGGATGATAATAACAATGAGGATCTGATCCGTCCAGAAAATGTTGTGATTCAGCTTTATAAGGGAACAGGTGTTAATAAGGTTAAAGTCGGAAATACAGTTGTACTTTCTGAAAACAATAACTGGAAGTACACTTGGAAAGACCTTAAAACACAGGAAGGTGGAAAGACCATTCAATATTCCGTAGATGAGGTCAGCGTTTCAGATGGATACACAAAGACGATTGAATCCAATGGTTTTTATTCCTTCGTTGTTAAAAATTATCACAAACCAGATACTACCGAGGTTAAGGTTACAAAGATCTGGGAAGATAATAACGACAAGTATCAGATCAGACCAAAGAACATTCAGGTACAGCTCTATAAAGGAACAGGAGATAACCGTAAAGCGGTTGGTGATCCGGTTACACTTGACAGCAGTATGAATTGGGAATATACATGGTCTAATCTGGACAAGAAAGAAGACAATGGAGAAGATATTTCTTATTCTGTTGATGAGATAAAGGTTCCTGCAGGATACACGAAGAAGGTTTCAAAAGATTCCGATTCCGTTATTACCAGTTATACCATCAAGAACTCAAAAACTGGTGGTCCGAAGACTGGGGATGCGTTCAAGATGATTCCTGTATTCATCTTGATGGGTATGAGCCTTGCAGCCATTATTGTTATCTTGATCAAGAGAAGAAAGAAATAATATATTTTCCAGTTGTGGAATAAATAAGGGCTTCCAAAATAGAAGCATTTGGATAATGCTTTGGAAGTCTGAAAAATAAAAGTTCCCAGATTGTTGCAAAGGGTCAACGGTCTGGGAACATATATTATAGGAAGGAAAATTATGAGTGAAGAATATGATATTAAAAATTTAAACCCAAGGTTCTATTCTGAATCCGGTATGCAGCCGGAATATCAGGGATACAACCAAGGTGGTATGAGTCCGGGGTATCCACCGAACGGATACAACCCGAATCCGGGGTATTTTCCAAACAACTACAACCCAAATTCGGGAATGAAACCGAGTGGTAAAAAACATTCAAAGGTGCCGATCATACTCTTGATCCTTTGTCTTGTTGTCGTTATCGGTTTGATTATCGGGTATGCTGCTATTAATCATTATGCAGGAAAGAATGGGGCATCAACCCCGGAAAAAGCAGCCAGAAGTTATTTTGAAGCAATCACAGGTGGAGATAAGGATGCTTTACACGATATCTTACCGCCATCTGTCACTAATCTGAGTGATTTTGATGCTATTGTTGATTCTTTTTCCGAGCAGAAACAGACATATGGGGTTTCCATTGGCGAGATCAAGATAACAGATTCCGAAAAGTGCAGCAAGGAAGAAAAAAAAGAAGCAATGAAGGATGTAAAAGGAATCATGCGGATCACGGTAAAAGATGCCTATAAGGTATCGGTATCCATGAGTATTAATTATACTGCTTATGGTTACTCCGAAGTCCAGTCCGCAGTTGTTACCATCATAAATATGGGTGGTAGTTATTATTATCTTTCCAGTACAGATGCAGAAATATCAAATGAATCTGCAGATGATTTGCAGCCGCAGGTGGATGCTTCTACGGAAGGTACAAGTGAAGAAATGGTTGAAAATACAACAGAAGCGGAAACGGAGGAATTAACTGAAATGGAAACGAGTGAAAACACTTCTGCCGATTTAACCTGGAAAGACTTCGGTTTCTTCATTAATGGCTATTACTGCAAATATCCTTTTTCTGCAGAGGGATATCGATATCTTGGATTTGATACGAACGACATGGATAATCCAGACTACGCCCTTAACAAGGGAGAAACAAAGGATATAACTGCTGATTACGGAGATAATACTGGTGCGGAACTTAGGCTTATGAATGAAGACTCTGAGGATAAGCTGCTTCTTTCAGACTGCAGCCCCGAAGTTCTAACAATGTATCTTGAATCTTCATCTGGTGTTTTTTATGATTTCCGTTTGGAAAACGGTGTAAAAGCTGGTATGACCAGGGATGAGGTTGAAGGAGTGATGGGTAGTCCTTCCTATGCAGAGACAGTGGATGGTTCCGACTATCTGTTTTACAGTGCAGATTTGGGTGCGGGATCTGGGATAACATTCATGTTTGACGATTTTGGGAAACTTGCGATCATTCAGTACACGTTTTCGTATTAAATATGGGATTATATAAGGGAGAAAAGATGCAAAATTTATATCAATTATTGCAATATTTGAATCGACCGGATCAGCCATTTTATTATTCGGTTGATGGGTGTGAAATTGTAGGACGGTGGAACTGGATGGATGCTAGATTTTTCATGCCTAATGGGGTATCAGATGAGACAAAGCAGTATGAGTTTCGTGTCCGGTTAGATGCAAAAGGAAAATGGCATGAAAAAGATAAAATGATAAACACATCAAAAAATGTAGATCTACGGAATGGAAAAATCACATTTGGGTCTGAGCAATTTTCCGGAGCTGCAGCATCAAAGCAGTTTGAGTTTGGTTTCGGGCAAAATAAGACCAATCATCAAACCGGAGCTATCGGATTCTATCTCGACACAAACATGATCAAGGAACCATTGCGGGCGGTATTAAGGTCTTGCGGATATCGAAAGTCAATTTTCTAATTAGAAAAAATTTGTATTTCATAAAAAAAACAAACCATGGCAGTGACAAATTTAGAACAACTGTGGTATAATAACAGTGTTAAAAATATTGGGGTGAGTTGGCACCCTTCTTTGAGATAGAAGTAAACCGGTACTGGAAACTGTACAGAGCATATTTTATGAAAAGGCAGTGTACAATACCAACCTTGTAATTTGACACCTTGTAGGGTTACGATTTTACAAGGTTCCAAAGGCTTGCGGTCGGGATTCCACTGACCCGGTATACCTTGTATGGTTACGATTTTACAAGGTTCCAAAGGATCGAGAAAAATTATCTCTTTACGATTTTACAAGGCTCCAAAGGTTAGACCTAGGATTGTAGAGAATGTGACAACCCTTGTAAGGTTACGGTTTTGAAAGGTCCCAAAGCAGCGTAAGTGTAAAAAAAAGGAGAGAAAAACGGATGAGGAAGAAATATGATGGAATGACATCAATCATCGAGTTGCCATTAAAGACAGAAAAATGGCAAGGGGATGTAATAAATAAGAAGATGGATCATGCAGTTCAGATTTATAATGACATGTTACATTACAAATTGGGGCAATATAAGGAGCTGACAGAGCGGGAAGACTGGAAAGAAAATGAGTGTGAAATTATTCATTTCTATGACCTTACAAATCCAATCGAAACAGTAACAAAGAAATACGATAGTTTTTATAATAAGAAGTTGGATATAATTCTGAATCAGGAACATGGGGAAGATTTTAACCAAGAGGAAGTTGAAAAACAGCTTTTGGCTGAAAAAGAGGAAGTTATCTCGAAGTTATTGCAGGAAAGAGCTGCTTTTGAGGAAGAAATCCTTTCCGAGATCGACCAGAATAAGATCGAGAGAAAAGCCAGACAGAATATAAAGAAGTCTGGTGTACCGATTACAGATGATGGAATGAATACAGAAATAAAAAAGGTACTGGAAGAAGAAAAGAAAAAAATTACGGAAGAAAAAGTAAAAATCTGCAAAAAAGAAGCATTTCAGAAGAAGAATGATATGCTGAAAGAAGCTAGGTTCACCGAATTTGGTTTTAATGGGGATGTGGCAAAGTTTTCAGCTCACTACACAACCACTGTAAGTTCCAATATGGCATGTTTAACGATCGCAGCACCATTATGGGTTGCTTTTTCAAAATTTCTTTTCGGAAACGGAAAGAAGGTTCATTATAAAAAGCGGGGTAGCATTAACACAATTAAAACAAATGGAAAAAGTGGGATTCGTTTGATCACAGAAAATAACCGATACTATCTGATTCTTTCTAATTCTCCATATAAAAAAGAGAAAAATGGAGAGATATATAGGTTTAAAGCAAGGTATAATTCTTCTCATCCTGTAAAGATAGAGGTTCTGGTGGGAGAGAAAGAATATAATAAAGAAATGCTGCAGGCTGATATATCGAGCATCTGTATAAAAAGGGTAAAAATTAGGGATCAATACAAATATTTTGTCCAGTTTTCGGTTCGTAGATTTCCATATAAAAAGAAAGATGAAAATGGGGATCTGATTCATCCGATCTCGGATGGTACGGTTGGACTTTGTATTTGGAGAAACCGCTTATGTGCGGTATCAAAGGATCAGGTAAAGACCTACGATCTTAGTCCTGGATATTCAGAATACAGCGACCAGCTATCAGAAATTGGTCAGAAAATGGATCAGTTATTGCGGCTGAATAATCCGGACAATTATAACGAAAATGGAACTGTGAAATCTGGAATTATGGTGGATGGAGAGAAACAGAGACTAATCTGGGTGAAAAGCAGGCAGTATAAAGAACTTAGCAAAAAATATCGGGAAGTTTCAAGAAAGTATGTAGAAACGAGGTCTATCTGGCAAAATAAGATTGTATATAAGCTACTCTCTATGGGAAATGAGTTCTTTATTTATGACACCAGTTATCTTACAAAAAAAGTGGATCTGGAAAGTAAGACGAAGAAGGAACAGCAGACAAAGGCTGATAGAAGAAGGTCAATCATGCAGGCTGCACCTTCTGAATTTATCAATAAACTGAATCGAAAATTACAGTCTGATCTTTTAGCCCCTGTAAATAAGGTTATCATACCGGAGCAGTTATATTGGTATAATCATGCAAAAGGATTTTGTAATAAGGATGATTTTGGGGATGATTACATGATGCTAAATATGTTTGAATCAATTCCTCATACATTATACAGGGCTTTTATGATGCTATATTATGATTCTGACCGGAAAGAATATAGGAATATCCCGGAAGATGAATGGAACTCATTTTTGGAAAGAGCCAAAATGGAAAATGTCGTAAAGACAAATAAGAATAAGATATAAGAAATAATATCGGGGTGAGTTGGCACCCTTCTTTGAGATAGAAGTAAACCGGTACTGGAAACTGTA